>Ga0105358_10001853_pt1 | contig 11264 bp, 9 predicted proteins | sample GOMGulsemesocosm_5_FD_83509 | JGI IMG/M metagenome (GOLD analysis project Ga0105358, IMG submission 83509) | Methane-oxidizing microbial communities from mesocosms in the Gulf of Mexico - GOM15C Gulf of Mexico | ecosystem: Environmental > Aquatic > Marine > Cold seeps | place: Gulf of Mexico...
ATATAATGCAACTGCAGGGGATTCTAATGTGAATACTACTATAGTTATTACGTCAGTAGCTGATTTTAATAGTATTAGTATAACGGCTTTCCTTGATGGAAATAAAGTTAATGCAGATTATAAAGTTATTTCAATAGATGCTGGTGTAACAACTATTACAAATGTAGCAGCTACACTTGACTTTGGTGTTACAGCAGTAGATGGAGATGGTGATGAAACTGTTGATTCATCATTTATTGTAACTGCAACGCTAGTCGATGGAATAGTAGAAGGTGTAGCGTACACAACAACATCTGGAATCACAGGCTTCACAAATGAAAATGGTGAATTTAGCTATGCTCTTGGTGATGATGTAATATTTACCATAGGTGGTATAACACTTGGTGTTGCTACTGCAGAAGACTTATCTGCTGGTATAGTTTTCTTACAAGATATCGCAGATGTTGATAGAACAGATTTAAATAATGAGTACCTTGAAAATATGGCAGTATTATTACAGTCTTTAGATAGTGATGCTGGTGATAACATTATCATCACACAAGAAGTTCATGATGCACTAGCAGATGTTAGTCTTGATTTACGAGATGCGACAGAAGCTGAAGTAAAAGCAATCATAGATGACTTAGATGCGAACTATATTACAGAAGAAGAAGCAATGGAGCATGTTCAAGATATGCTTGTAGAATATACAGATATGGAAGTTGCTGATTTTGATGAACATATAGATGATAGTTTACAAACAGCTTCATTTGCTACGCAAGCATCGGTTGGCGTTACATACACTACAAACTCTGGGTTAACAGGAGTTGTTGGTGAAGATGGAATCTTTACTTACAATGTAGGTGATACTATCACATTTACAAGTGCAATAGGTGAAGAGATAGCTACTGTTGAAGCAAGTTTCATAGGTGATGACAACTCTGTTACATTGGCAGAATTAGTGGCACTTAATGATACACCAGAAGAAGAAATAGTAGTAGAAGAAATTACACCTGAAGCAGTTATAGAAACAACTGAAGAAAGTGAAGATGAATCAGAGCCAGTTGTAGCAGAAACTGAAGAAGCAGTAGAAACAGAGCCAATTGTAGAAGATGAGGATCTATTTACTGATTTGGATGTTAGCATTGATTTCTCTGAAGTTATAGCAAATTCAAAAATTGGTGAATCATCAGATACTCAAGAGCAAGTAATAGAGATAGAAGTTGAGGAGCTTGTTAGTCTGCCAGATGAAGAGTTAGTTATCCAAGGTGATAATGGTGATAAAGTTGATTTAAGTGAAGATAATGATACAGATGCAAGCAATAACTGGACACAATCACCCATAACAGCAACTATAGATGGTGAAGAGTTTACAGAATATACAAATAGTACTAGTACTAATCCTACTATATCAGTATTTATTGATAATGATATAGATACAGGTACAATCTAATAGAAGAGTGTATCTCTTCTATTTTATATACTATGACGACAAAACAATATAAAGACAAAATCATTTCTTTAGAGTATGAGCTTGAAAATTTAAAAAACTCTACTCAAAAAGAGTGTGAACAACACAACAAAATATTAACACAAAATTCAAAAATGGCAGCCATGGGTGAGATGATAGGAAATATCGCACACCAATGGCGACAGCCTTTGATGGAACTTTCCTCTATTTTTATGGAATGCGAAGCTAAAATAAGAATAGAAAAGAGTTTTACACACGAAGAGTCTTTAGAAGTGATCGATAAATCAAATTATATACTGAAATATATGTCCAATACTATCGATGATTTTAGAAACTTTTTCGCTACAAATAAAGCAAAAACAGAATTTAAAATATCTGAACAAATAAAAAGAACGATAAATATCCTCTCAAGCACACTAGACAATAAACATATCAAAATAAATATCATCATCAAAAGCAATCCACGCATATACGGATATCAAAATGAATACTCACAAGTACTGATAAATATCATAGCAAATGCAAAAGATGTACTTGTCCAAAGAGGGATAGAAAATGCTTTGATAGAAGTCAAAGTATATGAAAAAGATGGAGTATGTATCACAGAAATTTTAGATAATGCAGGTGGGATAAATCCAAAATATATGGATGATATTTTTAAACCATTTATGACTTTTGAAAAAAAAGACGGCACAGGGATAGGGCTTTTTATGTCGAAGCTTATAGTAGAAAATAATATGAATGGTACTCTAAGTGCTTCAAATGAAAAAGATGGAGCACTATTTTTTATCAAAATTCCGATACTCTAATACTACTTAAAATTGTTTAAATAGTACCCTATACCTGAAACATTTTGTATAGCATCTTTTCCTATTTTTTGTCGCAATTTATGTAAAAGAGATTTCAAAGCTGTATCTGTAGCATAATACTCATCATCCCAAATACAGTTTTTTATCTCTTGTATATGAAGTGTTCTGTGTTTGTTTTCTATAAAAAAATCTAAAAGATTTGTTTCGTTTGTAGAGAGCTTCTTGATGCTATCATCATCATATAAAATCTTGTGTAAAAAGTCATATTTTACACTATCACTGAGATAGTGAAATCTTTCTGTATCTGAGCGTATCTCATCCATAGCCAAAAAAAGAGAGCTTTGTAACTCTGTAAAAGTAGTAGGCTTCGTAAGGTATTCTACAAGTTTTAATTTATTGGCTTCTAGTAAAAAACGAGTATCTGTATGTGCAGAAAGTATGATAATAGGTATTTTACTATCAAAAAGTCTGATCTCTCTGATAAACTCCAAGCCACTCATCTGCTCTAAACTAATATCGCTTAAAATAATATCTGGTTTTATTTTGGAAAATGAATGAAGTGCCTCTTCTGCCGATGAAAAAGCATATACCTTTTTACACATCAGTTCCAATGTCGAAATGAGTGCATTTCTGATATTGTCTTCATCTTCAATATAGAGTATCGATTTTGTTTTGAGTAACTGTGCATTTATCGTTGTATCATTCATAAAATAGTATACAATAAAAAATATTAAATAATAAAAAAAATGATGGAAATTTTAAAATTCATTTTCACTGTTTTGTTAGACTGTCGCATTTGCCAATTCAATTAACTCTTTATCTTTTATCAGTAAATTATTGATAATTTGTGTTAAATCTATTTTTTGTTTTTTTGCTAATTTTGTAAAAAAACTTTCAACTTCTGGTTCAAGATAAACTGGTAAATGAAACTGAGCAGTTTCATTATAAAATTTACCTCTTACACCATTTGAAAAATCATATTCTGCTTCCATATTTAACCTTTTTGATATATTATTATCTCTTGTTTTGTTGCTTTTCTTGCACTTATGATTCTGATACTTGAATTATCTTTAGTGATTGATATAAATGTATGTACAACAACAAGAGTTTTTGTTCGATCATCTAGCCCAATTGTAATCCATCTGTCTTCATTGGAACTATGTTTTTCATCAAAAACAGATATTGCATTTTTGTCTTTGAAAACACAAGTAGCATCTTCAAAGCTAATTTTGTGTTTCATAATATTACTCTTTGCTTTATTTGAATCCCATTCAAAATTATAGTTCATTTTTAACCTTAAAATTTCTTAATATTATTGTATCTAAAATTTACTGATTTTTTAAACTTTATTTTGAAGTCTAACGACCGAAGTGAGAGGGGTATCTCATTTGATAAATCACTTAAAGGAAAACATAACGGTAAGTTTAGAATAAGAGCAGGAAACTATAGAATAATATATTTAAAAGAGAATAATTTATTAGTGATTACTATAATTAGAGTAGCACATAGAAAAAGAAGTATATTAATCTTTGTTATTTTTGAAAACACTCATTTTAAATTATTTAAGATATAATAAACTATTAGGAAATAAATATGGCAAAAGTTTTTGTATCTTTATCAATAATAATATTTTTCTTCACTTTAGTATTTGCAAAAACTTATGCAAATATTTCAAATCAAAAACTTGAAAGAATTGAAAAAAAATATGGTAAAAAAGCAAAAAAAAGAGTTGTATTATGGGATAAAATGTTGCAAAGTGCTAAAAATCAAGGCACTTTAAAAAAGCTAAAGATAGTAAATAGCTTTTTCAATAAAATCACATATAAACGAGATAGCGTGCATTGGAAAAAAAATGATTATTGGGCTTCACCATTTGAATTTTTAGGTACAGGTGCTGGTGATTGTGAAGACTATGCTATAGCTAAATATTTTGCTTTACGAAAACTTGGCATTGCAGATGAAAAATTAAAAATCACTTATGTAACATACAAACGCGCTCATACAAAATATGAAGAAGCTCACATGGTTCTGAACTATTATCATATTGCTAATAAACCACCAATTGTACTCGATAATATCAATAAAAAATTAAAATTAGCAACACAAAGAAAAGATTTGAAACCAGTATATAGTTTTAATGCTGTTGGATTATGGAAAGCCCAAAACAAAGGGAAAACAAATGTAAGTGTTGGAAATAATAATTTAAAAAATTGGAAATCTATGATGGAGAGAATATAATGTTACAAATCTACACTAGGAGCAACACATGTCATTGTCTAAACAGCTTTATATAATAATATCTTTTATATTTTTTATTATTTTTACAGGAAATTTTATCATTACTGTCAATAATACAAGAGATTATCTTGAAATAGAATCAACAACAAAAGCACAAGATACAGCTACAAGTTTGGGTATGAGTCTAAAATCACTTATGATAAATAAAAAAGATCCAGAAATAAAATCAATAGTAAGAGCTATTGCCAATAGAGGTTTTTATAAAGAGATCAGATTAGAAGATGTGAGTCATACTTTTGATAACAATGATCTTATAAACAACAATAAAACTATTGAAGGTATGGATTGGGATATATCCCAAGTAGTAGTAGATGAAAAATTTGGTGTTTTAGAAGAAAATAGTTCCTTTGCTGAATTATCCAATGAACTGGCACTTTTAGAAAATGAAGATCTAGAACAAATAGAAGTTCAAAGTATGGTGTATACATTTATCCCAAATAAAAATTTTATTGATGGGAGTGAGATAAACATACAATTTCAAGCTACAAAAGATGAAAAAACAATAGATACGAGTACTCAACTTACTCTATCAAAAGTGATAACAAAAGTTTCAAGAGCTGAAAAATTTGACTACATTCCACAATGGTTTATTGATCTTATTCCATTGAAGATGACGGAGATGAAAAGTGAGATTAGTAATGGTTGGAATACAGCAGCTATAGTGTATGTAAGTGCCAATGCAGGTGATGCGTATGCAAAATTATATGAGCAAGCAAAAAGTGCTATTATTTATGCGATTATTGCATTTTCCCTCTCTATAGTATTATTGGTGATTTTTTTACAGTTCATTTTAAAACCTCTTAAAAATATAGAACGATTAGCCCAATCAATCTCTGCTGGAAATTTTTCTATTATTGAAAACTTACCTTGGACAACTGAACTCAAAAATGTTTCTATTGCAATGAATGATATGTCAACAAAAATAAAAAAAGTTATTCAAAGACTCAATGCAAATTTAGAAAATATGACAACAAAACTTTCACAAGATGATTTGACAGGATTATCTTTGCGTCAAACTTTTGAAACAGACATAAAAGAGATGTTTATTTCAAAAAGTACTGGATTTATTTTTCTTGTGAAACTAGATATACTCAAAGAGTATGCAAAAGATCATACAAGTAAAGAGATCGAAAAGTTTTTGACACTCTTTTCAAATCTTCTAAAAAATTTCTCCAAAGGTTTTAAGGCGTATAGATTTTTTGGTTCTGAGTTTGCCTTAATTGCAAAAAATATGGAAGAAAAAGAAGTTATTAAAAATATTGAAATATTAAAGCAAGAGTTAGAAAACTTTTCTTTACTCTTTGAGCTAAGAGATGTAGCACATATAGGGGGAACACATTTCAATCCTATAGGTACAATACCTGGAATATTGGCAAGTGCAAATGAAGCGTATGAGAAAGCAAAACTTATTGGAGCAAATGAAGCTTTTATAAGAAATGACAATGACCTAGCAAGAGATATGGAAGAGTGGAGAGATTTAGTATTTGATATTATTGACAATCAAAAGTTTACAGTAGGGTACATAGGTCAGGCATATTGTCTTGATCTTAAGGATCAGCATCTATTAGCAATGGAAGAAGCTTTTACTCAAGCTCATGATAAAAATAATGAACCTATTCCTATAGGAACTTTTGTATCAATTGCAGAGAAATATGACAAAATATTAGATTTTGATAAAGCAGTTGTGGCAAAAGTAATCGGACATATAAAAGAGTTAGATATAAAACATCGTGTATCTATTAATTTATCTTTAGATTCTGTATTTGATATCAAATTTAAAAATTGGTTAAAAGCATGTATATTAGAAAATAAAGAGATAGCAGAACAACTTGTTTTTAGTATAACTGCCTACGGAGCTGCAAAAGATATTGAAAAATTCAAATATTTTATAGAGGCTATTCATAGTGCAGGAGCAAAAATAATTATTAAAAGATTTGAAACGAAATTTATCCCTTTAGAGAGTATAAGAGATTTAAACTTAGATTATATAAGACTTGCACGAGATTATACGGATGGCATATGTAAAAATTCAAGTAAAAAAGTTTTTGTTGAGGCGATCCATGAACTCTCTTCTTTATTGACGATTAAAGTATTTGCTGAAAATGTAAAAGATGAAGATGACTATAAAATAATTAAGGAGATAGGTCTGTATGGTGCGAGTAGATGATAAAATCATACAGATTTCAATTAACTTTAAGTTATAACGCTGTAAAATAACGAATAAAATGATTTTAGGAGTTCTACATTGAAAAGTTTAAAATATTGCCTTGTATTGAGTGTTATTTGTTCACTACAACTAAATGCTACAAGCTTAAGAAATAGTATTGAGGATACATTAAATACCAATCCTTCAATAATTGCTGAGCATCTTAATAGAGATGCTTATGAGTTATATATAAAGCAAGAAAAGGCAGATTATCTTCCGACACTTGATTTGGATGCCTATTATGAGAAATCAGAAACTAACAATGAGCCAGATTTAACTCCACCAGTAGCAGGAAAAACTAGAAAAGGCGGATGGAACGCTGTTTTAAAATTAGAACATGTTCTTTATGATGGTGGACTTACTCCTAGTCAGGTATTGGAATATCAATATAAACATGATTCTAATAAATATAGAAGTTTCTATGCTGTAGAAAATACGATTTTAGATACAGTAAATGCGTATGTAGATTTAGTGAGCAGACAAGAGCTTGTATCACTCTCAAAACACAATATTAAACTACACGAAGAGTATCTTTTAATTGCGAAAGAAAAAGAAGAGATAACTGGTGAGGTTTTAGAAACATTTCAAGTAAACTCAAAATACCATTCAGTTTTAGATAGATTTTTAGAGCAAGAAAATGAAGAAAATCAATCAAAAAATTTATATGAAAAACTTGTAGGGAAAAAACTAGAGGGTAATATTTGTAGACCAAATGTAAATGAGAGCTTTTTACCATCTTCTATAGAAGATGCGATTAATGAAGGGATTCGTAGAAGTTACAAAATTAAAGAACAAATAGCAAAAACAAAAGAACAAAAAGAAAAAATTGTACAAGAAAAAGCAGGATATAAACCTACTTTAAAATTACAATTTCAAAGCGAATTTGACAATGATTTAGAGTTGAGTGAAAATGGAAAACAAGATGTACATAGTGCTAGAGCATATTTATCTTGGAATCTATTTAATGGTGGAAAAACATATTATATGACACAAAAAGAGACAATATTCTTAAAAGAAGAACAAAAAAAGCTTGATGCTGTCACAAAAGAAGTTATAGATGAAATAAAAGCCTCATATGATACTTTTTACAACTTACAAAAACGAATTAAAAATATGAAATTATATGAAGAAGATAATTTTAATATTGTAAAAATATACAAAAAACAATTAGCAGATGGTACAAGAACATTTATTGATATTTTAAATGCTGAAGCTGAATTATACAGATCAAGTACAGATAAAATTCAACAAGAATTTGATTATATTGGATCATACTATGATCTTTTATTTAAATTATCTATGCTAAGTGATGTTGTCTTAATGGATGAAAAACAAACATGTAAGGCATATACATTTGTACCAAAAGATACAGGTTTTAAAACTGATTCAGAAGATGATGCTTTAGGTGATGACCTATTAGATCTATTTGATGATACAAAAAAAGAAGAATCAAAAAAAGTAGAACCAGAAGTGAGTATAAATAACGAAAATAGACTAGATAACTTATATAATGAAGAGCTAAAAAATTCTTCAGGAAAATATACTATTCGTATTGGATTATTTCCATCGGAAAAAAGTTTGAAATCATTTGTTACACAAAACAATTTATCAGATAAATATAGCTTTTATCCGATCAACAAAAATAACAAGCGTTTACAATTAACTTATGGTAAGTATGCTACTGTAACAGAGGCAAATAAAGAAAAGTTATTGTTAGGTAAACAAGCATTATCGCATGGTGCTTATGTAGATAATATACAAAACTAATAAAGAAAGATTATTATGGAAGAAAAAGATATTAATAATGATGTAGCGAAGGATAAACGAACGGTAGATTCTTTACTTGAGTCTTTATATTTTATTTCATTATTTTATCAACGCCACACATCAAAGGATTCTTTAGTTTCAGGACTCCCTATACATAATAACTCTATGAAAGTTAAAGACTTTCTAATCTCTTCAAAAAGAATTGGATTGATCTCCAAGGTTGTTAAAAGAGAACTCAAAGGGATCTCAAAATTAGCTTTACCTGCTGTGCTGATACTTGAAAAAGGGAGAGCTTGCGTATTACTTGATTTAGATTTTGAGAAAAATGAAGCAAAAGTTATCATTCCTGGTTTAAGTGAAGGTGAAATCATAATGCAAATGGATGCATTAGAAAAAGAATTTATGCAGCAGGTTATCATCATCAAGCCAACCTATAAATTTGAAAATAAAGTATCCAATGATATCTTAATGCCCAAACCAAAACAGTGGTTTTGGGGTGCATTAAAAGCCAATATTCCAATCTACAGAAAAGTATTAGTTGCTGCTGTATTTATTAACTTATTTGTATTGGCAATGCCACTATTTATGAAAAATGTATTTGATAGAGTATTACCAAATAATGCTATAGAAACATTACTTGCAATGACTTTTGGGGTGGTTTTTATCTTAACCTTTGATCTTGTTTTTTCGCTTTTACGAGCATATTATTTAGGAAAAGCTGGTAAAAAAGCAGACCTTATAATGAGTAATAAAATATTTGATCAATTATTAAACATTAGACTGAGTGAAAAACCAGCTTCTACAGGGCAGTTTGTAAGTAGATTGCAATCTTTTCAAAGTGTAAGAGATTTTTTCACAAGTGCTACCATTGCTACATTGGTAGATATACCATTTACACTGTTGTTTATTGCTGTTATATTTTATTTTGGTGGAGTGCTTGGCTGGATTAGTGTAGGAACAATTGTGCTTATTTTACTTGTATCGTGGTCAATGAAAGGTAAAATTAAAGCTGTTGTTGAAAAGTCTGCTAAAGAAGAACAACTCAAGCAAACTACACTCAATGAAGCAGTTGCTGGTTTAGAGATCATTAAAAGTATACGCGCACAAAATAGAATGAAAAGTCATTGGGATGAGTCATTGAACCAGACATTGTATTATGGCGAAAAATCTCAAATGTTGTCTCAATTTACTACTTTGACTACAGGATTGATTTCGAAACTATCAAATATAGCAATTATTGTTTTTGGTGTCTACTTATCAATTGAGGGTGATATGAGTATGGGTGGCATCATAGCTGCTATGATGCTAAATGGTCGTGTAATTGCTCCTGTATCTCAAATAGTGGGTATGGTGATACGATATGATCAGACAATGGTATCTATGAAAAATATTGATGAGATTATGATGATGGATGTTGAAAGAAATGATAAAAACTATATCAGTCGTCCTCATTTAAATGGTGATATAGAGTTTAAAGATGTGACTTTTTCATATAAAGATCAAAACTTTGAAACATTGAAAAATATTAATTTGACTATTAAACAAGGTGAAAAAGTTGCTATTTTAGGAAGAATAGGTTCTGGAAAATCTACTTTAGCAAAACTGATTATGAATTTATATGAGCCTACAAGTGGTTCTGTACTTATTGAGCAAACAGATATTCGTCAAATTGACCCTGTAGATTTAAGAAAATCAATAGGATGTGTTCCTCAAGAACCATTTTTATTTATGGGTACTATTAAAGACAATATTACAATTGGTGAGCAATATGTTACAGATGAAGAGATACTTGAGGCCTCAAAAGCAGCAGGAGTACATGAATTTTTAGGAAAACACGAATCTGGTTATGATTTACTTGTAGGCGAGCGAGGTGAGGGATTAAGTGGAGGTGAAAGACAAGCTGTTACACTTGCTCGTGCTTTAATTACCCAACCAAATATTATGATTCTTGATGAACCCACGAACTCAATGGATAAACAAACTGAAAATGCATTCATCAAAAAAATGAAAAATCTTATTGTTGACCAAACTGTCATCATGATAACACACAAAATGTCGATACTCCCTCTTGTTGATAGAGTTATCGTCATAGACAATGGAAAAATAATTGCAGATGGACCAAAAGAGACAGTTTTAAAATCAAAAGGTGAACAATAATATGGATGCGAAGAAACAAGATGTAGGATTTGTCAATTCTTTATATGGACATGCCTATGATGAACCAAAATTTAAAATAGATTTTTTATTTTTGAGCATCATTATAATCATAGTTGGTCTAGTCACTTGGGCAATGATTGCAGAAGTTGATGAGATGGCAAGAGGAGAGGGTAAAGTTATCCCTTCTCATAAAATTCAAAAAGTTCAAAATTTAGATGGAGGACTTGTTTCTGAGATATTAACTAGAAGTGGTGAGCATGTTTCAAAAAATCAAGCATTGATGAAAATTGATACAACAAGATTCCAGGCATCTTTAGGGGAAGCAAAAGAAGAACGCCTAGTACTGATCGCAAAAAAAGCAAGATTAGACGCTCAACTTAAATTTAACCCTAGTAAAGCGAAACCAAGTATAAGATTTCCTAAAGAGCTTCGTAGACTAGGAAGATATACTAACATTGAAGAAAATATATACAATAATAATTTAGATGAATACAAAAGTTCTTTAAAAATACTTGAATTACAATTTGAACAAAAAGTACAAGAAAAAAAAGAGATAGAGTCTAAAATTGGACAATTA
>Ga0105358_10001855_pt1 | contig 11254 bp, 12 predicted proteins | sample GOMGulsemesocosm_5_FD_83509 | JGI IMG/M metagenome (GOLD analysis project Ga0105358, IMG submission 83509) | Methane-oxidizing microbial communities from mesocosms in the Gulf of Mexico - GOM15C Gulf of Mexico | ecosystem: Environmental > Aquatic > Marine > Cold seeps | place: Gulf of Mexico...
CCAAATAACAATCGTTATTTATTCACCGCCACGAAATCAAGCATACGCTGTAACGGTATCATTGCTTTTTGTCTGAGAATATCGTCGACAAAGATTTCGTTATCATCTTTCTCAAACACAGTAGCCAGGGATTGCAGTTCATTCATCGCCATCCACGGGCAACTTGCACAACTGCGACAAGTGGCGCCTGAACCAGCGGTGGGGGCAACATAGAATTCTTTCTCGGGACATAGCTGCTGCATTTTATAAAAAATACCCTGGTCAGTGGCCACAATAAATTGCCGGTTGTCCATGGTTTGCGCTGCGTTAATCAACTGTGAGGTCGAACCTGCTACATCAGCTAACGCGACAACTTCTTTGGGTGACTCTGGGTGAACCAAAACCGCAGCATCGGGGTAAAGAGCTTGCAGATCTTTAATGCCCTTTGCTTTAAATTCTTCGTGAACAATGCAAGCACTGTCCCACATGATCATGTCAGCACCGGTTTGCTCGGCAACATAATTACCTAAATGCTTATCGGGTGCCCAAATAATTTTTTGGCCCAAGGCATCTAAATGATCCACTACATCAACAGCAATCGATGAGGTTACAACCCAATCAGCTCGCGCTTTTACCGCCGCGGAGGTATTGGCATAAACCACAACAGTGCGGTCGGGGTGCTGATCGCAAAATTCACTAAACTCATCGATCGGACAACCCAAGTCTAAGGAGCAAGTTGCCTCTAGGGTGGGCATTAAGACACGCTTTTCTGGCGTCAATATTTTTGCCGTTTCTCCCATAAACTTAACTCCCGCAACGATCAACGTCTCGGCGTCATGGTCGCGTCCAAAGCGAGCCATTTCGAGGGAGTCGGACACACAGCCGCCAGTCTCTTCTGCTAGAGCCTGAACAATGGGATCCGTATAATAATGCGCTACTAAAACGGCATTATGCTTTATGAGCAAGGCTTTAATTTGATCTTTATAAGCCTCGGCTTGCCCTGGGCTAAACTTAGGCGTCTGGCTCAGGTTTGCAATATGCTCTTTTACTAACTCATAGACATCTTCAGAATGTCTGTCGCTCACTATGGTCATGCAGCTGTCCGTAGGACTAAATGGACGGGGATTCTACCACAATTCAACATTCAACCAAAAACCTCCCTATTAAATACACCAAAACTCCCCAAGCCAACGTAGAAAAGGCCCTTAAAAAGGGCCTTTTCTTGATAGTTGGTACACACATACAAACCAAAACAACCCAACATTATCGGTGCGAAAAAGAACCAACTGTGTTGAAAATTGATCTATATCACGCTAAAAATGCCAGCGCCCACGCAAGGTGAACGAACGGGGCTGCTCCAGTGCTGCCTGATGAGTACCGTTAAACAAAGGCGTGTCGTTCACATAACTCAAGGTATCTTCATCTGTTAGGTTCTGACCAATGAGTGTTATGTCCCAGTTGCCATCGACTGGCGCCAAGCTAATGCTTGCATCAACCTTAAGAAAGTCTTCTTGCAGGGAAATAGGATCCAAATCAGCTTGTCGATAGAGGTCATCTGTCCAACTTAAATTAATCTGGCTACTCAACTCATAATTATCACTCAGAGGCTGAATATGATTTGCCCCAACGCTCAGCTGAAACTCTGGCGTGTTTTCCGAGCTCTTGCCCTGCAAATCGTTCACGCCTTCAAGAGAGCAATTACCATTGGTATAGGTTAGCGCCGCGACAGCTGCACCAAGATTACTGCCAGCCTGTAGCGCTTGATCCCACTTGTCCTGACGTCCTGCAGCAAACTGAGCAGCGGTACAGGCTTGATTTGCAAACGATTCGAATTCGAAGTCGATATACGCGAAGCCAGCATTCAAGGTTAACTGGTCGGTAGCGGCCCAGCGGCCATCCAGCTCAATACCCTGGGTGACAGCTTTTGCCGCATTTTGCACGACGAAAGTTGTTCCACCAGTGAAAATTGAAGCCTGTAAGTCGTCAAATTCAGTTCGGAAGACCGCGACATTTAACTCGGCCGAACCATCGAGCAAACTCATTTTACTACCGACCTCAAAGGTGATTACCTCCTCTTCTTCGAACGATGCGTCCTGGGAGTTGGTCGGATCACCCTGGGCCATATAAAAAGAATTAAAACCGCCGGCTTTAAACCCGGTTGATGCACTTAGGTAAATCATCGCATCGTCAGTGGCATCCCACTGTAGATTGGCCGACCAGGTCAAACTTTCTTCGTCACGGCTCATTCCAGGATCTGCCGGTGTGAAACTATGAGTACTAAACTCGCCAACAGCCTCTAGTGCGCCGGTTAATATTGGGCTGGTAGTTTTTGCCTTGGTATTTTCAATAAAATCCGTTGCATGAACACTCTGGGATGCCTTCTTTTCCTCTTCGGTGTATCGCAAGCCAAGTGTTAAATGGAGCTCATCGCTCAGGTCATAGCTACCTTGAAAAAATATCGCCCAGCTTTCATTTTCTTGCTCCAGTAAGGCGTAGCGGTTACCGCCGTTAATGCCTGCATCAACGAGTGGCTCAAAGGCAGCCGCCTGACCGCAAGCATTGGCAAGTGCAGCGCCTTGACCGCCAGCACTCCCGACTGCAGCAGCTACATTGGTTGCTGTTTGCACGGCATCGCCAGACACAAACAACGAGCTATAGGCATCCCCAAGACCGCCGGCACAACCACCATTCAATAACGGCTGCAAGGTCCCAAAGTTAAAATACGTCAGAGCGTCGACCGTCAGATCCTGCTCTTGATAAAACAAACCCGTAATATATTCGAATTTACCCCCAAGCTCTGATGCAAAGCGGAATTCAAAACTTTTTTGATCAAAGTCTTCACTGTCGTCAAAGCGGACTGAAGAAGTTGGCCCAAAGTCAGCATCCAAAAAACGCTTAAACTCGTAGGCTGAATGCGCCAGGATCGCAGTGATGGTTCCAGATTCGACGCCATGCTCAACCGTCAACGATGTCTCTGTGCTGTCGCCATCCAAAAACGCTGCATTACCAAAATCCATAACACCATCAGGGTCGTTGGCAAAGTTACCAGCCCCAAATGTTGCAAACGGCCCCTGAGGGATATTACCCATAGAAATGCGATAGTCTGCCGCGCTCTCCACGCCAAATGCCGACAAGCCTCCCGCAACTAGTATGTCCCAAGGCTGTCCTTTAACAGTAAAATCAGCCGCCTCGGTTTTAAACCTCACTAATGTGTTGTCACTTAAATCCCAATCTAAACTGATACGGCCCGCCGTCTCCTCACTCACAGGGACGTCGGCATTATAAAAGTCGTTACGGACCCAACCCTTTTCCATTTCACGGTTCATGACAAAAATTCGGCCGCGCACGGTGTCACTTAATGGACCGGCGACAAAGCCTTGCAGCTCTTTGGTTTCGAATTCAGGGTTGTAACTTGCACTAATGCTAGCCTCGAGCTCTTCTGTTGGCTTGGCGGTGCGAATATTCAACGCCCCGCGATGGTGTTCTTTCCAAAGAGAGTTCCCTGCGGGCCCCGTAAAATCTCGACCGCCTCGACATCTAGGAATGAATATCTCGATTGTGTACCTCGTCCACGGTAAACCCCGTCAACAAAGGTGCCCACCGACTGCTCAAAACCAGCCTGGTTGCCCGACTGAATACCTCGAATATTAATTTTATCGCCGATGGGGTCTTTCACCACCGAGAAGCTAGGAACATAGTTATTAAGGTCGCCAAAACTTTGAATACCGGCGTCAGACATCTTATCGCCACTGATGGCAGAGACCGATATCGGAACATCCTGTAATGACTCCGCTCTCTTCTGAGCCGTTACAATCACCTCCTCCAAGGCTTGGGCTTGCACCAAGGCCCCACTACCACTGACGGCCAGTGCTATTGCTGTTTTATATACGCTAGATAACTTGTTAGTCATAATCCTCTCCAAATCATTATTTTTTTAATCCAGTCAGACTAGTCCCATGGCGCACCACTAACTATTCATTTGACGCCAAAGGCTATTCCGCCACTACCCCTAAGCCATCAATTGGTTTATAAATAAGCACCAATCCACAGTAGACAGTGCAAATGATTGCCAAACTTAAGGCCATGGATGCCAATCAGCGATATGGAAAACTATACCTCCCTAAGCAGCTGGATTAGCGCTATTGAGATAGCACTGAAGAATTATGATGTTGATTTTTCAGACGTAATGACCAGTGCGAATATCCCCTCAAATGTATTGGATAACCCCTACCAACGCACTGGCGTTAGCTTAATAGCGAAAGCTTGGGATATAGCGGTTGAAAAAACGGGGGAAGAGAACATCGGTATTTTAGCGGCGCCAGATTGCCGGCCAGCGCACTGGCACGCCCTCGGCCTTGCCATGCTCTGCAGTACATCGGTAAAGAGCGCTCTCAAGCGAGCCTGCCAATACCAAGCACTGCTAACCGACGTCGTGCTCATCGAAGAGTATGAAACTCAAGAGCATTTTTATTTCACACTTAAATCCAAAATTCCACCGGAACAAATCGGCCTGGGCGTGCTCGATTTCGGCGTTGCGGGCTTATTATCGGTTTGCCGATCGATTTTTCCTGGGGAAATCATCCCCACCTCGGTAAGCCTTGAGCGACCCACTCCGACACGAGCAGAAGATTTTAATAAGTTCTACGGCAGCGAAGTTTCCTTTGGCTGCGAACGGAATATATTCCAAATCCCAATATCAATTGCCGAGCGCCAGCTTGACCAATCTGATGCCAGTCTTGCGGCCCATCAAGACGCCTTAGCAGCCGAATATATCCAGCGCGTGGTAGATTGCAATACCAGCCAACGTGCTCGAGAGGAAATTAGCCGAATGCTTGGGGAGGGTGAGCCCTGCCCACAAAAAGTTGCCGAAAACCTCTGCTTAAGTACTCGACAACTACAACGGCATCTACAGAAAGAAAACACTAATTTTAAGGCACTGTTAAAATCGGTTCGTATGGAGCTCTCCAAAAACTACCTCAATCAAGAGGGCCGCCCGATCACCGAGGTTGCTTTACAGCTTGGTTTTTCCGACCACAGCAACTTCACTCGAGCGTTTAAGTCGTGGTTTGACTGCACACCCAGCGAGTATCGTGCAAAGCTTCATTAAATTGACGCGCCTCTACTTAACTCTGGATTTATAGAGCTCAACAGGCGAGCCTCATTGCGAAAAAAATTTAAGACGTAAAACCTTCTAGGGCATATTTGACAAGCACCGAAGCCCGCAGTAAATTGCCGGCCTACTCACTGCCCTATGGATGATAACGACCATGACACTCGCCGAATTACAAAGCCTTTGGGCCAGCTCGATTACCCAACAGAGTAAGGAGCTGCCCAATCTGAATTTAACATCACTGGAGGTCGAGGTTCATACCGCTAGCTGGTGCCCAGATTGCGTGCGCGAAGTTAGCGAATTATTAGCCCTAAACAAGGCCGCATCCCATGGCTTTAAAAACCTCACACTACACAGCTATGAAGACAAAGAAGATTATATGGCGAAGAAAGCCAGCGGAGTACTCGACATTAGCTGCCTTCCCACAATTATGATTAACCATGAACAAGGCGAAGTAGCGGTTATAAAGGAAGACTCCCAGGGCGGCATCACCCCGATCATCAAGTCATTGTTATCAGCCAGGTCGTAGAAGCCCAAAGCGAGCGATCAAAATCTATAACGCTCAAAAACATTTATAGGCGGGCTTCTAGCCACGTGGCCATATCCAGCCTAACCTGATCCTTATTGGTTTCGTTGAGCATTTCATGCCGCCCACCGGGGTAGGTTTGCTCATCAACCTTTAGCCCTCGGTTACGATACACATTAATCAGGCGGCGTAAATTCGCCAACCCCGAATGCACGGGATCATCCTCTCCGCTTAACACTAAAATAGGAAGTTGCTGGGGTATGGCATTGATAGTGGATGTTTTGGCGCTCGCTTTAGCACCGCGAAAAAAACCCACCATTGAGGCGTTGCGCAATACAAAACCGCAAGCGGGGTCATTCACGTATGCCTGCACTTGGGCTTGATCTCGACTTAGCCATTCATAGCCCGTCGTATCCGATCCGCCAAACGCCTTATTATTGCCATCGAACACTAACGCCTTTAGTACATTGCTATCCTCACTGGCGCCACGACGCCAAGCCTCGAAGCTTGAAATCCAAGCCGCCACACTCAGCAATGCTGGCGGTGCAAAGCCAGGAGACCCCGACAAAATAACTCCGGCCAGGCTATCACCCGAGCGAGCGATAAATTGCTGGGACATCATAGCGCCCATACTATGGCCGATTAACAGCAGCGGCAGGTCCCCTGGCTGCTCTGCTTGGATAGCCGAAGTATAATCAACCATATCATCCAAACAGGCTTCCCACCCTCCAGGTCCCATGTCACCGAAAGATTCGGCATCACAACTTTTTCCGTGGCCACGGTGATCAGAACCGTAAACAGCAAAGCCCAAACCATTTAGAAACACTGCAAAATCGTGATAGCGAGCAATGTGCTCGCCCATACCATGTGCGATTAACACTGCCGCACGCGGGGATTCCACAGCCCAATGACAACGGTACAAGCTTGCGCCATTACGCTCGATAAAATGCTCTTTAAACATCAGCCTTCCTTATTTTTTACACACTATAAAAGGCCGACCGCCATAAGTGAATTGTATTTGAACGTAAATGTTAGCCAGCACCCACTTTGCTCTGTGCAATATTTTAAGCGCAGATTTAACGACTACGACCACTGGAGAGCATAGATTGCTACAACTAAATTGCAGAGGAAGGATGAACGAAAGAGGATCACCCACGTGAATCGCCGGCGAGAGAAGCCTAGAAACGTCAGGCCTACTGGCTTGCCTAGCCCGAAAGGCACAAACCAAGATAACAGGCAAAAAAAAGGGCCACCCTGATGGGTAGCCCTTTTAAATGGTGGGTCGTACTGGATTCGAACCAGTGACCAATTGGTTAAAAGCCAACTGCTCTACCAACTGAGCTAACGACCCGCAACTCTTGGTATAAAACTCTATATCTTTGAGCTTTTAAAAAAATCTCAAAAACTTAAATATGGTGGGTCGTACTGGATTCGAACCAGTGACCAATTGGTTAAAAGCCAACTGCTCTACCAACTGAGCTAACGACCCCGAGAGAGGCGCATATCTTAATGATTTGAGATAAAAAGACAAGGCCTTTTTAAAACTTATTTTAATAATTTTTACTTGCCAAACAAACGCTTATACCTGCGCCCGCTACTATGCGGTATATCGAGTTACATCCGCCACACCAGCATCGGAGAAACCCTGTATCCGCAAGCGGCAGCTATCACAAACGCCACAGGCTTTACCGTCTTGATCTGCCTGATAACACGAGACCGTGGTACTGTAATCCACACCCAAGGACTGCCCCAGCTCAATAATTTGCGCTTTGCTTAACTCCAGTAGCGGTGTTTGTATCTTAACTTTTCGCCCTTCAACAGCGGCTTTTGTCGCCAAATTGGCCATTGCTTCAAAAGACTCAATATACTCAGCTCGACAATCGGGGTAGCCAGAGTAGTCGACAGCATTCACACCGATGAATATATCTTGGGCTTCTAAGACCTCTGCCCAAGCCAATGCTATCGATAAAAATACGGTATTACGAGCAGGAACGTAGGTTACCGGGATGCCTTCCTCTAGGCTCTCAGGCACATCAATACTCGTGTCAGTTAATGCAGAGCCACCAATACTTCCTAAATCAAGTTTAACGACCTTATGCTCACGGGCATGCATTGCTATAGAAGTTTCCCTTGCTGCCATAAGCTCCGCTAAATGGCGCTGCCCGTAATCAAAACTCAAGGTATAGCACTCGAAGCCTTGGGACTGGGCTATGGCCAATACGGTAGTGGAATCTAAACCGCCAGACACTAAAATTACTGCTTTTTTTGAACTCATGTACACCTTACTCATTTCTATCTATCAGCCTTTAAAGGCCGCGATCACATCTTAATTTATTTGTATAAAATCTTTTTCGACTAGGCCCCTAGGGTTTTCTATTTGCTCTAGGTATGGGCTTATCTCATTGGCCTTCTCTAAAGCAGCCCAGTGTTTATTAACCACATTTACCGCCAAAGCCTTTAGCTGGTGAGCCTTAAACCCACTTTTTTTGGATAAAAACAGTCCACCTTTCACGACCCCAACTTTAAAACCTCGGTATTCATTCAAAGCCTCTTCACCAAGTTTTTCGACGGCCTCAATAAAAGCCGGCGCAGTCGACACTAGCGCATTCAAACGTCCGCGCTGCAGCATCACTATCGCTTGGTCAACCCCGTTAACGATGACGAAAGCATCATCATCGAATAATTGCCCCGAGGAACCGTAAGTCGCAAGTCGTAAACGGCCAATCTTTGGCTTATCGAGTTTAGACAGACTCAAAATATCATGCTGCGGGGAGGTAATCATATAAACCGCCACTGGGGGCAACGACACTAGCAGCTCTGAATGCTCATGAGTGCTAGGTGTATCGAACAGGATGCCTAAATCTGCCTTGCCCACCGCCACCTTCCTCACAACTCGCGCATAGGGGAATACGCCAAGGTCATAACTGCCGCCATAGGCTGCCGCTAAATCCTTCATGACCTCTAGGTGGAGCCCACTAAAGCGCCCCGCCACAATCGTCCCCCACGGGGGAATGTCCGTCACCACGATGGATAACGACCTGGAATCCAGCCCATCATCATTTTCAGCCGCCGCCCCACAGGGTAAGAAAGCTAAAATAGTAATCAGAAATAAGCAGTAACGGACCATTTTTTGCCCCTATTTCTATCATTGAAGGCAAAGGCAGCCATTGTGTCGACTGTCGCCTTAGCCCCTACAGCAGAGGCCTATCAAGCTACTGCGAGAGCTTACCCTGCTCACTCGAGCCCAGGCTAGAAGCCAGGCTGATCGCCCCAGAGAAGTTTGTGCAGCTGCATTTGAAATCTAACGGGTAAATTGTCTTTCACTATCCAGTCAGCAAGTTGTCGATGCTCAAGTTGCTCATGGCTGGCTGAAAACAACACTTCATCAACACAGTTTAGCAGCTTTAATTCTTCTAGCTTAAACCTTGCCCACTCATAATCTTGACGGCTGCAGATCACAAACTTCACCTGGTCGTGAGCTTGCAACAGCTCGATGTTTTCATAGCGGTTTCGGTGCGACTCGCCAGAGTCCGGGGTTTTGAGATCCATCACCCGAGATACTCGAGCATCAACATTATCTATTGGCAGGGCGCCACTGGTCTCCAGCGAGACTTTATAACCCGCGTCACAGAGCTCGGTCAGTAGATCGATGCACCCAGGCTGAGCCAATGGCTCCCCGCCGGTGACACAAATATTACGCGGGCTAAACGAGGCTACTTTAGCTAATATTTCAGCAATAGTGAATTTCTCGCCACCAAAGAAAGCGTACTCAGAGTCACAGTAATTACAACGTAAAGGGCAACCTGTCAGGCGAACAAAGACAGTTGCCAATCCCGACGTGGTGGATTCACCTTGCAAGGAATAGAAAATTTCAGTAATTCTTAATTGTTTGATATTCAATGTGGGCGACCCGATAGACAGTGCGAATTTTAGCCAGATAACAAAAAGGCGCCGATTCTACAGAAACCGGCGCCTCTAATCTAGAACCCCACGTCAAGCTAGGGCCCTATATTGATTTACTTTAAGCTTACTTAGCGGAAATATTTCTCCAAATAAGCTTTTGCCAAAGAGGCTACATTTCCAGAACCCGCAGCTGCCTGTTGTAAATATGGCTTAGCGTTAGCGCTATCTCCTAACAAATGATAGACCTTGCCAAGCTTAAACGTCGCGTCTGGCGCCTTGTCATGCTTGGGGTGCTCGCCGCTAACAATAAGAAAGCGCTGCTTGGCCTGCTCATAGTCACTCTTTGCAAGGTAGATTTGACCCAACCAATATTGGCAATTTACCAAATACTTACCACTGGGATAATCGCGAATGTAGTTCTGTAACAGAACCTCACCCTGGGCGTAATCATTTTTGTTAAGCACCAAATCAATCGCTGCACGATAAGCCTGCATTTCGCCGCCACTAAGCTGCGAAGCTGTGCTTGTTGTCGCCGCATTAACAGCTCCAACCACAGGCTTTGCCGCCATTACAGCCGCTGCGCTGGCAATACCGGCAGTAGCCACGCCAGGCTTACTCAACGAACTAATACGACGATCTAAATCTAAATAATCGTCCATTCGTTGCTGTTTCACTCGCTTGAGCTCAAAAGCCTGCTGCTCTACCAACCCCCTAAGCTGCATAACTTCTTGCTGCAACTGCTGAAGCTGGTAAAACTGCTGAGCCTTAGCATCGCTAGAAGCTGGCGTTGATACTGACCCGCTGCCTATAGAGGGGCTGCGGTTATCAACAATCGGCTTAGAGTCAACAACTTGGATCTGGCCCAAACTGTTTAAACTAAAGGAGAAACAAACCGCAGCAACCGCTGCGGTGAAAATTGGTGCTTTCATAAGTCTTACTTATTTCATCTGTACGCGACGGTTCTGGCTGCGCGCATAACTGCTTCCGCCATCTTGAGCTGGGCTTTCTTCACCGTAGCTAATGGTTTCCATCTGCGCTGAGCTAACACCTTGCAGCAAAAGGAAGTCACGAACTGCATTTGCACGGCGCTCGCCTAGAGCCATATTGTATTCACGCGTACCACGATCATCGGCGTGGCCTTCCAAGCGAACACTCTCACCTGAAGCTTTCAAACGTGCAGCATGGCCCGTTAAGTCAGCACGTGAATCGGGACGCAACAAGCTTTGGTCGTAATCAAAATAGAATACGGTACCAAGCTCAGCATAAACATCAGAATTATCACCGCCGTTAATGCCGTTATTATCTGCAGCGCCTGTTGCTACGCCATTATTTTCATCGTCTGCGCCATTAGCTGCAGCATTGGTATCAGCATCAGTACCGCCAGTGCTAGTACAACCGGCCATAACAGCCAAGATAAAAGCCAAACCTAAACCGTTTTTAATTCTTTTCAGTGACATGTGTTACTCCCAATGGTTTCAAACGCAATCTGCGTAAAATTCGAACAAGCGTTGCTTGTTATTCAATTCTTTTCAGCTTTCAATCAACTTCTTGGCTATCTGATCAATTATATGACCTTATTAACCAAAAATTATAGTTAAACCTATTTCTATAGCGGCTCGATTATAGCTGCCAATTATGCCTATGAATACCGTCTACCAGCGCCTAAAAGCAACTTAATTAAAATATGGCGACCAAGCGGGCTCTCTAACGTCGCCTCGCTGGGAAGGTAAACGGAA
>Ga0105358_10001858_pt1 | contig 11245 bp, 6 predicted proteins | sample GOMGulsemesocosm_5_FD_83509 | JGI IMG/M metagenome (GOLD analysis project Ga0105358, IMG submission 83509) | Methane-oxidizing microbial communities from mesocosms in the Gulf of Mexico - GOM15C Gulf of Mexico | ecosystem: Environmental > Aquatic > Marine > Cold seeps | place: Gulf of Mexico...
CCACTTTATCCATCTTACGAATAACAACCATTTCATCACGGTTACAGCCCACCGTACCGTAATAATTAAAGCCCCAAGATTGTTGCGCATAACCACCAATCATATGAGTCGGCTTCATTACTACTCGAGTAACCGAATTATGGTGACCACCACGGGTGCCGGTCATTTCACTGCCCGGTACGTTAACGATACGTTCTTGGGCGTGATACATCATTACCATGCCTTGCATAACACGTTGTGAAACAACTGCGCGACAAGCAATTGCGCCGTTAGCGTTAAAGACTTCAACCCAGTCGTTATCTTCAATGCCAGCATCGCTTGCATCAGTTTCACTCAACCAAATAATCGGACCACCACGAGAAAGTGTCAGCATCAGTAAGTTGTCTGAATAGGTACTATGAATACCCCATTTTTGATGTGGAGTGATCCAATTCAAGACAATCTCTTTATTACCGTTTTCTTTGCTGCCTTTTACCACTTCAATAGTTTTAGTATTGATAGGTGGACGATAAGAAACAAATTGCTCACCAAAAGCTTGCATCCATTTGTGATCTTGATAAAACTGTTGACGACCAGTAATGGTTCTCCATGGAATTTGCTCATGCACATTGGTATAGCCTGCGGTATAACTAACATGCTCATCTTCTAAACCAGACCATGTTGGCGAAGAAATAATCTTACGTGGCTGTGCTTGCACATCACGAAAACGTATTTTTTCTTCCTGTTTAGGTTTAGCTAAATGCGTATGGTCGATACCGGTAAATTCACTTAATGCCGCCCATGCTTTAACCGCAACGCCGCCGTTAGTTTCAGGTGCAAACGTTAATATAGTTTCACAAGCATCAATAGCAGATTCAATTATTGGACGACCTTCACTGATACCCTCATCTGTATTGCGATGATTTAGCTCACCCAATAACATGATTTCGTCATCGGTATTCCAGTTAATACCCTTACCGCCATTACCTAACTTATCAAGTAGTGGACCTAGTGACGTAAACTTCTTATAGGTATTAGGATAATCACGTTCAACCACTACCATGTTGGGTGCGGTTTCACCTGGAATTAAATCACACTCACCTTTGTGCCATTCTTTAACATCAAAAGGTTGTGCTAATTCACCCGGAGTATCATGTAACATCGGCACAGTAACAAAGTCTGTTTCTTCACCTAAGTGACCTACACACACTTCAGAGAATTTTTTAGCGATACCTTTGTAGATATCCCAATCTGATTTAGCTTCCCACGCCGGATCAACAGCCGTTGATAATGGGTGAATAAACGGATGCATATCTGAAGTATTTAAATCATCTTTTTCATACCAACACGCTGTCGGTAATAAAATATCTGAATACATACAAGTCGATGACATTCTAAAATCTAGCGTTGTTACAAGGTCTAATTTACCTGTCGCGCCATCATCAACCCATTCTGCTTCTAGTGGTTTAATACCGTTTGAAGAATGACCTAAATCTTTATTCATCACGCCATTTTTAGCACCAAGTAAATATTTAAGCATGTACTCATGCCCTTTACCTGAAGAGCCCAATAAGTTTGAACGCCAAATAAACATGTTACGTGGAAAGTTTTCTGGAGCATCAGGTGCTTCACAAGCAAACTTTAACTCGCCAGATTTAAGTTCTTGTACTGCAAAATCTTTTGGCTCCATACCTGCGGCTTTAGCATCTTTAGTTAACTGTAAAGGATTACGGTTTAACTGCGGTGCCGAAGGTAACCAGCCCATGCGTTCTGCTTTAATATTGTAATCAAGCATATGCTCAGGAAAGTCATTTTTATCCGCTAATGGTGACAATACTTCATGAATACTTACTTTTTCATGACGCCACTGTGAAGAATGATTATAAAAGAAAGATGTACCGTTCATTTGACGTGGTGGACGAGACCAATCCAAGCCAAATGCTAGAGGCTGCCAACCAGTTTGTGGACGCAATTTTTCTTGTCCAACATAATGTGACCAACCACCACCTGATTGACCAACACAACCACACATCATTACCATATTGATCAGGCCACGATAGTTCATGTCCATGTGATACCAATGGTTCATAGCAGCACCAACAATGATCATTGATTTACCGCGAGTTTTATCAGCGGTATCAGCGAATTCTCGTGCTACTTTAATCACTTTTTCACGAGCTAAACCGGTGATTTTTTCTTGCCATGCTGGAGTACCAGGAATATCTTGGTCGTAACTAGAAGCAACATTCTCGCCGCCTAAACCACGATCAATACCATAGTTCGCCATCATCAAATCGTAAACGGTAGCAACTAAATATTCTTTGCCATCGGCGCCAACAATCGTTTTACTTGGCACATTACGTACTTGGATCTCATCTTGATCACACGCTGTCCAAGCGCTATTTGAGTTATCAGCAGCAAAATGAGGGAAAGCAACAGGCGTTATTTGTGAAGAATCAACGTCTGCACCGATTAAAGACAACTGTAGTTTTGTTTCAGCGCCAGCTTTACCTTCACGCTCTTTTATATTCCACTTGCCTTTTTCACCCCAACGGTAGCCAATAGAGCCTGTAGGTGAAACTAGTTCATTTGAATTTTCATCTAATGCGATAGTTTTCCAATCAGGGTTATTTTCCTGCCCCAAATCACCTGCTAAATCACTTGCACGTAGGAAACGTGTAGATTTAAAAGAACCATTAGCTAATGACGATTCACCATCATATTTGTCTAATACCACTAACATCGGAAAATCGGTATATTGACGCACATAATTTGTAAAATATTCACTGGGTTTTTCTAAGTGAAATTCTTTTAAAATAACATGACCAAATGCCATACCTAACGCAGCATCAGTACCTTGTTTAGGGTTTAACCATTCATCAGTTAGTTTTGAAACTTCAGCATAATCTGGCGTAATTGATACTGTTTTAGCTCCTTTATAACGAACTTCAGTAAAAAAATGTGCATCAGGTGTACGTGTTTGAGGAACATTTGAACCCCAAGCAATAATGTAATTTGAATTATACCAATCGGCAGATTCAGGAACATCAGTTTGCTCACCCCAAGTCATCGGCGATGAAGGAGGTAAATCACAATACCAATCATAAAAACTTAAACACACACCACCAATTAATGATAAGTAACGTGCGCCAGCGGCATAAGAAACCATCGACATTGCGGGAATTGGCGAGAAGCCAATAACACGGTCTGGTCCGTAAGTTTTTGTGGTATATACGTTAGCAGCAGCGATGATTTCATTTACTTCATCCCAGCTAGAGCGAACAAAGCCACCTAAACCACGTTTAGATTTGTAAGACTCAGTTTTAGCTTTATCTTCAACAATACTACCCCATGCATCAACGGGATCCTTGTTTGCACGTGCTTCGCGCCATAATTTTAATAATGGCTTACGTACTTTAGGATATTTTAAACGGTTAGCACTGTATAAATACCAAGAATAACTTGCACCACGAGGACAGCCACGCGGTTCATGATTTGGTAAATCAGGACGAGTACGAGGGTAATCTGTTTGCTGAGTTTCCCAAGTAACTAAACCATTTTTCACATAAATTTTCCAAGAACATGACCCGGTACAGTTTACTCCGTGAGTAGAACGTACAATTTTGTCGTGTTGCCAGCGTTGGCGATAACTATTTTCCCACTCGCGACCTTCATTGGTGGTATCACCATGACCGTCACTAAATTCGCCCGTTTTCTTTTTTAAAAACATTAAGCGATCAAGAAATTGACTCATCTTTCTTCTCCGTTGACCAATGGCTGACTCACTTTAGTTTTTAATTACACTAAATGTCAGCCACCAAAATTTAAAATCTGAACTTTTACTAATATTTACTAAACCATGGCTTAACTTTTACTTAAGCCCTTCACTTAACTCTTTGCCTAAAAGGAGAATTGAATTTAAACAACTCTCTCATTAGTACCCAACGTTAAGGATTGTGATGCTCTGCACCTTTACGTAGGTAGTACCACCAGTTAATTACGATACAAACTCCGTAAAATACTGCGAAACCGTATAAAGCATTTTCAGGGGTAGTTAATTTAATTTGCTCACCTAATACTTTAGGAATAATAAAAGCACCATATGCAGCAACAGCTGATGTCCAACCTAATACCGGACCTGCTTGTTCTTTATTAAAGACCATAGAAATCGTGCGGAAAGTAGAACCATTACCAATACCGGTAGCAGCAAATAAAATTAAGAATAAAACTAAGAATTCAACAAAATAGTCTTGCGGCGTTGCACTTGCGTAAGCAAGTTTCATGTAATGAGCAACACCAATAGCACTACCCACCATGACTACAGCGCAGATTTGTGTAACTTTAGCACCACCAATTTTGTCCGCTATCCAACCACCAACAGGGCGAATAAGTGCGCCAATGAAAGGTCCCATCCATGCGTACATTAATGCACTTGGTCCATTAGGATTGGCTAAATCATGATTCATCACACCGTCAATCATCAGATGTTGATAACCAAAGATAACTTTAATTGATAAACCAAAGCCTGCCGCGAAACCAATGAATGAACCAAAAGTCATGGTATAAATAACACTCATTACCCATGTATGTTTGTTTTCAAATATTTTATATTGACGAGATAGATTCTCTTTTATTTTACCTGGGAAAAGTTTTAATAAATAAACAGTTAACGCAATAACGATAGGTAAGACAATCCACTTACTAATACCAAAACCTGAACCACCCACTTTTTCTGGTAACATCAACCACAAGCCAAAAATTGCAGTTAAAAAACCAACCAATAACATTCCCGTAATAACAGTGAATGAGCCAGCAGGACTTGGTAAGTCAGGCGTAACATGTGAAGCTTTAATATTATTCATCCCCATCCAGCCAACAGCGGCTAAAGGAATTAAAAATAACAGCCAAATGTAACCGGCATTGTGTATCCAAGCATCAGAGCCTGCGGGAATTTTACCAATCAAGGTGCCTGAAGTATTAACCAGTTCCATTGGCTCGCCGCCAAATAAACCAAAAGTCATAGCTAATGGCACAAGTATTTGCATGGTAGTAACACCAAAGTTACCTAAACCTGCATTTAAGCCTAATGCTAAACCTTGTTGTTTTTTAGGAAAGAAGAAACTGATATTTGACATTGATGAAGCGAAGTTACCGCCACCAAAACCAGATAAAAGCGCAAGCACCTGAAATACCCAAAGCGGCGTATTTTTATCTTGTAGCGCAATACCTGCACCAATTGCCGGTATCATTAATAATGCAGTGGTAAATACAATGGTATTTCGTCCACCACATAAGCGAATAAAGAAACTACTCGGTATTCTTAAGGTCGCCCCCGTTAAACCGGCGACAGCCATTAAGGTAAATAATTCAGACTTAGCAAATGGAAAACCTAGGTTTAACATTTGAATAGTGATGATGCCCCAATAAAGCCATACAGCAAAACCACATAGTAGACTTGGGATTGAGATCCAAAGATTGCGATTAGCAACTTTTTTACCTTCACTTTCCCAAAATTTGGGATCTTCTACATCCCACTTTTTGATATCAGACATTACGTACTCCAACTTCTTCGATTGTTATTAGTAAGTTTTCACATTTAAAAGAGCAAAGTGAAAACCAAAATTTTTCTACAATTTTCTGTTATATTGACTGGTATTCACTTGATGAAATTAACCAATCAATCGTGATAATTTGAGTTTGTAAGGTTAAGGTAGCCAGTCAATAGTCGATACGTGTTGATCTGGATCAAGAACGGGGATTTGTCATCTAAAGGCCACACTGTCAACTACCACTAAAGAGGTAGGAGCTATAACACATAAATGATTGTATTTATTAAACAATAACCAACATAATTTTTATGTTAGCAATTTCAATATAACAACAACTATTTGGTAGTAGTCACTAAAAAAGATACACTTAGTGATGAAAAAATAACAACTAAAAGCATTCAGATAGATATGAATACAGATATTAATAATCAGCATAAACCCACGTTAGATGAAAATAGTAGTTCATCTCTTGTCGCCCGTGCAGGACAGGTAATGGTAATGATCATCACTCTGGGTTTATGTAGTATGATTTCTTCAATGCTGGTTACTGAAAGTTTGAGTGGTGATGCCCATCAAATAAATCAGGCCGGAGCATTACGTATGCAAGCATTGAGAATTTCTCGAGCAAACCTTATTGATGATCAACAAAATAAAAATCTCATTGCCAATGAAGTCGCTATTTTTGAAAAAAAAATGGTTTCATTATTTTCGAGTGGTTTGTCAAGCAATAGCAGTGATGAAATAAATGTTCTCCACGAAAAAATAGTCAACTTATGGAAAAATATAAAACAAAACAATAATATTGATTCTTCCCTATCTATTGAATCATTTGATCGATTTGTGATCACCATTGATGCTCTTGTTAACCAACTACAATTGGAATCGGAAAAAAAACTTAACCTATTACGTTTAATACAAAGTATCAGTGTACTGTCAATATTACTGATCGCTGGCTTTGTACTGTTTAAATTAAATCGAACAATTATTACGCCATTAAAGCAACTGGTAACCGTTGCTGCTGAAGTTGGTAATGGAAACTTTGATAGTAAAATAGAACATGACAGTAATGATGAGCTTGGCGTTTTGTCGCGAACCATCAACCAAATGTCGACGCAACTCAAATCAACTTATCAAGACTTTGAAGATAGGGTTGATAAAAAAACACAAGAACTTAGACAAAGTAATCAATCATTAGAAGTGTTGTATCGTGCTGCTCGAAAACTCTCAAATTATGAATACCACCAAATTGATCAACAAATAATCGCAGAACTTGAACAGGTATTAGGTGTAGGTAAAGTATCAATTGAACTAAGTGAGCAGAGTATTGATAACCTTATAATTTATAAATTAAAAGCCAATACTATTGATCTCCTGTCGATGAACGTACACCAATTTGTTTTAGAAAAAAGAGGACACTTTTTTGGTGATATCGTCTGGCAGTTACCAAAAACAGAAGCACCACAAACATGGCAAAAGCAAATTCTGCAAACTATGGCTGACATCATTGCTACCGCTATTGAATTAGAGCAAAAAAGAAATACCGAAAGCCGACTAATTATTGCCGAAGAACGTGCCGTTATTTCTAGAGAATTACATGATTCATTAGCCCAGTCATTAGCCTATTTGAAAGTACAAATGAGTTTACTTACCAGAAAAATGCAAAAACAACTCCCTGAAGAGCAAATTAATGAAACTATTGAAGATATTAAACAAGGTTTAAATAATGCTTATTTACAACTTAGAGAGTTATTAACCACTTTTAGACTTAAACTTGAAGATCCATCCATTGAAAACGCCCTTAAAGGCACTATCAGTGAATTTTCTGAAAAATGCCAACATCCTATTGCGCTTAAATTCGAATTACCACAAAATTACCTCTCCCCTAATCAAGAGATACACCTTCTACAAATAATCAGAGAAGCACTATCAAATATTCACCGTCATGCGCAAGCAAGCAAAGCAGGTGTTCTTTTATTAAAAGAAGATAATATTATTAAACTCGAAATTTGGGATAATGGTAACGGTTTACCACAACATGTTGAGAAATATGGGCATTTTGGTTTAAGTATTATGGAAGAAAGAGCGAAATCATTAAATACTTTGATAAGATTAGAAAAAAATCAACCTCAAGGTACTAAAGTTTCACTTGAGTTTTCTCATTGAAATAAGGTTAAGGTAATAAACAGTGAACAACGCAAATATATTATTGGTTGATGATCACCCCATGTTAAGAAAAGGTGTCGCTCAACTTATTTCTTTAGAAGATAACTTAGCCGTAATAGCAGAAGCAAGTTCAGGTGATGAAGCCATTAGTCTAGCAATCAAACATACGCCAGATTTAATACTGCTCGATCTGAATATGAAAGGCTTAAGTGGTATTGATACCTTGATTGCCCTCAAACGCGCCGAAGTAACCAGCAAAATAGTAATATTTAGTGTTTCCGACAGTGAGAGTGATGTTTTACAAGCAATTAAGTTTGCCGCTGATGGATATTTATTAAAAGACTCAGAGCCAGAAGAATTAATTGAAAAAATAAATCATGCCATTGCCGGTGAATTTGTGATCAGTAATCCTTTAACACAAATACTTGCGCGCTCACTTAGGCCAGCCAGTAAAAAATTATCTCCATTGGAAAGTCTCACTCAACGTGAGCTTGAAAACCTTAAGCTTATTGCTTCAGGGAAAAGTAATAAAGATATTGCCAATAAGCTTGGCATTACTGAAGCAACCGTAAAAGTACATGTTAAAAACTTACTTAAAAAGCTGAAGTTAAAAAGCCGTGTTGAAGCTGCTGTTTGGGCAATAGAGCACAAAATTAGTCATTAAAAACTTAATAAGAACAGACCATTTGTAATACAAAATCCAAGTAAATTAATGATCTTTTAGTTGCAGTAAAGATTATTATATTTATTGCTCATATAACTAGCAATTATTAAGCTAGTAAACCATAAGGTTATTAACAGATGACGATTGTTTACGAAGAGGTACTGCTACCTTCAAATTCCCTTCACTAAAGTAAAATTTATCATGGGCGGCCTTTGAAGGAAATTTTATTGCTATTGTGAAGAAGTCCCAATCACCTTCTAATTGTTGTGAAGGCTTCATCCCGCCAAATATAATTTCACCACCTGCAGCTTTTATATGTTTTTTAACTTCGGGAACATATTCATTAAAAAACTTATTTTTATCAGTAACTTTAACTTGAGCCAAAAAATAAACTGGACGGTCTATTGAAATATCAATTTCGTTTTTAGTTTCGCTATTTGCTTGAGAAAAAAATAAAATAGAGAATACAAATAATAATTTATTAAATATTCGGTACATAGTTGGCTGTTCCTTTGAAAGTAGTGAGCTCTGTTTTACAGCGATAAATATTTATGAATATATGCTGATGAAATAAGTTTATTGATAAATCTATTTAATATTCTGTTATCGTTATTACATTTCTATAATACTCAATAAATACTCTGTTATCAATAAGATAAAAAACAAGAACAAACAAAATGCGTTTCGAGAAAATCTATCAATGATTAGAAATAACAATAATTAATACACTAATCCTGCTCTAAAAAATTATTAGCAATGGCTTCTTTTAATAATTTTTGCTGTCGCTCAGCTCTAATAGCAAGATACATTACCACCATACATGCTGCTAGCACGCCATATAGCAGCATAAAACACGCGCTATAAACACCCACTATATCAACGGCTAAACCAAACATTACTGGTAATGTACAGCCACCTAAAGCACCTATCGCCGCAACAACGCCGCCAACACTGCCCATATGGTTAGGGTAATAGTCATATATGATTTTATGGACACTAGCCCGTCCAAAACCTTGGGCAATACCAATGACAAAAATTAAGAACGTAAATAACCAAACGTTCACTTCAAACGATATTTCAACATCTTTATTAACACCATGAATAATCATTGTACTGGGTGGATAACTTAAAAAAAACAAACAAACCATACAGATCCAAAAAGCACTCCAATTCACTGTACGTGCACCATATTTATCTGCAAACCATCCACCAACTGCACGTACCATGCTAGAGCTAGTGACAAATAATAGAGTTAATGCCAATGACTGTGTTAACGATAATTCATAAGCTTCAACGTAATAGTGTGGCAACCATAAAATAAGCGCTAAAAAAGAACCAAAAACAAAGTAGTAATACAAACCAAAACGCCAAACTTGTAAATCTTTTAAAGGAGCAAGATGAAATGCTAAGTCATGACTACTTTTTTGTTGTTGATAATATTTATTAATTTCTGGAGCTAAGGCTCTAAAAATTAATGCTATAACTAACATACCAACACCATAGATTGGACCGATACTTTGCCAACCATAGTCTTCAACAATAAAGGGAACTAAAACTAGTGTAATAGCAGCGCCAGCATTACCTGCGCCAAAAACACCTAAAGCAAAACCTTGGCGTTTCGTATCAAACCAATCAGTAACATATCGAATACCAATAGTGAATGAAACACCACTTAAGCCTAAAGCGAAACCTAGAAAAATATAACCAAGGTAAGTATCAACATGAGGTAAATAAAAGAGTGGTGGTACGCTCAACAACATTTGCCAAAAAAACAGCTCTCGACATGAAACTTTCTCGGCAAGAAAACCAACGGGCACTCTAAAAATAGCCCCCGTTAAAATAGGCGAAGCAAGTAACAAACCAAACTCTGTTGCACTTAACCCTAAACGTACTTTGAGTTCAATACCAATAATGGAATACAGAGTCCATACCGAGAAACATGCGGCAAAAGCTAACGTAGCAAGTATTAGTGCACGATATGCATGTTGTTGTTTATTATCCATGACCCACCAAAATTTTATTCACTATTGAGATACCACTCCAAAAATTGCTTATTAAATATTATCCATCTTCGATTAATGATGACTAAACCGGTCAAGGACAATTGTGTAATTTAGCAACTACTTAATTATCATACTACTATATAACTTTATTCATGCAGTAAGGTCTTAAAAAACCATCTTATTGACTTATGTCAATAAAGTTTTAATGCCAAAAGCGCAAAATAGCCTTAATCAATATAGTGAATAAATTATTGCACATAAATAAAGTGCAGGAGTTAACAATATGTCACAGACCGGAAGAATGAACCTGCTTAATTTTGCAGATCCTAAAATAAAAACACTCCATGTTACATGGTTTGCTTTTTTCTTAACTTTTGTCGTTTGGTTTAGTCATGCGCCATTGATGGTATTTATTAAAGAGGCCTTTGATTTATCAAGCGCTCAAGTCAAAGCGTTATTAATATTAAACGTAGCGCTTACTATTCCTGCACGTATTATTGTCGGTATTTTAGTTGATAAATATGGACCTCGAATTATTTATACCGGCTTACTCATTTCATCTTCATTTGTTTGTCTCGGTTTTGCCATGGCAGACAGCTTTGAACAACTAGCTTTATTCAGATTTTTACTAGGTTTTGTCGGAGCTGGTTTTGTTATTGGTATTCGATTAGTTGGTGAGTGGTTCCCCGCGAAACAAGTGGGTATTGCCGAAGGTATTTATGGTGGTTGGGGTAATTTTGGTAGTGCCGCGGCAGCAATGTCGTTACCGACCCTAGGTTACGCTTTTGGTGGTGATGATGGTTGGAGATATACAATAGGTTCAACTGGAATAATTGCGGCTTTAAACAGCATATTGTTTTAATCTGCCGCTGGAAATACTACCAAAA
>Ga0105358_10001860_pt1 | contig 11240 bp, 12 predicted proteins | sample GOMGulsemesocosm_5_FD_83509 | JGI IMG/M metagenome (GOLD analysis project Ga0105358, IMG submission 83509) | Methane-oxidizing microbial communities from mesocosms in the Gulf of Mexico - GOM15C Gulf of Mexico | ecosystem: Environmental > Aquatic > Marine > Cold seeps | place: Gulf of Mexico...
AAACCGACGAGAAGCTGGACATCTCAAAACTGCAGGGCAAGTCGGTTGGCTTGATGTGGGAACTGATGTTCACGCGATCTCTTTTTGGGACTTCTGATATGGCTGAGCAGGGCAAAATTCTGGCTCGAGTTGCTGCGATGGTTGACGATGGTCAGCTGGTTACCACCCAAACACAGGTTTTGAACGGGCTGTCGGCGGATGTCGTGAAGCAGGCCCATCGGATCATCGAGACCGGTGCAATGATCGGCAAACTTGTCATCAAATACTAACCCCAAACATCCGGATCAAAGGCCATGACGCAGGCGCAGTCCCTTGATAGACAGTAGACAATATTCTCATTGGGGCTGCCACCACAGGCTGCGTCTTGGCCAACCGGCTGAGTGAGAATCCTAGGACCTGGGTGCTGCTGCTGGAGACGGGTTGATCGGACAATTACCACTGGGTACATATCCCAATGGGATACCTTTATTGCATCGGTATTCCACGCACGGGTCTTGTCATGTGTGGACGATCCGGCGCTACCATTTCTCCGATGCCGCCGTGCATGATAGTCACGCGGAGGACGAGTTGCTGATGCGCGGTAACACCGCCTCTGGGGTCTGGGCAGATGCGGTCTACCGGTCGGAAGAAATCGAGACCAAGCTCAAGTTGAACGACGCATGGAATTATACCAAGCAGCATGAAGGCTGACTCACGTGGGGATTCCCAAAGCGTCAAAAGTCTGAATCTATGGCGTCATGTCAGGGAGGACGTGGCCATGGGTGCAGCGATAGGATTACGGACGGATTTTGACGGGGCGACATTGAGGCGCCTGGCACGGAAGACGAAGAACGCGAACCAGAGCCGACGGCTGCTGGCGCTGGCTGAGATTTACGATGGCAGCAGCCGCAGCGATGCTGCGCGGATCGGCGGGGTGGGCTTGCAGATTGTGCGCGACTGGGTCGTGCGGTTCAATGCCCGCGGGCCGGATGCACTGATTGATGGCAAGGCGACCGGCAAACGGCCCAAGCTCAATGATGTCCAACGCCAGGCGCTTGTGGCGATCGTCGAGAGCGGTCCGATCCCGGCGATCCATGGGGTTGTGCGTTGGCGACTGATCGACCTGGCACAGTGGCTCTATGCGCAATTTGAAGTCTCGCTTGATGAAACGACCGTGGGCCGGGAGCTGAAGAAGCTCGGCTATGTCAAGCTTACGGCGCGGCCTCGCCATCATGCGCAAGACACCGAAGCGCTGGAGGCGTTTAAAAAGGGGGCTTTGCAACCGAACTGGAAAAAGTTCGCGCGCGTCTCCCGCAAGGCGCTACGATAGAAATCTGGTTCCAGGACGAGGCTCGCGTAGGTCAGAAAAACAAGATCACGCGCCGGTGGGCGAAGCGTGGAACACGCCCATCGGCGCCGCATGATCAGCGAACCACATCGACCTACATCTTTGGAGCGATCTGCCCGGCCCTAGGCAAGGGTGCAGGGCTTGTCCTGCCGTTCTGCAATACCGACGCGATGAACCTGCATCTTGCGGAAATCGCTCGAACCGTCGCGCTGGGTGCCCATGCCGTACTCCTCATGGATCAGGCCGGGTGGCACATGACCGCCGCGCTCATCATACCCGAGAATATCAGCATCATCCCACTGCCAGCCAAATGCCCAGAGCTCAATCCAGTCGAAAATATCTGGCAATTCATGCGGGATAACTGGCTTTCCAACCGCATCTTCGAATCCTACAACGAGATCGTCAATCATTGCTGTGATGCCTGGAACAAGCTAATCGGCCAGCCCGGGCGCATCATGTCCATCGGACACCGCCAATGGGCTCATGAGTTCTGATCAGCGCAGGTTGGTATTAGCCGTCGGCGGCATTTGCCAGTTGTCCTTCGAAATGATGGCAAGCTGCGGCGCGCAAGTCCGATACCTTTTGAGTGGCTGGTTGTGTCGCGCTGCAAACCTGCGTCGCAAGAGGGCAGCGCGGGTGGTAATAACAACCGGACGGCGGCGAAAGGGGGGAAGGCACTTCCCCTTCTATGGTTTCAAAACTGACCAGAACATCTGCGTCCAGAACCAATTTTGGAACGCTGCTGAACAGCGCTGCGGTATAGGGGTGGGCCGGGTTTCCAAAGACCTGCTCCACCGGTCCCAGTTCAACAATACGACCAAGATACATGACTGCCACACGGTCGCTGACATGCTGTACCACAGACAGGTCATGGCTGATGAAAACGGTGGTAAGGTCCAGATCGCGCGTCAGTTCCAGAAAGAGATTGATGATCTGCGCCTGGATCGACACGTCGAGCGAGGCTACAGGCTCATCGCAGATTAGAACATCGGGCTGCATTGCGAGTGCGCGGGCAATGGCAATCCGCTGACGTTGGCCGCCTGAAAACTGGTGCGGGTATCGGTCAATCCAAACGGGATCTAGACCAACACGCTCAAACCAGTGGGCAACATAGCTGCGCGCCTCTGACTTGGTGGTCAGCGCGTGGGCGATGGGCCCTTCGGATACAGCTTCGCCCACCTTCATGCGTGGATCAAGACTGGCAAACGGATCCTGGAACACGGTTTGCACGCGGGTAGTGACCTTGCGGCCATTTTCCATCACCGGCGCTCCGTCGATCGTGATCGTTCCTGAGGTGGGCGGCAGGATACCCGCGATGACCCGGCCAAGCGTGGACTTACCGCAGCCGGATTCGCCGACAAGCCCCAATGTCTCACCCTTGCGGACTGACAGCGTGACATCGGATACCGCGCGCACAGAGCGCGTTTCGACCCTGCCGCCAAGCCTGGCGGCGATCTTTTCTCCGGTAGTCAGATTTGGGCCGAAAATCCGGCTGATATTATCTACTTTCAGAAAATCGGTCATGCTCGCACCGTGTCGCTCTGGCCCACGGGGTGAAAACACCGCCAGCCACGGCTATCTTGCACTGTCATGTCGGGTTCGGATCCACATCTGTCGGTTGCCCTGTCACAGCGTGGCGCAAAGGGGCAACCGGGTGGCAAGGACAAAAGTGAAGGCGTTGTGCCGGGGATCTGCGTCAAAGGGGTGCCGGGTTTGGTCATCGCGGGTAGGGACGCAATCAGACCGGCGGTATAAGGATGGCGCGGGTCGCGCAGCAGCGTGGCCGTTTGCCCTTGCTCAACGATACGACCCGCATACATAACTGCCAGCTTACTTGCGAGGCTGGACACCACGGCAAGGTCATGGCTGATCCAGATCATCGCGGTTCCTGTTTGCTGCGCAAGGTTGCGCATCTGAGACAAAATCTGCGCCTGAATGGACACATCAAGCGCAGTCGTCGGTTCGTCCGCCACAATGACTGCAGGGTGATGCAACAGGGCGATAGCGATTGCCACCCGCTGCCGCATGCCGCCCGAGAATTCATGTGGATAAGCGCGCAGGCGCGCCGAGGCCGACGGAATTCCCACCTGTGTCAGCAACTCGGTTGATCGTGTTTCGGCGGCCCGGGGGCTCATCTGCTCATGGGCATCGATGGCCAGTTTCATCTGCTGGCCAATAGTCAGCATCGGGTTCAGCGTCGCAATCGGATCCTGAAAGATCATCGATATCTCGCGGCCACGACGGGACCGTAGTTCAGCCTCAGACAAGGTGGTCAGTTCAACCCCGTTCAGTTTGACAGACCCTTCCACGATGCGACCCGGCGCATCCACCAACCCCAGCAGGGAAAAGCCAGCGACTGTCTTGCCCGATCCGCTTTCGCCAACCAGCCCCAAGATCTCGCCTTTGGCCAGGTCGAATGACACACCATCCACTGCTTTGACCACGCCAGCGCGGGTGAAAAAATGGGTAGTCAGGTTTTTGACTCTGAGGACCGGGTCTGTCATTTGCGCAGCCTTGGATTAAATTGGTCACGCACCTGATCGCCGACGACGTTAATTGCGACGATCAGGATAATAAGTGCCACACCGGGATAAACTGATATCCAGTAACGGCCACTCATCATGTAGGGAAACCCGTTTGAAATCAGCATGCCCAGCGATGGCTCTGTCACCGGCAGCCCTAACCCCAGAAAGCTGAGCGTCGCCTCAAGCGAAATCGAATTGGCGATCTGCACGGTTGCCACAACGATCAGTGGCGGCATGCAGTTGGGTAAAAGATGCCGGATCGCCACAAGTCGCCCGCTGAGCGGGATGGCAAGGGCGGCTTCGATATAGTCTTTGCCGCGCTCAGCTTTTGCCGCACCATAGGCGGTGCGCGCGAAATAGGCGTATTGTGCCGCGACCAGCGCGCCGATCAACTGCACCTTGCCCTGTCCCAGCAGCGCCACGATCACCAGCGCCAGCAGAATCGCAGGAAAAGACAGTTGCAGATCGACCAACCGCATGATCAGCGCTTCAATCCACCCGCCCCTGTAGGCGGCCAGAATCCCCAGCGTCGTGCCAATGGTGAGCGACACAAAACCGGCCGCAAGGCCGATCTGTATAGAGATCCGCAATCCATAGAAGATGGCCGACAGCAGGTCACGTCCCTGCGGATCAGTCCCCAAGAGATGCGTGTACCCGCCCGTTCCGACAAATCCCGGAGGCCTGCGGCTGTCCATCAGCGACAGTTTTGCCAGATCATAGGGGTCTTGGGGTGAAATAACTGCCGCAAAAAGAGCCACCAAGATCAAGACGATCACGACAACTAAAGCCACAACAGCGATCTTGTTTTCCCGGAACTCTGTCCAAAAGCGGCTTAAGGGGCTGCTTGTACTGCTCATGCCGACACCCCGTGGCGCACGCGTGGGTCGATCAGGGCAAACACCAGATCAATCACGAAGTTGATGGTTACGAAAAGAAAAGCCACAAGGATCAGGTAAGCAACCATCACAGGTCGGTCGAGCAAGCCGATGCTGTCGATGATGAGCTTGCCGACACCCGGCCAGGAAAAGATCGTCTCAGTTACAACTGCAAAGGCAAGTGTCGATCCCAACTCAAGCCCGAAAACGGTGATGATCGGGATCGAGATGAGCTTGAGCAGATGGCGCCGCAGGATCGTGCCCTCTGATAGGCCGGCAGCACGGGCAAATTTGATGGTATCGGTCAGCATGATCTCGCGCGTTCCTGCACGGGCCAGACGGATCATCATCGCAAGCTTAAACAGCGCAAGGTTAATGGCAGGCAGCACGATATGGGACAACCCGTTGAGGGTTGGAAAGGACCAAGCGACGCCCCAGATCTGCACGGTTTCACCGCGTCCGCCTGCAGGCAGCCAGCCAAGGTTTACCGCAAATGTCAAGATCAGGATCAGCCCCACCCAGAACGACGGAACCGAAAAGCCCAGAACAGAAACCGCCATGATCGTCTTGGCCACCCAGCTGTCGGGCCGGTAGCCCGCGTAAATACCCAGACTCACGCCCAGAACCGTGGCCGATATGACTGAAATCAGAACTAGTTCCAGCGTTGCAGGCAGGCGTCCGCCTATCAACTCAAGTACAGGTATATTGTAGACAAAAGATCGTCCCAGGTCACCTTGCAGCAGGTTCGAGATAAAGATGAAGTATTGCTCATAAAGCGGACGATCGAGACCAAGCCTGCGGATTGCATCTTCGCGGATTTCCTGCGTGGCCTCAGGCGGAATCACGATGTCGATGGGATTGCCGATGGCATAGACCCCACAAAAGACGATCACCGACATCACTGCCATGACCAGCACGGCCTGGATAAAGCGCTGGATGATGAAACCGAGCATCAGCTCTCCCCTGGAACAAAGGGGCCAGGCGGCATGTCTGCCACCAGGCCCCTTGTTGCGTTGTTGCGTTGTTGCGTTGTTCAGATCAGGACGCGGGCTTGATGAAGAACGCAAGCGTGTCTTCGTCAAAGCGAGGCGCGAACTGAAGCATGCCCGCCTTTGCCCCCCAGACCGTCTGAAGCTGCACGATAGAGATATAGGCTTTGTCGGCCATCACCCTTTCCATCGCTTCTTCATAGGTCGCGCGGCGTTCCTCCGCATCCATCATCCGGGCACCGGTCTGAAGCAGGTGATCCACATCGCTGTTGCTGTATTCGATCCGGTTGTATGGCCCGAGCTTCACTTCGGGGTTGTTGGTATGTGCCAAACCGCCCAATGTATAGGATGCCTCGCCCGTCAGAGTACCCCAGCCATTCATGAACATCGAATATTCAAGCCGTGCCTGTGCGGGAAAATAGACAGTCTTTGAGATCGCATTCACGTTGATCTTGATCCCAACCTGGGTCAGCATCTGGCCCAGACCCTGACAGATCGATGCGTCCCCCGGAAGACGGTCGGCGGTGCAGTAAAGATCCACCTCGAACCCATCTGGATAGCCCGCATCAGCCAGCAGTTCCTTGGCTTTGGCCCGGTTGTATTCCGGCGCCGGGATCTTTTCGCTTGAGCCAAAGAAACCCGGAGGCATCATCTGGTTGGCAGGTTTACCCAGACCTTCCAGTACGATATCCACCATGGTTTCGCGGTCGATGGCGTAGTCGATAGCCTGACGCACCCTCAGGTCGCGAAATGGGTTTTCATCGAGATCAGAGCCGTCGATGGCGCGCACCAAAGGCGAATTTTCGCGCTGATCCAGCTGAAGGTTCATGATGTAGACGCTGTCGCCCTTGATCGTATCGACATTGGCATCGCGCTCAAGCGCGAGATAATCCACTGAAGACACATAGTTGATCACATCCACCTGCCCCGCCTTGAGGGCGGCCAGACGCGAGCTGTCGTTAGGGATTTCCTTGCGGACCACGGTTTCCCACGCGCCCATGCCACGCCAGTAGTCGTCGTTGCGCTCAAGCACCAGATCGCCCTTTGGCTCCCAGCTGATGAATTTGTAAGGGCCGGTGCCGATAGTGGCTGCACCGGAGTTAAAGCCCCCAGCTGCGGTTTCAAGCGTTGAATATTCCGCCGCCGCCTCGGATGAGACGATGAACAGGCGGATAAAATCGTTTGGCAGCGTGGCCGCTTGACCGTCTGTATGGATGTGCAACGTGTAGGGGTCAATAATGTCCACACTCGCCACGCGGCGCACGTAAATCGTCGTGGTGGTTGGACCTGTGACTACCGGAATACGCTCGATCGAAAACTTCACATCTTCTGCATCAAAATCAGATCCGTCGTGAAACTTCACGCCTTCGCGTAACTTGAATTCCCACGTGTCGTCGTCGACCGGTGCCCAGCTTACAGCCAGACCCGGCTCGATCTGCAGATCGTTGCCCGACCACACAAGCGTATCAAAAATATGCTTGGCTGCCTCGGCGTGTGGGCCAAGCGCGGAGAAATGCGGATCCATTGATTCAGGTCCGCCGCGCACCCCCATCGTCAACACCTGCGCCGACGCAGCACTGGCTACAGTCAGACCCAGCGCAAACGCTAGAGGTGCAAGGAATTTCTGGTTTGTCATGATTTTCCCTTCCCGTTGATGGAGGAGGCAACAAACCTCTTCCGGACTTATTTGATTTAGGTATGTCCCATTTGGAACTTGCTTTTCAAGCATGTGGCGAGATACTTGTGCAGTCAAGTTCAATTTGGAACTCCAACTGAAGAACCAAAGGATAACAGGGAATATGTCAGGTCCTCAGATTAGCAACGACCATAAACTTGGCAACCAGCAATCAGGGCCAAATCCGGACATGCTGGATGCCAAGTTGTGGGATAATCCCTGTCCGTTTACTTTTCGGCTCAATTATCTCGCGCTGCTTTACAATACGCCGCTTTACAGCTGGATACAGGACAGCTTCGGGCTGAAACGCCCGGAATACGTGGTGCTTTATTCACTCGCACTCGCTGATGGCGGCAGTGCGCGGGACGTCTCACGCACCTCTGGATTTCCCAAAAATACGCTCAGCCGCGCCATCAAACGGCTGGAACTGATGGACCTGATCAAGGAGCGCACTAAGGCCCCCGGCGGTGGACGCAAGCAGGCGCTCCATCTGTCTGAAAAAGGCTGGGCGCTGATCCACCAGACCCGACCGGTCTTTGAGGCACAAGAAAAAAGTATGCTCAGGGTGCTGTCAGCTGGTGAGCGGCAGATGCTGTCCGAATTGATGTCGAAAGTGGTGCTCGCGGCGCAGGACTGGGTGGGCGAAGTGCCGCCCGAAACCGTGGAAGTAAGAGAAGGAATTTCGCAATGAAGGTATCCGACATGAATTGGCGAGATATTGAAGCGGCTGCCGCCCGTGATCCGCGCTGCATCCTGCCCATCGGCTCCACTGAACAACATGCGCAGTTGTCGCTTTGTGTCGACATGATCCTCGCCGAAAAGGTCGCTACTGATGCCGCAAAGCCGATGGACATACCTGTCTTTCCGGTGATGCCGTACGGACTTGCCCCCTATTTCAACGCCTATCCCGGCAGCATCTGCCTACGGGTCGAAACGCTCATGGCCGTGGTGCGCGATGTGATTGCATCGCTCCGGCGGGCCGGTTTTCAGCAGATTCTCATCGTCAACGGGCATGGAGGCAACAATCCCGTAGGTGCACTGGCACAGGAGCTGATGGCAGAATACGGCGACATCTCGATCAAGTTCCACAATTGGTGGAACTCTCCCAAAACTTGGGCCAAGATCCAATCGATTGACCCAACCGGGTCACATGCGAACTGGATGGAGAATTTTCCATGGACCCGGCTGGCCCACGCCCCAGCACCCGAGGGTGAAAAACCGAGCATCGATATGGCGCTCATGAAGGCATCCCCCCCGGCGCAAGCCCGAGAGCTGCTTGGAGACGGGTCTTTTGGCGGTCCATGGCAGCGTCCGGACGTAGAAATGCTCGCGATCTGGGAGATCGGCGTCGCTGAAACCCGCTCTGCACTGGAAGGCTCCTGGCCTGATCTTAGCAATGCCGGATCTAAACAATGACTGAGCCGGTTCTGATCTGGGGCGCTGGTGCCATCGGCGGCATTTTAGGGGCCTATTGGGCACGGGCGGGCGTTCCCGTCCAGATGGTGGATATCGTGCCCGATCACGTTGCCGCTTGTGCAGCCCGCGGATTGTCGATCGAAGGACCAGTTGAAGAATTCGCCCAAGTTATACCCTGTGTCACACCTGATCAGCTAAAGGGCACCTACAGCCGGATTGTGCTGGCGGTAAAGGCACAGGCGACAGAGGCCGCACTGGTCCAACTGTTGCCGCATCTGGCGAAAGACGGTTTTGTCCTGTCGGCGCAGAACGGGCTCAATGAACGTGTGATCGCACAGCATGTGGGCCCGGAACGAACTATGGGGGCTTTTGTGAACTACGGCGCGGACTGGATCGGCCCCGGCCGCATCCTGTTCGGCAATCGGGGCGCTGTCGTTGTCGGCGAGATTGACGGCTCTGTGCGGGGCCGCACCACCGAGATGTTCAAACTACTGCAGATCTTTGAACCAGAGGCTGTGCTGACGCAGGATATCTGGGCCTATTTGTGGGGTAAAATGGGCTATGGCGCGATGCTGTTTGCCACCGCACTGACCCCCGATAGCATGACCGCGAATTTTGCCGACCCCGAACGCGGCCCTGCCTTGATGGGTCTGGCGCGCGAAGTGATGCGCACGGCGGTTGCGGAAGGGGTCGATCCGAAACCGTTCAACGGGTTTGAACCCGGTGCATTCATGCCGGGGGCGGGTGATGCTGCCGCCCTGCAAAGCCTTGCCGATCTCGCCGAATTCAATTCCAAGACCGCCAAGACTCATACCGGAATTTACCGGGATCTGGCGGTGCGCAAGCGCAAAACCGAAGTGGACCCGCAGATCGGCGCGGTTGCCGAAATTGCAGTGACCCACGGAATCGACGCGCCGCTGTTGCACCGGCTGGTAGAACTGATCCACGACATAGAGGACGGCCGCCGCGACATGGCAGCAGAGACTTTTCACGAGTTGACCAAGGTGCTGGCATGACCGCCCGCACAGCCCTTGTCACCGGAGTTGTCGGCGGCATCGGCGCGGCAATTGCCACCCGTCTGGCGGCGGATGGAGCCAAGGTTATTGTCACCGATCTGCCCGGCGACGCCTTAGCAGAGGCCGCTGAAAAACTGGACTTGCCTGTAGCAGGTGCCGATTTGGGAGACCCCGCAGAGGTGCGGGCAATGACACAGCAGATAACAGACGACTTTGGTGCGCCGGATATTTTGGTCAATGCCGCCGGCGGCGTGCGCAATCAGGTGGGTACCCCGCTAGAAGACGTCGACCCCAAGGCATGGCACAGCATTTTTGCTATCAATGTTGATGCGACACTTTATCTGGCGCAGGCAGTGGTGCCAGCTATGAAGACCGCGGGCTGGGGCCGAATTGTGACCATCAGCTCAGGCGCGGGGTTGCGGCCCAGCCTGACTGGTATCCATGCGTATACGGCCGCCAAACATGCGCTTGTGGGGCTGACAAGGCAGCTCAGCCTTGAGCTGGGACAGCACGGGATCACCGTGAATTCCATCGCCCCCGGCTTTATTCTGTCCAACCCAGCTTCGTGCCGCCAATGGGACGCATTTGGCCCCGAGGGCCAGGCGCAGCTAATGAATCGCATCCATACCCGCCGCTTGGGCACATCAGAAGACATCGCTGCGGCGTCCGCCTTTTTGACTTCGCAAGAGGCCGGATGGATCACCGGCCAAGTCCTCAGTGTTGACGGCGGCATCACCTGAAAAGAGCCCACATGACTGACCCCGTACTTGCGCACGCGCTAGACCAAAAACCACAATTGATCGAGGCCCTGAAATCTCTTGTGGCTTGCCCTTCGGTGGGGGCCGATCCGGCCATGGTACAAGGCATGGAAGACGCCCGCCAGATCATCGAGGCGCGCCTTGACGCGATGGGGTTCCAGCAACGCCAGCGCCTGACCCCGGCTGACGGCAGTGGTCAGCCCGCGATCTACGGCGAGCGAATAGATGCGCCTGGCAGGCCAACAATTCTGATCTATGCCCATTACGATGTGCAGCCATCGGACCCTCTGGACAAATGGAACTCTCCGCCTTTTGAGGCAACTGAACGGGATGGCAGGCTGTATGGGCGCGGCGTTTCAGATGATAAGGCACCGATGATGATCGCGCTCGAAACGCTGGCGGCCTTCGTCGCGGTCGAAGGTCAGCTGCCCATAAACGTCAAGGTTTTGATCGAGGGAGAGGAAGAAACCGGATCGCCGTCCTTGCCCGGAATATTAGAAGCCCACCGCGATCTTTTGGCCGCCGATGCAGTTCTGTCAGCCGACGGCGCGCGGTGGCGGCCCGATCTTGTCGCATTGAATATCGGCTCGCGCGGGAATGCTGGCTTTGAGGTGCGGGTTCAGACCGCTAGCCAAGATCTGCATTCGGGGCGATATGGA
>Ga0105358_10001872_pt1 | contig 11212 bp, 8 predicted proteins | sample GOMGulsemesocosm_5_FD_83509 | JGI IMG/M metagenome (GOLD analysis project Ga0105358, IMG submission 83509) | Methane-oxidizing microbial communities from mesocosms in the Gulf of Mexico - GOM15C Gulf of Mexico | ecosystem: Environmental > Aquatic > Marine > Cold seeps | place: Gulf of Mexico...
GGCAAGGAGCTGCACAGCCACCTCAAGCAGAAGGTTTATCCGTATTTTGCCCGCCTCGGCAAACAATCCGATCAGGCCGACGGTCTGGGGGACGAGGGCAGCGCACTGCAAGCACTTGGGCATATCGGCGAATACATGCAGGACGCCGACCTGGAGATCAAGAACGAGTCGGTGCTTACCTCCGCTGTGGAAATGGTCAACGACCTGCCGCTGACCCAGAGCGACGTAAAGGGTGATATCTACGAATACCTGTTGAGCAAGCTGACCACCGCCGGCATCAACGGCCAGTTCCGCACGCCGCGCCACATCATCGACGCCATGATCGAGCTGGTTGCGCCGCAACCCACCGACATCATCTGCGACCCGTCCTGCGGCACCGCCGGCTTCCTCGCCCGCACCATGGAATACCTTAACCGCGAGCACTCCAGCGAAGCCGGTATCTTTACCGATGAAGACGGCAACAAACATTACATCGGTGACCTGCTCGAGCCTTACCGCGAGCACATCAACCGCCACATGTTCTGGGGCTTCGACTTCGACACCACCATGCTGCGCGTCTCCAGTATGAACATGATGCTCCACGGCGTGCATGGCGCCAACATCCTGTACCAGGACTCTCTGAGCAAATCGATCAAGGAGCACTACCCCGAGCAGGAAGAAAACTTCTTCGACGTGGTGCTGGCCAATCCGCCATTCAAGGGCAGCCTGGACGAAACCAACACGAACCCCGACGTGCTTGGCCTGGTGAAAACCAAAAAGACCGAGCTACTGTTCATCGCCCACATCCTGCGCTCGCTCAAGCTGGGTGGCCGCGCCGCCGTGATCGTGCCGGACGGCGTGCTCTTCGGCTCCTCCAAGGCTCACCAGCAACTTCGTCGGGAGCTGCTGGAAAACAACCAGCTGGAAGGCATCGTCAGCCTGCCCAGCGGCGTATTTAAACCCTACGCCGGTGTCAGCACCGCCATTCTGATTTTTACCAAGGGCGGCACCACCGAACGTGTGTGGTTTTATGACCTGCAGGCCGATGGTTACTCGCTGGACGACAAGCGCACCGAACTGAAAGGCGAAGGCAGCAACGACTTGCCCGATGCTATCGCCCAGTGGCACACATACCGGCAGATGGTAGAGAGCAATGCCAGCGCCAGTGCAATCAACAGCTTGTTCGGCGACAAGCGTAAGAAGGCTTTTGTGGTGCCGGCCGAGGAGATCGCCGCCAACAAGTACGACCTCTCCATCAATCGCTACAAGGAAGTGGAGTACCAGCAGGAGGCCTTTGAGGACCCGAAGGTGATTCTGCAACGGCTTAAAGGGCTGGAGCAGGAGATTCTCGCGGATCTGGATGAGCTGGAGGGGATGCTGTGAGCTTTTTCCAAAATCACTCTGGATGGCCTTTGGTTCCGCTGAAAAATGTTGCGACTTTAAAGCGTGGATACGACCTGCCAGTTGGTGCGAGAAATGAGGGCGCAGTGCCTATTTATGCAGCTAATGGGAAAAATGGTGCTCATGACGAGGTAAAAATTAAGGGGCCAGGAGTAATTACTGGCAGATCGGGGACAATTGGTAAGGTTCACTATTGCGAAGAAGATTTTTGGCCGCTTAATACCGCCCTGTATGTGATGGACTTTCATGGAAACCATCCGAGATGGGTCTATTACATGCTCTCAAGTTTTAAGCTAGAGCGATTTTCTGAGGGGGCTGGTGTGCCAACTCTCAATAGGAATCTGGTTCATGATGAACTGATCCCCTTGCCCCCCCTGCCTGAACAAAAGCGCATCGCCGCCATCCTCGACAAGGCCGACGCCATCCGCCGCAAACGCCAGCAAGCCATCCAGCTCGCCGACGACTTCCTCCGCGCCGTATTTCTGGACATGTTCGGCGACCCGGTGACCAATTCGAAAAAATGGGAGGTGAAAGTGTTGGCAGATGTATGCAAGAAAATAACAGATGGAACGCATCACTCTCCTCCTATTGTCGACTCCGGAGTTCCCTACATAACAGCAAAGCATTTGAAAAAAACTGGGCTGCAGTTCTTTAGCGATCCTTGGTTTATTTCAGAGGAGGATCATCGCACTATTTATTCACGGTGCGCCCCTGAGAAGAATGACGTTTTGTATATAAAGGATGGTGCGACTACTGGCTTGGCTGCAATCAATGAATATGATTTTGAGTTCAGCATGCTCTCCAGTCTCGCTTTGTTGAAACCGGACAGGCAGAAGATTTTGCCAGAATTCATAACTGTTTTTCTAAATCACCCGGCGTCCAAACAGGTGATAATTGCAAACATGGCTGGTGCAGCAATTACGCGCCTGACGCTGGCAAAAATTAAGAGTGTAATCATTCCTGTCCCGCCTATCGAGGTGCAGCAAAAATTTGCAGATTTATATTTGAAAGTTCGTGAGGCGACGAGGAAGATTTCAAGCGGTGTTGATGCTTCAGATGAGGCCTTTGAGGCCATTAGCCAAAAAGCCTTTTCCGGCCAGCTGTAGATAAGGAAATCCCATGCGCCTCAAGTCCGTCAAGCTCACCCACTTCCGCGGCTACTGCGCCACCACCATCATTCCCATCGATGAAGCCATGACCGGCATCGTCGGTCGTAATGACTATGGCAAATCGACGCTCCTCGAAGCCATGGCAATCTTCTTCGGAGAGGGTGCCAAGGTCGACAAGAGTGATATGAACTGCTTCGGCCTGGCCGCACAGGCGCTTAGCAGATCAAGCTTGTTTTTAAACACGGAGTCCAGTTTTTAAAGCAGGCATAGGCTGACGCGTAGCCGCAACTTGGCAGAACGGCTTAAGTAGAGAGCAGCCGGCCCCAGGCCGGTCTTATGGATAAGAATAGAGTTAGGATTATGCGCATTACTGAAATTTCCCTCACCAATTTTCGTTCCTTTCAAGCTACGCAAAGGATTCAGCTGGCGCCTGTAACCTTGCTGTTCGGTCCCAATAGTGTAGGTAAAAGCTCTCTGTTGATGGCGCTTTTTTATCTCCAGCAAATTCTGGAGAAAGGTCATTGCGATCCGCAGCGTATAGACGTGCTGGGTGAGAAACATGTTGGAGGGTTCGCCAGCCTGGTTAACGGCGGAAATTTGAACAAGCAAATTGTCCTGAAGATCAAGGTGGATAAGGCGGGCAGCATCGGCACCAGCTACAACCAGCTGTATGAACTGATCAATGAGGATTTCGGCCTCACCGTAGACAGTCCAACGGGGGATGCTGATAGTTTTGCGGTGGAGATGCACATCGCTTGGTCTAACGCGGCTGAAGACGCTTATGTGGCCTGCTATAAGCTGTGGTTGGATGACGCTTTGATTGCAGAACTGACCAGCGACGCAGGGATGAAGCAGCCCGTGGTGGCATGGCTGAACTACCGGCATCCTGCCTTGTTATCAGACCTGGACGCCGAAGAAAGACTGGATGGCGAAGAGGATGGTTTTGTCAGTGTTTTTCACGAGCTGTTAAATGCTCACAGGCCCATGCATCAAACTGCTCGTTTTGAATCCGGGCAGAATGCTGATGTTTCCTTTGCGCATTCCGAGCTGGGATTCAAGGGATTCGCTGGTGCTTTACCGCTGGTAGGCCGGAGGCTTGAAAGCACTCTTGAGCATGATGATCCCCGCATCACCACGCGACTGCATGAAATTCTTTCCGACGTTCTAGTAGCCCCGCTGGACAATCTGCTTGAGCTGCTCAATCAGAGCCTCTGTATCGGTCCGTTACGCATGGTGCCCGATGCTTTACGCCAGCCCAATCCCTATCCTCTGCAAAAAGACTGGTACAACGGTGCCGCCGCGTGGGATGTGATAAGCGCGGCGATCCGCCAGAAAACACATTATGCCTATATGGCAGAGATTAACGAATGGATGGAGCGTCTTGGTCTTGACTATTCATTAAGGGCCAAGTCAGTAGTTAGCAAGACGGTCTTTACAGGCAGCTCGGATAACATGGGCGAGCTCCGTGCGATGATTGATGCATACGGAGATAAGCTGGGTTTCCAAATAACTGATAAAGAAGGGAAGTCAATAGTACCGCAGGGCTCTTCGAATCAGGTTTGGTTGAAAGCTCTTCTTGAGGACTTGGCACCCGAGAGCAAAACCCCTCAAGGGGCGATCACTCAGCAGGTAAGCAGCCAATGGGGATTATGGGATAACGAAAGGCATTGTGAAGTGGCTTTTACCGATGTTGGCGTCGGTGTCTCGCAACTATTCCCGTTAATCGTGGCGGTAGCGGTGGCACGCCAGGGCTTGGTGATCTGCGAGCAGCCTGAACTACACGTCCATCCTCGCATTCAGGTCGGCATTGGCGATCTGCTGACTCAGGGCAATAAGCAGTGTGGCTTTCTAATTGAAACTCATAGCGAGCACCTTGTTCTGCGGATTCTGCGGCGCATTCGAGAATCTGCTGAAGGGGACTTGCCTGAGGGGCTTGATGCCTTGTCCCCAGAGGATGTGTCGATCACCTATCTTGCGTCAGATGAAAACGGGGTAAAGGCCAAACGTATTGAAATAGATCGTTTTGGGGAGTTCACCAGTCGTTGGCCGAGCGGCTTTTTTACTGAGCGTAGTGAGGAGTTGTTCTGATGCACGCGGTGTTTGCGATAGAGCCCGAAGCGGTAGACAACTGGCAGGATCTGCGCTTTGTGCTGGGACACTGTGGATACAGCAATGGCCTGTTAATTGCCCAATTTCCCAAGTCTTGGGCTCGGATGGTTATAGAAGCCTGTGACCGTAAGGGCGTGGGTGCGATCGATCGGACGCGTATTGTAGAGCTTCTACGACAGGCGAAGGAAAATCGGTTAGTACGGGTGGGCCTGCCATTTAATGGAAATGATTGGCTGAATAGCGCTAGAAGTGAAAATGTCCGAGATGCATTTTCAGCAATTATAGTTCGAAATAAGATTGAAGACGAAGACTTTTATTGCTTGGCGGAGGTTGATGATGAGCTCTTTAGGAACCGTCGCGAGGTCCAGGTAGAGCGTAATGCTAAAGCGCTGGCGGAGGCGGCGCGTTACGTACTGATGAGTTCAGAGCGAATTGTCATGGTTGATCCGTACTTTGAGGCCAAGGCCAGATGCTGCAAGGTAATCCAGGCAATGATAGAACTTTGTCGCGATGGCGAACACAGACTATCTGAAATAGTAATATGTACCTCAAGTAGCACTGATAGAAGCCCTAGATACCATGGCGCAGACATCTATCGTGAGCTGCTGTCCGAATCGCTGGGTCAGGATATTGCACTAAAGGTGCTGTTATTGCCGGTCGATGATCTTAAATATGACTTTCATGCGCGCTACTTGTTTAGTAGGCGCGCTGGCTTGCGTTTTGATAGGGGCTTCGTTGAGCCGGGAGATCATGACCAACGAGATCATCTGACTGATGTTGTGTGCTTGACCGATGCTCTGGTGGAAGAGCTGACTACTCGCTACTTGGACGAGGCAAAGCTTATACCTGGTGCAGAGACTATTTCTTTGCCTTTAACTGATTGAGGTGGTGCCTTGGCCAAAATAATCCCGGATATTGAAAAAGCAAAGCTGTCTAGGCAGAAGCCAGAGGAGGGAGAGATATTCCTGCTTAGCTATCTCCAAGCAAACTTTGATCCGGACGCTGAGGTGTATTTTCAGCCGTGCTTCAATGGTGACAGGCCGGACATAGTAATCATTAAAAAGGACGTTGGCGCGATCATAATTGAGGTTAAGGACTGGCATCTTAGTCGATACAAGGTTGACGCAAAGAATAAGTGGAGTTTGGTTTCGAACGGCCAAAGAGTAAAGTCTCCTGCTGCCCAAGTATTTCGTTACAAGAGAAATCTATTTGAAGTGCACGCTAATACCCTGCTAGAAAGAAGTAACGCTAGCGAAACCTTTTATGGGCTTGTAAAGGTTTATGTGTATTTTCATAATGCTTCAAGGGCGCTGCTAAAAGACCTGTACGAGTCTCCTCTCAATGAGTTGCGAGATGCTATAGCGGATAATCAGAGCGCCTTTAGGGATAAGAGGATAGACTATGATTCATACGAGAAACAGCGCCTCTATTTGACAGCCAAGAAAAAACAGCTTGAGCGAGACTCGGGGATGGTTGCGATTACCCGAGATACACTAAATAAAATCGGCTTTACCGGGGGAAAGACGCATCCTGGTTTCGATGCAGTCGTATACGATGAATTTATACGCTTACTGCAGCCGCCTTACCATTATGCCAATCAGGGAAAGCCCATTGAGTATTCAAAGCTTCAATTGCGGCTGTCTGGAAGCCATGAGGGGGAACGTATAAAAGTATGTGGTGCAGCTGGAACTGGAAAAACAGCTGTGCTCGCAAAAAGAGCCGTAAATGCGCACAAAAGGCATGGCGAAGAGGTTCTTATCCTTACGTTCAACATAACGTTGCGCATGATTATTCGCGACAAGATAAGTGAGGTTAGGGAGGGTTTCAGTTGGGGTTTTGTTCATATTAATAATTACCATGGTTTTATTAGTGCGGCCTTGAATGCTGCTGGCCATGATGTGATTGTTCCGCCAGAAACTGAAGATGTTAATGAGTATCTTGAGGAGCACTATTATTCTAATGTTGATATTTTTGAAGGGCTGGAGACCAATAAATATAAGACGGTTCTGATAGACGAGGCTCAAGATTACCTGCCCGAATGGCAAAAGATTATAGTTAAATATTTTCTAGCTGAGGGTGGTGAGATGGTGATGTTTGCAGATGAAAAGCAAAATATATATGACCGTGGCTTGGATGGGCAGAAAAGAATTAGGACAGTCAATGGGTTTGGCCGCTGGCAAGTGTTGTTAAAGAATTTTAGAAATAAGCTTGACTCTCCCGTTTCGCGTTTGGCTCATGCATTTCGACAAGACTATCTTTTAGATAAGTATGCATCTGACATTTATGCTGATGAAAACGAAGAGGTCTATGGCAAAACGTTGTCGCTTATTGGAGTGCATGCGCTGGCGGTATGGTCAGGAAGTGAGCTGGAGGATGTTGCGAGGCTCATAGTAGCAACTGTAAAGGATAAGAATATTCACCCGAATGATGTTGCGATACTTTCCTCGCGAGAAACCTTGGTTAGAGAGCTGGATTATATTTTGAGAACCGGCGGAAAACATCAAGAAAAGACGATTACATGTTTTGTTGGAAAAGAGCGGTTCGATGAAATACAGGCAGTAGTGAAGCCAGGCTTCGAAAGGAGGGAGGCGTTACGGAAGGCTGGCGTTGTTAGAAAAATTGGCTTCAATCTTAACAGCGGTGTAATGAAGCTGGCTACTTTCCACAGCTTCAAAGGGTTTGAGTCTCCTACAGTTTTTCTGTTTGTTCATGAAGGAGATAGCCAAGAGTTGATATATACTGCGCTAACGCGCGCAATGGAAAATGTAGTTGTTTTTTTGGCCGATAACAGCAAATATTTGGATTTCTTTGAGCGTCATTTAGATAGAATTAATTTGGATGGGGCTGAGGCGGCCTCTGTTCGGCACTTGAAGTTTTAAGCTTTTTAGAAAAGCGTGACCGTGAAGATAACGTGTCACGTTACAAGGGTCTGCCGTCACGCAACCTGGCCATCGCTATCCGGGAATATGCGCCGGGTGCTGAGATCGTGTTAGATGGGCGGGTTTTTCAGTCCGCAGGTGTGTCACTGCACTGGCACAACTTGAACGCTGATTCCAACGAGGCGCAGAAGATGGATCTGGCCTGGCGTTGTGGGGTGTGTGGCGAGTTGGGGTATGAGGATAGCCTTATAGGCACGGATGAGTTGTTGTGTACCAATAACGAATGCAATGCACCGATCACGCTCTCCAATACCCGCAGGGTTCTGCAGCCAGCTGGCTTCGTTACCGACGCTTATCAGCCGGCATCCAATAACATCAATCACCAGAAATTTATCCCGGTTGAACCGGCTTGGGTCTTTGTAAAGGCGGACAAGACGCCATTGCCTAACCCGGCCTTGGGGATGATGGCGTATGGGCCAGAGGGTCAGGTATTCCACCACAGCTCCGGGGAGCAGGGTGCTGGCTTTGCGTTGTGTATGACCTGCGGCCGAGCAGACTCAATGCTGGCGAAGGGCGAGTTTCCAGTTGGGCTGTCGCCGTCAGGCCAGCACTATCCCCCGCGCCCAGGAAAAGAGGATAAGGACCAAAACAACAAAAGGCTGCCCTGTCAGGGGAGCGGCAGCATCATGGGCAACATCAGCTTGGGGGCGAAGTCTTTTACTGATGTCTTTGAGTTGACATTACGCCACCCGGTCAGTGGTGAATATATTGCCGATAACGGACAGGGGATCGCTATCGCAATGACTCTGGCCGTGGCATTGAGGTTGGCTCTTGCAGAAATCCTGGGCGTATCGGCATCCGAACTGGGGTACGCGACTCGTCCTAGCAAACTGCAAAATGGTCAGGCCATCAGAATTATTCAGCTTTACGATGTGATCAGTGGGGGAGCAGGGTTCGCTTCAAGTGCACCCTTGCATGTAGAGCGGCTTTTGAAACTCATGGTAAGAAAGCTGAACTGCAAGCATTGCGAAACGGGCTGCAGCGAATGTTTGCTGGATTCTCAAACCCGGCACGACCACGACACGCTGGATCGACAGCGTGCTCTGGAATGGCTTGGTAACGGGTTTGAGCATTATGTGGGTTTAGCAGATGCGGACAAGCTATCGCTTGAAGATGGTCAGTATGAACCTGGTAGCCTTGAAAATGTGTTGCGCCGGCTGATTAATGAGGGTGCGACGAGGCTGACCCTGTTTGCTTCCGGTGAGGCGGGTGATTGGGATTTGGACGCACCTCAATTCCGTCGTGCGCTGCAAAATTACATCCTCACTGATGGGGTGATGGTCGATCTCGTGGTCCCGGCCGGATTAACAGATGAGGATGTCCTTCACGACCTTGCAAGTCTGCAACTGCTGGGGGTGAATGTCGGATATCACACCACGGCGCACATTGACTGCGTTGCTGGCCAAGTACTGAAAGGCGGTGTGCTGCATACCTTGGCGACCCGTAGCCGGGTGGCGACGCTACCTGGGACCGGCTGGCATCAAAGCGATGAGTTAGTCGTGCTTTCCAAAATAGCGCCAGCAGTAATGTGGGAGCCGATGAGCCTCACCCACGCACCAAATGTCGGAGCAAAAGATCTGCAGATCCATGATGAGCTCAATGGGCCATTGTTGAGGTTCGGCGAGCGCTTCTGGGATTTGGTGTCCGAGCAAAATTCACAAATAGCCGAGCTGCTTGAAGCGGAGCGAATAACAAAGCTTATTTACTCAGATCGCTATATCCAGAACCCGGCAGTAGTCACCATTTTGGGATCGCTGCTCATGCATGTGAAGGATCGATTGACTGATGATGCGACGGCTCAGGTCAGGACGCTGTTCAAGGCAGGCCGGTCGCAGGGGCAGAAAGCATTCGACGATTGGGTTGACCAAGATGATTTTGAATTCTTTGCCAGCAAGTGGTTGTCAGCGATGGTCGGCAAGAATGTTGATTTCTGTGTGGAAGCATCAAACCGGGACATTCCGCACCACCGTAAATTGCTTTTGGAATTCGAGAGCGGTAGGTGCTTGAAAGTTCGCTTCGATCAGGGGGTTGCCTACTGGCGCGTGCGCTTCGGCTCACATCGGGATATGTGGTTCGATTTCGATCGGCCTGTTGAAGACCAGGTTATGCAGATGGCTGCCGTGATTGACACTGCACAAGTGCAGAACTCAGAGCAGAAGTGGGCGACGGATGTTTTAGTCGAGCTGCAGAGATAGGGATGGAATGGGCCATGGTGTAAGGTACACCTTGGCCTTTATCTTCCGGGTGCGCTGCGAACGAGCGGGCTTCTTGTGACACTTGGGGCGATTCACTGACTGAAAATGCCCCGTCATAGTTAGTGAACTGGGCACATAGGGCAGTACTCAAAAATCGACAGGCCTCCACTGTGCAAAAAAATGCCTGGGCACAATTTGGGCACAGAATGGGCACACGGCCAAATTGGGCCATTTTCAGCGGTTTAGGGCAGATGTCATTCCAGCAAGCGACGAGAAACAGTGACAGAAGTAAACCCAGGCACAGAAAGTCAGTGCAGCAAGCCTGAGATAGGTCGCTTGGCTTTGGTAAGATGCTGAATTTAAAGGGGAAATGGCGCACCCGACAGGATTCGAACCTGTGACCCCCGCCTTCGGAGGGCAATGCGGTACAGCAATTCAGGTTGCTGTGACGCTGCGTAAAATGGCGCTAAGTGCTGTGGTATAAGGCCTTCGCCTGAGCGCTGCTTTAGCACACGAGGGAGTATAAACGCATTTAGGGGGAGTTAGGTCGGGCACAAAAAACGAAATCGAGGCTACCTGTTTTTGACCACTAGCGTGCTTTTTGGGGCGCTCTACTGACACGTGGTGACTGGTCATTGAGCTTACGAGTTGCTGGGGTTAGTGATTTCTTGAATCGCGCCGTTATGGTAGGTCTGAATCAAGGTAATTTGGTTTTGGAGCTGCTGGACGATGATAGCAGCTAAAACTTGTATGAGAGGGAGTCCCTATGAGTAAGCCGATAATTCAAAGTTTGCCGGCATGGCGGCTGCTCGTTTACGTCGGCATCATTTTCCTGCTGGCGCTCTCGCTGCCAGGTTTATTACTCGGTGTTGAAACACCTCCCGCGTTGAGGGCGCTGGCGATGGCACCTCTTCTTTTGGTCGCGCACCTCTCACTGCTGGCTGTAGTAAGAGCTCGTTGGCCCGCGCTGGTGTTTCCCGCGATTTTCGGGTCTCTAGGGTTGTGCGCTGCGGTAATCCTTCAGGTTTTGTTTGGCTAAATGTTCTGGTGCTAACGGCGTTGTTCTCGGCGCTGGCAGAGGCCAACAGCTTTCATATGTTGTGGTTGAGCCCCCTAGGGCTGCAGGAATTATGCTCTCAAATCTAGCCGTTGCTACAGCCCGGTAACTCAGCAACCATGCGGGTTGCAGGAATTATCGGCCTCTATTCTAGCGGGTCAGACAGGCGATCCAGATCTGAATTATCGGGCTCAAATCTAGCGGTGCTGCAGTCCGTACACGCTGCAACCATGCGGGTTGTAGGAATTATCGGCCTCTATTCTAGCGGGTCAGATAGGCGCCCCAGATCCGAACTGTCGACCTCAAATCTAGCGGTTACTGCCGCCCGGGAAAGCAGCAACCATGCGGGTTGCAGGAATTATCGGCCTCTATTCTAGCGGGTCAGACAGGCGATCCAGATCTGAATTATCGGGCTCAAATCTA
>Ga0105358_10001874_pt1 | contig 11202 bp, 8 predicted proteins | sample GOMGulsemesocosm_5_FD_83509 | JGI IMG/M metagenome (GOLD analysis project Ga0105358, IMG submission 83509) | Methane-oxidizing microbial communities from mesocosms in the Gulf of Mexico - GOM15C Gulf of Mexico | ecosystem: Environmental > Aquatic > Marine > Cold seeps | place: Gulf of Mexico...
AAACTAGGTGCGATATCGATATGTAAGCAGACATGGATATAAGACTACTTACAAATCATATAGCTGACAACAAATTGGAATTCATACTTATTTTATTGGCTGCATATATGAATTAAAGTAATCTAATTGAATTCTATTTTTTAGTGCTTTAGGTCTAACAGCTTGTACTTTTGCCATCGCTTGGTCCGCAGTCAAGCCATAACAGAGTAAAATTAGACCGGCAACTAAACCTGTTCTTCCATAACCACCTTTGCAATGAATGGTAATAGTGCCCGGCTTATCAAGCACAGTTATTATGGCATCGATTTGTTTAAACCACAGACGTTCAAAAATCTCGCATGGCGCTCCATCATCAACGATGGGGAGCTGCAGCCATGCAATCTTATTTTCTTCACACTGCGCAGGTAATGAGGTGATGTTATTCTTTTCCATATCATTCTCAAACATCAGCGTAAGTAACATACTTGTACCTGCCAGTTTAAGCACAGCAATTGACGACTCTAAACCTGCCCCTTTTGAGCCTGGGCAAGGTGTTAAAATAAGTTTTGCACCATTGTCTAACGTTATAGCGTTATAAGGATGGGTATGCATATCATTATCTTTATTAGTAAGTGGATTGATTTCGTCCTGATAAAATTAGAGCATATTGATTGGTGCTGCATTTATAGGATTAGCTTCTTTTTGCCTTCACTTTTTGATAGTAATTAATCAATTCGGCGGTCGAACTATCATGAGTTAAATTATTTGATTGCTGACGTAATTCTTTCTCAATTTCATAAGCCAAACCTTTACCTAGCTCCACACCCCATTGATCGAATGAGCAGATTTGCAAAATAATCCCTTGAACAAAGATTTTATGCTCATACAGAGCAATTAAACTGCCGATAGTACGCGGGGAAATTCGTTCCATCAAAATAGTATTAGTCGGGCGATTGCCTTTATGAACTTTATGGGGCGCCACTTTATTAATGTAGTCATCAGTGCGACCTTTAGCTTTTAAATCAGCTCGTACTTGAGTTTCATCGACCCCTTGCATTAATGCCTGAGTTTGAGCAAAAAAGTTGGCTATCAGTGTCTCATGATGCCCCTGCACTGGCGTAACACTCTCTACTGAGCCAATAAAATCAGCGGGCACAACATTATTGCTTTGATGTAAGTACTGATAAAAAGCATGTTGACCATTTATACCCACTTCCCCCCAAATAGTAGGTACGGTTGGATAAGCTATTTCACTGCCGTCCCAAGCAACCGATTTACCATTACTCTCCATTTCAGCTTGTTGCATGTAGGCGGATAACATATGTAAAGCTTGGTCGTACGGTAAAATGGCTTGTGATTGTGCTCCTAAAAAGGTGCAGTTCCAGACACTTAATAACGCTAAAATAACCGGTGCATTTTGCTCAAGTGGCGCTTCACAAAAGTGATTATCAATTTCATGAGCACCTTCAAGTAACTCAATGAATTTTTCAAAACCTAAATCTAGGGCAATCGGTAAACCAATAGCTGACCATAATGAAAAACGACCACCAACCCAATCCCACATATCAAAAATATTGTTCTCTTCAATACCAAACGCCATAGCATTTTCTTTATTCGCGCTGACCGCAACAAAATGTTTGGCAACGGCTTTATCGTCAAACGATGAAGAAGTTAACCACTTTACTGCCGTACGAGCATTAGTCATGGTTTCAGCGGTAGTAAAAGTTTTACTGGACACAATAAATAAAACATTTTCAGGGTTTAGCGGCCGAAGTACATCGGCAATTTGCGTGCCATCAACATTAGAAACATAGTGTACCTTTAAACTATTATCACTATAGTGTTTTAACGCTTCGGTGACCATTTGTGGACCAAGATTGGAGCCACCAACACCTATACTCACCACGTCGATAATACGTTTTCCTGAATAGCCTAACCATTTACCTTGGCGAACTTGCTCTGAAAAAGTTTTTATTTTACTTAATGCTTTTTCAACCTGCTCAGTGATATTTTCACCTTCAAGCATGATGGGGGATTGGCTACGATTTCTCAAGGCGGTGTGAAGCACCGCTCGGTCTTCGGTGAAATTAATGCGTTCACCGTTAAACATTTTTGTTCGCCAGTTTTCCAGTTGGCACTCTTTTGCTAAGGCGATTAATTTATCAAAGGTTTCACTAGTAATTTGATTTTTTGAGTAATCAAGCAAAAATGTCGGCAATTGGATGGAGAATTTATCAAAACGCTGGGGATCAACAGCAAATAAGTCATTCATGTGCTGTTGCTTCATAACTTGAACATGATGGGTTAACTGCTGCCAACTTGGCAAAGATTCTCTAGATTGCATAATGATCCTGTGAATAATATTCTGATAAAGATATGTGTGAGGAAAAATAAAATAATACTTAACAATATGAAATATTGATTAAATAAAGTTCAAGTTAAAGGTTTTCAATTGAGGGTAAAGCGGCAAAAGCGCCTTTTCTCTGGCAGGTATAAGCGCCACATTTAGCGGCAAATAAAACCGCCTTAGATACTTTATCTATATCAACGATCGCACTAGCTAAAGTGTCTATTTTGCTCTGTTGCGTGAGTGAAAAGATAAAACTTGCAATAAAGCTATCGCCTGCAGCGGTAGTATCAACGGCTGTGATAGTAGGTACGTCAATAAAGGTTGAAAATGATGATGAAAGCACTTGTATCGGATTTGCTCCATCAGTAATCACCACTAATTTAATACCCACAGTAAGTAAGTTATCAACATACGCTTGATAACTTTGCTTGGCTTGCACAGCTAGATATTCTGCTTCATCTTTACTTAACTTCACTAAATCACTCAGTTGAAGACAAGTATTAACGCGCTCTGGTAATAAATTTACTTCATTCCAAAGTTGTTGACGTAAATTAACATCAAAGCTTATCAAGGTATTATGTTGTTTAGCTTGTTCTAATGTGTATAGGGTGTTGCTATTCATTTTCAAATTGGTCAAAGTGTTCGAACAAAAATGAAATATGCTTATATTTTGCCAGTTGATCTGATCTATTTGTGGTTTTTCATAACAAGTATCCGCGGTATTATCACGATAAAAATTAAAAGATCTTTCACCTGTTGGGTCTAAACTCACCAATACCACGGCGGTATTGGCTTGTTCAGTTCGGTATATATACTTATCATTGACACTATTTTTTGCTAGCTCTTGAGATAGCATAAGGCCGAAATTGTCATGACTAATTCCACCAGCAAAATAACTTTTACCACCTAATTTAGCATAGGCTACCGCAACATTCGCTGGCGCTCCACCGGCCATAGGGTAATAGCTTTCACCTTGTTCATCCGGTAAAAAATCAACTAATACTTCGCCATAACTAAGTAAAGAAAACATAAAAATTCCTCATACACGCTCATTCACGTCCATGTAACCGCGACATACCGTTCATCCTGAACATAAAAAAGCCCACCGAAATGGGCTTTACATTACTTTATAATTAAAACTTAACTGTCTTAGAAGTCATATCTAAGCGTTAAACTGCTGGTTCTACCGTTAATAGTTCTCGCACGGATAATGCCATTAGCAGGTACTGAACCTTCTTCAGCTTCCGTAACACCTACTGCATCGAAAAGGTTATTCACATTAACAGATACAGATAAGTTGTCAGATAACATGTAGCTTGCAAACGCATTAACTGTTGTATAACCGTCGAACTTCAAGTCATTGTTGTCTTGTGCGTAAGCATCAGTGGTGCCAATAAGACTTAAACCTGCTGAGCCATCGTTGAAGTTATAACGACCCATTAGTGAGTACACTAAATCCGCTTGTCTTCTTGGTGTGTTACCAACAACCGCAGCGTTAAGTGCGTCTTTGGTTATTTCAGCATCGGTCCAAGTTAAACTACCACGGAAGTCAAAATCACCAATAAAGTAGCTAGACTCTAATTCAAGACCGTAGGCTTCATATACTCTATCGAAGAATGTTTGGCTTGTTGCTTCAAAGTTTTGCTCTTCAGTTTCAGCGGCAAAAGCAGTGGCAAATACAGATAAGCTATCCTGACGGAATTTAACACCTAACTCAAATTGATCAACAAAGTCAACTGCATCGGCAGAGGCTACTGAGCCATCAGCATTAATCTTTCCGAAAGCAAGACGGTCAGCATTTGCTCTACCGCCACGGCTTAAGCGAGCAAAAGTTGCTAAATTATCATTAACTTGATAGTTAGCACCAAATGAATATGAAGTGTAGCTCCAGTCATAGTTGACGTTAGAAGCATTGGCCGTATCAATAGAAGAAACACTTTCTTCAGGCTTAGAAATAACGCCATCGCGATTCATATCAACACTTGATTGCACAGCACCAGAGAACGTTCCTACTGCATTACCACTGTCATGGCGTACACTTAAATCAAGTGTAATATCACCAAGTTGTGATGAAAGAGCAATATATGGTGCACTGATATCATACTCAATGTCATAGTTACGTTGACAGCAGTTACCCCATGCTGGCACACCGTAGGCGTATAAACCATTGTCTGAGTAGCTAGTGCCATCGGCTGCAGTTACATTTAATAATGCGGCATTATCACCCTTAATTTCCATTAAGTATGAATTCCAAAGCCATGACATTTCAATATTTTGTAGTGCTTTATAGTAACCAAAAGTGATACTAGTCTCGCCAATCGTTTTAGTTAATTTTAAGTCGTTAACCAATGAACCAAAGTCACTCATTTCAACATCAAAGGTATGAATGCGCATGATGTTGTCGCTATCATCAAAAGTTTCACCAGCCATTGAACCATTTGCATAGGTTAATGTTGCGCCGTCACCAGCAATACTCTCTGCAATGCTTGTTCCTGTTGCTATTTCAGCAGGGAATGGTGAATTAAAAGTACCTTTAACACTTGATTTTCTGAAACGGTTTTCAATTTCCCAGTCATTACCAAGATCAAAAATTGCTTCAACACCAATAGAGTCTACTTGTGGATTCATACCATCTTGTACATTACCGCGACGTAATTGCCCGTCAGCGCCAAGTGATACTGTATCTAGAAAGTATGCAGAGTGTGGTGTATCTGACTGTGAATCAAAACCAGTGATAGAGCCGCCATCTGCTGCTGTTGGCATAGGTAAGTAACTGATTGCTTTATCATCTAAGTGCTTGTAATAAACACGGATATAGCCATCATCAAACTCTTTGGTTAAGTTGGCTTTAATTTGTCCACCTTTGTTTGCTGTATAGCCAGCGTCACGAGCACCTTCACCTTGGCGAACAAAACCACCTAAATGAAAGAAAGTTGAATCATTTAGCTCACCACCAAATTCAAAATCAGTACGGATGCTATCGTAATCTAGGCCAATGGTAGTTGATACACTGCCTGACTCATCATGGCCAGTTTTACTGATCACGTTGATAATACCGCCAGGGGCATTACTGGCGACTGTCGACGCTGAACCACCACGAATGGATTCAACGGTAGCCATAGTGCTATCTAAACGTAAAAAAATATCTGCATTACCAAAAGCAATATCACCAAATTGCATGATAGGTAAACCATCTTCTTGAAGTTGCAAGAATTTTGCACCGCCAGCAGCTACCGGTAAACCACGTACAGCGATGTTAGCATTACCTTCACCACCAGATGATTCAGAACGAACACCAGGAATTGATCTAAAAGCTTCTGCTGTTGTTCTTGGCGTAGTTGTTTCCATTTGCTCTGCTGTGAAGCTACTGACTGACACACTTGATGCCATTACCGTAGTGCCTTTAGCAACACCTGTTACCACAATACGTTCAAAGTCTATCCCTTTAGCTTCTTTATTTTCTTCAGTTTCTGCTTCAGCTGCATTTAAACTTCCGCATACTGCCATTGCTAATGTGCTTAATAAAAATTTTCTATATTTAATATGTTTCATCTACTCACCCCATGTTTATTTATAGTCTATGTTTTTCGTTTGTTTAGATTATTTCAGTAAACAGTTACTTAATCGATTAAGTTAATATTTACTGAAAAAGATTAGTTTTGCAAGTTTTATTTTTGAATTGTTCGATAAACGTGCTGATTAGTTATTTAAAATATTGATAACCGGTAAAAAAACTTTATTACTAATTTTTATGTTGAGTTGGATTTTTCAACACATTATAGGCAGCAAGTAAGGCTAATATTGCTGCAAAAGAGGTTGCTAAATAAAAGCCATAGGAAATATGGCCGAACAAATCACTGACTATGCCCATGAGTAAAGGGGCTACTGCAGCAGATACTGCGGTAAAGAATAAGATCACACCAGCAACCGCGCCGTGCTTGGCTTGTGGGAAGCAGTTGATACCTTTAGAGTTTAATGTTGGATAAATCATTGACATAAATAAACCTGATAAAGGTAGTAGTACAACGGCGGCATCAACCCCAAAAATAGCCGTACCTAAATAGCAAAAAAATACTGCCAGCGAAAACCAAAACATTACTTGTTGCCAACTAAAATGCTTCAATACCCACACACCCATAAAGCGCCCACCTGCGCGTAATGCAAAAAACACAGTAAGCGCATAAGTCGCTAACCATACTAATGAGCCGGTGTATTCAACCAGTAGTGTTGGCATCCAAACGTATATGGCTACTTCTGTAGCAACGTATAAGGCAATAGCTAATGAAAAACCTAAAGCGTATGGGTCAGTCATTAATTTAAGTGAGCCTTTTAAGTTGATCTGTCCCTCTGCACTTTGCTTAGTTTTAGGGTAATCAGTTTTCATGGCGGCTAAACACAATAAGACACATACGACACCAGCACAAATGTATAAATACTTCCATGACACACCTGAGATAAGTAAGTAACTGACAATCGCAGGGCCAACCATAGCGCCTACGCCAAAGAATCCTTCGACAGTATTCATGGTGGCGGTGTGTTCTTTACCTGATGTTGAAATATCACCAATAAGTGCAAGCGCGCCTGTTTTAAATAAGCCCACGGCGACACCAACAAGTGCTAATAAGGAGAGAAAATATAAAAATGAACTACCTGCAGCAAATAAAAAACAAGCAACAGAGAATATTAACAGACCAATAACAATGGTAGTTTTTCTACCCCATTTATCGGCAAGATAACCTAGAAATAACCCACTAAAAGCGATAAATATCATGGGTATATAATGAAATGCACTAGCTTGTGTAAGGTTTAAATCGTAAGTTTCGATTAACTCAGGAATGATGACGCCTACGGCATCGGATGTCATGGCAAAGACAAAAAACATCATATAAGTTAATAGCTTAATGTGTGATGTTGATGCACTTGCTGTTGAGTTATTAGCGTGATTCATTGTTTTCTCCTCGTACAATATTATATCGTTAACTTGTAACATTATAAATTTATACGTTATTTAGTTTCAGGACACCTATAAATATTGACAAAAAGAATAAAAAATTAAAATTGTTCTTGAAAATAATTACAGAGTATACGAATATATATCTTAATCGATTAAGATTCAACTCAAAAATTAATGGGTGCTTTATGAAAAACAATGTGCAGTTGATTACCTATGTAGATAGGCTAACAGGTTCAAATATTCAAGAACTTAATAATATCCTCAGTGAACAGTTATCAGATCTCTTCTCTGGAGTTCATCTTTTGCCATTTTACTATCCTATAGATGGCAGTGATGCTGGGTTTGACCCCATTGACCATACGCAAGTAGATAGTAGATTAGGCTCTTGGCAAGATGTAAAGGCGTTAGGGGAAGATTATGATTTAATGGCCGATCTCATTGTTAACCATATGTCGGCACAATCAAAAGAGTTTCAAGATGTACTCACTAACGGAAAAGAATCAGCCTATTGGGATTTGTTTTTAACCAAAGACAAGGTTTTCCCTAATGGACTGGATGACGAACAGCAAGAGAAAATATATCGCCCTCGTCCTGGCAGTTGTTTTACTCAATTTACCATACCAAACAATGAATCAGCTGACTTTTGGACTACTTTTACTGATAATCAAATTGATATTGATGTAACTTCAGCAGCAGGTAAAGACTATTTAACCCGTATTTTAACAACCTTCTCCGAAAGTAAAATTAAAATTATCCGCTTAGATGCCGCTGGTTATGCAATTAAAAAATCTGGCACTAGTTGTTTTATGTTGGAAGAAACGTTTGAATTTATTGATGAGCTAACCCATAAAGCGAATAAACTTGGTATTGAAACTTTGGTTGAAATTCATTCGTATTACCAAACACAAATTGAAATAGCTAAACGTGTAGACCAAGTTTATGATTTTGCCTTACCACCACTTATTTTACATAGTCTGTTTAATAAAGATTTTAGCGCCTTAGTTGATTGGTTAACAATTTCACCACGAAACTGTATTACGGTACTAGATACACACGATGGCATTGGTATCATTGATGTTGGCCCTATGTACGGCAAAGCCGGGTTATTAACTAATGAACAAATAGATACCCTAGTTGAAAACATACACCTTAAAAGTGACGGTGAAAGTAAATTAGCAACAGGGGCTGCAGCGAGAAATGTTGATTTATACCAAGTTAATTGTACTTATTATGACGCGCTAGGGAAAAATGATTTCGATTATTTAGTGGCTAGGGCAATTCAATTCTTTGCCCCAGGAACACCGCAAGTATATTATGCCGGTTTGTTAACACAAACTAACGATATGGAATTATTAGCAAAAAGTCAGGTTGGTAGAGATATTAATCGCCCTTACCTTGATAGTGAGTCTATAAGAGAGTCACTAACAAAACCTGTGACTAAAGCATTATTGGCCTTGATAGGTGTTCGTAATAATTATACTGCGTTCAATGGCGAGTTTTCAGTGTCTTACAAACAAGATGTTTTAAAAATGTCTTGGACAAACGAAAACGCTAGCGCTGTACTTTCGATAAATTCAGCGACAAATCACGCGGTAATTAACATAAGCGAAGCTGGCTTAAATAGGGCAATTGATCTGCAGAGCCTATTAACAGATTAGCGTTCTCATGCTCTTCGCTCTTTATCTATTTAGTGCACAATAATGTCTAATTGTGCACTCTCCTCCTATACTAAGTTTAACTACTTTTTCATTAATATAATTAACTTGGTATTTTGTGAAGCTCTTCATTATATTCCTATTGACAGTCAATGTTGCTGGCTATTATTGCCAAGCAAGCGAAAAAATAATTATTTACGCCAAGCCTGAAAGCGTAAAAGATCAACGCCATAAATACTTTGTAAAACTATTAAACCTCGCCTTAAGTAAAACCAATAGCCAATTTAATACCATCGTTCTTAAAGCTACTTCAATACCCATGCAGCAAGGACGAGCGATCATGGAATTAACGTTAAACAGGAATGTTGACGTAGTATGGACAGTCACATCCCATGTGCGAGAACAACAACTTTTACCTGTTAGAATACCACTCCTTAAAGGCTTGTTAGGCTATCGAGTAGCTATTATAAGAGCAGCCGATAAAGAAAATTTTGCTAAGGTGACTTCTATTAAGACATTAAGAAAGTTCATTGCGGGACAAGGTCACGATTGGCCAGATACTAAGATATTAACTGCTAATAAAATCGATGTGGTGACCAGCCCTACCTATGACGGGCTCTTTGCTATGCTAAAAATGAAACGATTTGATTTTTTCCCTAGAGGCATAACTGAAGCTTGGCAAGAACTTGCTTTGCAAAGCAATTCCGAACTAATAGTTGATGAGAATATTTTACTTTATTATCCATCTCCCATTTATTTTTTCGTCAACAAAACGAGTAGTATGCTAGCAGAGCGTATAGAACGAGGATTACAACTCGCTATTGATGATGGCTCCTTTGAACAGTTGTTTAACTCTTACCCTGAGCATAAAAAAATGTTTACCTCAGTCAGCATAAAACAAAGAAAAATTATAATATTACATAACCCTTTATTATCTCCGTTAACACCACTAGACAATAAAAAATTATGGTATCAATTTAAATAGTCTGGCTTAACAGCTTTTTCCACGTTCAATTTTATAAGGTATTTGTTCCGCATGTGTGGCTTGCTTGATAAAAAGCTGCGCCGCGGTACTGCCTTTTTCTTCGCTATTTTGATGAATGGTAGTTAAAGGAGGGGTAGATCGTGATGCTTCATCAATACCGTCAAAACCAACCACCCTAATATCTTCAGGTATAGAAAGTCCCATTGAGTTTATTTCCTGCAACGCAGTTAAGGCAATCAAGTCGCTCATACAAAGTAATACATTCGGACGAGGGGTTGAACTTAACGCTTCTTTAACCGCAATTAAAGCAAAATGATGACTACTTTCAGGAATATTCCAAACTCGATCATTTAATAATTGCGATCCGGCTTCATTAATCGCTCTCTTATAACCAATTAAACGTTGATGAGCAATCGAGCAATGTATATCTAAATTAGGGGTATCGTAAACTCGACAGGTTAATTGTGTATCCAGTAAACGTAAGCCGAGCACAGCAATATGATCATCTTTAGAATGAAGCGCTAGTTTGGCGATATCAAATGCAGCACTTTCATTATCGATACCAACAGAGGCTTTACGGTCAATATCAAAATCTGCCGTAACCACCTTTTTCCGGGTCAGTCGTAATTGCTCGATTAATTCAGTATTACGTGGGCTGCCATAACAGATAAAACCATCGACAAAATCTGACACCGCATTTATATTTTCAGAAGCCCCAGAAAATAATAATAAGTTAACATGATTTCTTTCTAAAATAGAAGATACGCCTTTAACAAACTTACTAGCTACGGGATCGGTAACCATATAAGCTACGCTATCAGGTAATACCAAAGCGACAATATTGAACTTTCCTTTTCGCAATGATTGTGCTGCTTTATTCGGCCCTGAATAACCTAATTTTTGGCAAGATGCTAGAATATCATTCCGACGTTTTTCTGATAATTGATCTGGCCTATTAAAAGCATTAGAGACAGTCGCATTGGATACGCCCAACTCTTTGGCAATCGATTTAAGTGTCCATATTTTTTCTTCTGACATATTAGCCCTATAAGACTTTAACCATTAAAGAGTAGTTTAACAGCTCTGACATTATGATTTCAGTATACTTTTATATAATTAAAAATTTAATATTGTTTTGAATCCTACTTATATTTTTTCTAATTTCAATATTCATTACGGTCTGATTTAAGTGGGAATATTAATCAATATTGTTGAGTTTTTCCAAGTAAATTAGATCTTACTTGTTATAGAGGGGGCAGCACGATAGAAAAATATTTCA
>Ga0105358_10001878_pt1 | contig 11196 bp, 4 predicted proteins | sample GOMGulsemesocosm_5_FD_83509 | JGI IMG/M metagenome (GOLD analysis project Ga0105358, IMG submission 83509) | Methane-oxidizing microbial communities from mesocosms in the Gulf of Mexico - GOM15C Gulf of Mexico | ecosystem: Environmental > Aquatic > Marine > Cold seeps | place: Gulf of Mexico...
CGCTTTGTCTCGTTTTCTGTCATTAAGAGTATTTAATCACACTTGTTTCTAAGAGACAGCTTTGAAGAAACTCTGAGTGCAAAACAAATAAGTCTCGAACGGTAGCTAAGGGCCGGAAGTGACGATGCGAGTAAGCATACCATAGGTCTTGAAAGGGCTCGGAGCTGACATTAGACATGTTCCCTAAATGCCTCTTTCTGGCACAAAAGAAAAGTGTTGAAGATGCATAGATTTGGTCAGCTTTTGAGCGGTAAGCAGACCTATTTCTCAACCAAATTACGTACCATTTTTCAAATGCTCAGTCGTCAACGTACCATATACGTACCACGAAATTAAATATCGTTTAATAACAATTAGATAACTATATTATCTGTCCAGTCCATCATCGGGGCAATGCTTATGGTGCGGTCTAGTTTTGTCACATGAAACCTCAAATTTTTACTCACGCCCTTGATATAAGGATATGGAAATAAAACCAAAGAAAAAACGAAATTTTATAGTTTGAATTGACTGAATACTGCAAAACTTTTGAGGGTTTAATGTTATTCTTTCTCCAATGTCGGCTAATAGGGGGAGAACGGGCTCAAATCAGTGTCCGTCAAAACATCTCAAGTTGACACAATCTGGACATCAGTTTGGCTCGTTTAGCGTTTTCTTTAGAGCGAAAGCCAGTTCGGTCCGATTATAGGGCTTTTTCAATATGCGCTCGTTCAAGTTGAACAGTAATTTGTCCTCGTCTGCACGCAGGTTTGACTGCTTCTTAGTGAAACCGCTGGTTAGTAGGATTTTGAGTTCGGGATCTCGTTCATGGGCTGACACAGCCAGTTGATAGCCATCTATGGGTCCGGGCATAACAACGTCAGTGAACAAAAGATCAATGTCATGGCCACTGCTAAGAATCTCGAGGGCTTGCTGGCCGTTTTTAGCTATCCGCGTTTGATAGCCAAGCTCTTCTATGTAAATGACGGCGATCTCCTGTAGATCTTCTTCATCATCGACAACCAGCACGGTACCTGTGCCTTTGGGCAGAAAGTTAGCGACCTCCACTTCAGTCTCCGCATTGGCGATCGGTTTTTGCTTTGCCCGAGGTAGATAAAGATGAATTGCTGTACCTTTGTCCGATTCCGAATAGATCTCAAGATGACCGCTGGACCGCTGAATAAATCCGTAGGCCATGGCAAGTCCAAGGCCGGTTCCTTTGCCTTGCTCCTTAGTAGTAAAGAAGGGTTCCAGTACACGCTCCCGGACTTCCGCTGTCATACCATGGCCAGTATCAATCACAGACAACATAACATAATCGCCTGCTTTGACCTCCGAAAAACGCTGGACATAATATTCGTCAAGCGTCTTGTTGCAGGTTTCGATAATTAGATTGCCACCATCGGGCATTGCGTCACGGGCATTCAATGCGAGATTTAAAATGACATCCTGTAGGTCTCCTGGATCAATGTCGACCTGCCAAGTTTCGGTATCAAGCTGTAAATTTACATCAACCGACACTGTCAGGGATTTGGTTATCAGGTCTTCCATCTCATGGATAAAGTCGTTTATAGATACGCGCTTGATACTGCCAGTTTCCCGGCGCGAAAAATCGAGAAGCTTGCGGGTCAAGCTGGCCCCACGTGCAGTACCTTTAAGGCCGGCTGCAATCCGTAACAAGGCTTTTTCATCGTTTTTCAGCAACCGTTCGAGAATTTCAAAATTGCCCTGTACGATTCCGAGAATGTTATTGAAATCGTGGGCGATACCTCCGGTCAACTGACCGACTGCTTCCATTTTCTGTGAATGCCGGACCTGTTTCTCAAGACGCTTGCGTTCCTCGAACATATTGGCATTTTGCAAGGAAATAGCCGCTTGCCCTAGCAGGATATTGAGGACAGACACCCGCTCGCTGGAAAAAGCACCGGTGGTCAGGCTGTTTTCCAGATAGAGCAGGTTATCGGATTCCTGTTCATGATGGCGAAAAGGCAAACATAATAGCGACCGAACTCCATTCTGCAGGATATATGGATTTCTTGCAAAACGGTCATCTGTGGCAGTATCGTGAACTATGAGGGGCTCTCCCGTTCTAGATACATAACGCAGGACTGCCTGGCACAGCCGGTTTTCCTCATCCGAAATCACCAAATGAGCGTCGGGGATATTGACACCATTCTTGTCCACCATTGCTTCTAGCCAGAAGCCGTCGGACTTCGCCGATACCAAGGCACCGTATTCGGCTCCGGCATTCTCGATGATAATTTCCAAAAGACGATTTAAAAGATTGGTTCTGTCCAGTTCACTGGAAATAGCCTGTGTTGCTCCCAGAATAGCCGCCAAATCCATATTGTCACCCTTCACTTCTTCCGAAGGTACGGTCGCGGGATGAAATTGAACCAGTAAATCCTCATAGTCGAGTCGCAGCAATTTGACCTTTTTTTCGGCGCCCCATAAGTCATACAAATAAACCGCTTCGAACATATAGACGCCGGCAATTTTGAGTCTGTTCTGCATCATGTAATATTTGGCCGCCAGTTCATTGGCCAACGCCTTGAAGAACGGATATCCACTTTTTTCCGCTTCCTGAACAGCTCGGTCATAGAGGGCGCCAATATTCTGCTCGCCTGAAGCTCGCGCTTCTTCTGCTATAATTATCGTATCCAACGCTAGATATTCGGCTGGATTTATTCGGGCAAATCTTCGTAGCAAGAGGCGGTTCTTTTTGTATGAAGGCTGTGCTCGTGTCGCTAGAGCCGATAGCCGGCCTGAACACGTGTTTAACTTGCAGAGCAGAAAAAAGAACCGTATGGGAACTTCGGCTAGGTTACCAAGAATATTAGGAATTGTCAGGAGGCCCTGATGAGAATGTTCTACTGCCTGCTCAAAGTCTTCGTTAATGCAGGACCGTGCGGCATTAACCATGTGATAATAGGCCCGGACCTGCATATTTCCCGGCTCCAACATCTCGCGGTCATAATCTTCCTGATTGAAGTCTGTTTCATCTTGCAGAAAGGGACTGTCGTCACCTCTTAACCACAGACAGTAATTCAGTATATGATTTTGCTGTAAGTAGACTTCTTTGTCATTATTCTTGCGAAACAGGTTATAGGCTAGGATATTGTCTTCAATGATGTCATCCAACGAGGCGTTTCTGAAAAACAGGCTTTGGGCGCGACAGAAGAATATGGAATAATCTGCCCAATGCAGACTGCCAGTGTCTTGGTTGCAATGCAGAGCGGTCTTGACCATATCCCGGTGCCCCTCAACCCGGTTCATCCAGTGATGTACAAAATTTCCTGCCAGAAAGTAGGTGCGGCCTTTGACCCCTCTATCCGGAAATTTTCGGTTAAGATCAATGGTCATTTTTGAAAACATGTCAGCCAAAGCATATTCCCTGGTAACACCGGCCATAACCATAGTCAGCATGCCATAAGCGAAGGGTGCGTATATTGAGTTGCCGTGTTTGATGCAGATATTGGCGATTTTCAAGCTGAAATAAGCCATGACATTGGCATCGACCATATAACTTGATTCCACTGAGTCATATAGAATGCGGCAAACATTTAACTTGTGTTCATCGGTGAGCGTTCGAAGCTCTAACAGGTCATTTGGTTTACGTCGGCCAAGGCGCAGTCGAAAAAGCGCATATTGGGCGAAGACATGAAATTTTCCTATTTTAGCGGGTAATCTCTCACCAAGTTCTGCGAGGGCGCGCCGTGTGTTCTCGATACCTTTGTGATGTAAGTTCATTTGAAACAAAAGCCGTGAAATCAGTGCGGCTATAGTGACTTTATGATCTTCCGTTTGGGATCGTCGCTGACAAATCTCAAGTGTCGTTTCACTGTCGGCGAACTGTACAGTCGTATATTCACAGTAAGCCTTGTAATAATGCAATTCCCAGCACAGCTCGTATTCTGCTGACCAACTGTTCTCATTCAATAAGCGGCCTGTCGCAAAGGCGACGTAGGATAACGCTGCCTCAAAGGCGGAAGTTCGAACGGCTTTTTTTGCTGCTAATAGACACAGTCTTGCAACGTTGATCCTTTCGGCATATCGAGACAACAAGATGTGGGATTTTTCGAAATGTCCGACGATATCAAAAACTCGATCCTCCAGAGCACCCGAGGCTTCATCTTGTAGTAGGTGCCAGGCTATTTGTGCATGGGCTTTAATTCGTTCGGCTTCCTGTATGGACGCATAAGCTCCTTCTTGAATCCGATCATGGGCGAACTTGAACGCTGCACTGGAAGCCAATTGGTCTTTCTCATCTGGAATTCCCCACGCAGGCACTATCGTAGAGGCAATTCCGGTAGCCTCTGGATTTGGCGGCAAGTCATAAATTTTATACCCAGGATTTATCGGGAATATCAGTCCTTCATTGATGCTGGTCCGAAGATCCGAAAAAATGGTTCTTTCATCAGTTTTAAGCATCTGGGCGATTGTTCGCAGTTCAAATCTGGCGCCTAGGCAGGCAGCAAACTGCAAAACTGTTTTCCGTCTGACCTCGAGCGCCTGAAATCGATCGGTCATCAAGTCAACCACATTGCTGCTTACGTTGCGTCTGTTGATTTCCTCAAATGACCACGTCCATTGGCTCTGTTCATAATCAAATGCTAGTAATTGACTGTTAGCAAGTGCCATTATGAACTGGCCGACAAAAAAAGCATTGCCAGCTGTTTTTCGTTCAACCAATAGCCCCAGTTCTGCCGTCTCAGGATCACTCCGCTGAACCATTTCCTCGACATAATTCTGGACATCTTTCGGCTGAAGGGGGGTGATGGGTAAAGTCTCGATTGAGGCCCCACGGGTACGGCAATCCTCAACCATCATGGCAAAGGGGTGAAGCGGATCAACCTCATTATCGCGGTAAGCAAGCAACATCAGAAGATGACCGGCTCTTTTATCAGATATGATCTCTTCGAGCAGATATAGCGAGCCAGGATCGGCCCATTGCATATCATCAATAAACAAGACCAATGGATGATCGTGAGTACTGAACAAATTAACAAATTTTTGGAATAGTTCTCTTAGCCGCTCCTGAGCTTTTTGTGGCTGAAGTTCCTCAACGGCGGGTTGAGACCCTAAAATCCGTTCCAATCTGGGAGTAATTTCAATTAACCGCTGTGCCTCTTCGCCTGTGGCCTTGAGGATTTTACGGCGCCATTCGACAAGAACGGCTTCATCTTCGCACAGCAAATAATTACACAGTATGTCAAACGCTTGTCCAAATGCAGAATAGGGAGTATCTCGCTGATATTGATCAAATTTTCCAGAAACAAAAAATCCATTTCGTTGCAAGATAGGTTTGTGGATTTCGTTCACAATCGCCGTTTTTCCAACTCCCGAAGGTCCGCTTATCAAGACCATTCTGGAGGCGCCACCAGCGACGTTCTCAAACTCGGAATTGAGAATATCAAGCTCGGGGCCGCGACCAATTAATTTGCTTGGTAATGCAAGTCGATCGCGGGAGCGAATGTCCGGCCGAGCCAATTTTGAAAGTTCCGGGTTGCTAATTACCTGCTCGATATGCTCAAGATCGGCAAGCAGACGGTCAGCACTTTGATATCGTTCGTTCTCGTCCTTGACCATGGCGTTCATAATAACACGGGACAACAAAGGTGGGAGGTTCGGAACCAGACTGTCAGGGGCTTCGGGCTCCCGCGCCAGGTGGGCGTAAACAAGTTCGCTGGAACTTGTCGTGATAAATGGCAGCCGTCCGGTAAATAGTTCATATAGTATCACGCCCATTGAATAAAGGTCACTTCGGCGGTCAACCGGTCGGCTGACTCGACCAGTTTGCTCAGGGGAAATATATCCCAGATCGCCTTCAATAGCATTGGGGTTTGCAAATGGTTGCTGTTCACTGTTCAAGAAAGTTGCTAGGCGAAAATCGATCAGCGTTGCTTGCCAGGTGTTTTCATTCCAGATGATATTCTGTGGGATGAAATTCTTATGGATAACTTCGACGGAATGAAGGTCGCGGAGCAATTTTGTTAGTGTCCGGGCCACCCTCAACTTGTCGGTAAGAGACCACGCGGTCTCGCATAACATTTGTGCGAGGTTCTTCCCTTCAACAAAAGCCCGGACAATTATCAGGCGGTTGCCCTGTATGATCAGATCCAGATAGGAAACGCAGAGTGGTAAGTTGAGAGCCTGCCCGAATTCGTATTCTCGCCTAAAGCCGATAACTTCATCGCGAGTTGGGTGATCAATATCAAGTTGTTTCAGGACAACCGGTAGATGGTCTCTTTCCCGGACAGCATGAAAAAGAACGCACGCACCGTTGGCGTGAATTTGGTTAATATTTGTATAACCAGGAACAGATATATCAAGGCTCAACGGCAACGTTCCTTATTCAATTTATCCACTGTATTTGAGGATCTTCAATATTTTGAATTTCCAATGTATATTTAGTCATAGTTTATTTAAAGCTCTGAAATTACGTGGAGTTGGTTGGGTGAAAAATTGAGGTGGAAGGAGGGGAATGTAATTAACCCGATATGAAGTCCTGATCAGCCTATTGACCGATAAGCTAGGTATTGCCAGAATAACTTCCGTTAGTGGGCAGAATCTCTCAGCTATAATATTCAGGCAATTGCACGTGCAGTCTTTTATTGGGCAAAAGCTTTAGAACGACATTGCCTCAAGTGTTTCGATTTGCAATATTAATGTGACGACATCCCTGAACATCCTAACGGACAATCTTTTGAATAAACTTCATAACCTGATAAAATTGGGTGCCGGCCTTAATAATATCGAGGAAAGGCAAGAACAAGGCCCATAAATGGCGCATCTGAGGCTAAATTAGGATCGTTCAATTACTTCTGTTTTCGGACTGTAAGCCAACCTTTTAGACATTAATGTCTGCAAAGTGTGGCAAAGCGGAAGTAATTTTGGGTAGGTAAAAATGGCGGTTCGTGGCACTAAGAATAAGTGTTGGAGATACATAGATTTGGTCAGCTTTTGAGCGGTAAGCATACCTGTTTCCTAGGTAAATTACGTACCATTTTTCAAATACTCAGCCGTCGACGTACCAAATGCCTGCCACGAAATAAAATACCGTTCAAAAACAATTAGATAACTATACTATCTGTCCAGTCCATCATCGGGGCGATACTGATTGTTCGGTCTAATTTGGTCACGTGGTCCTCGGATCAATTCTTAGCCTTGATATAGGAAATTGGAAATAAAATAAAATTCTCGATCATAGTACGCTAGGCCTTCATTTGAGCAAGATAATTTACAGGATTTTCACTATCATTTTGTTTTGCAAGTTGCTGCGTATCAGAACTGCATCTTGGTAGTCGGTGTTGCGAAGGCAGGAAAAGATGAGTCTGTGACCTGATCGGCGACAAAACCATATTGTTGTAGTGTGGATTTTTATTGTAACCATTTATTTTCGGCGATTTTTACTTCCATTTTGGAAATCATTGCCAGCATGGCGGTGACAGGTAAACTCATCCTTATTAATATTTTCATCAAGTAACTACCCATTTATGATCTCCGTACAATTTTTACATCCAAACTAGACCTCTCTTTAGATATAGAAAATTTATTATCCATTTCGACGTGATGAAGAGAATACAGCATCACTTTATAATTGGTCAGGTTTTGTCCTGAGCTTCTTCAATCAAGAGCGACCAGGTATTATGGTACTTTAATCGAAGGTGACAAAAGTAAGAGTTTCACTGACGGTACCGTCTCTTTCAAAAGGTAGAATGACTTGGTTCCATGTCCTGTATTTCTTCGCGCGCCAATCTATGGTTCCGCCCAGATAAATGTTCCTTTTTTTCTGCATTGATTCAAGATGAGCGAGAATGAATGGGTTTTCCGTATCAGCGTGTTGCCCATCAGCAATATATTTGCCTGTAAGTTCGAGCCCATAAACTGCTGTCAATACCTTACCCCAATACACATATCGAAAATCCTGTTTAGCTTGTTTCCACTTCAGGATAATGCTGGTCGGCAGAAAAGGAATATAAAGTACACTGTTAAATGCCGAAACTGACATGATACCTTGATCCGTTATTTCCTCACACACAGCCAAATAGTGGGCGATATCTGGATGGTTTATTGTTTCTGGTAAATCGCGATTGAAGTCAGCCATTTCTAGCCTGCTTTTCTCTATTGTTCAGATAAATATGTTGTTTAGCTACTACTGCTCTGTATTAATTAATATATTTCTACTATTGTAAATATACATCTTTTAATGTTGTTCTTATGGTCAAACTTTCCGGATGAAACACTTGCACAAGGATAAACTCAAGAAGAAGGCTGGCAACGGGTTTAGTTTCAGCATGAAGCTTGCAACTATAGGAATGGTCATTGCTGTCGTTTCAACTGTATTGGGCACTCTTAGCATAACGTATTATGAGTTTAGGAAAAATAAACAAAAAGAAGAACAATACATAGGTAAAATATCAGAAATAATAACCAGCAATGTAACTGAACAACATGGAAATATTAATTGGAATTTTATTCAGAATAGTTTGGATATAATTGTTAAAAGCCATCAGGTGACTTATGTTGAAATAAGGTTATCAACAGGTGTTATCTTATCATCTGGGAATAACGAAAGCAATTCTTCAAGGGCACGAAATTCACACACTTTTTACATAAAAGACGAAACGCAAAATCAGCTTGGGATACTCAAGTTAATTATACCTTCTCTTCGCTATCTGGGTTATTTGCAGTCTAATTTACTACCTATCTTATTAATTGCTGGATTCTGGATTTTTCTCGGGATCATGATCTTGATTATCATATTCAACAAGGGCCTTAGAAATACAATCCAGCAGCTGTCGGATTACGCAAAAAATTTCGTTATTAGCGACTCCTCTAATCCGCTTTCGCTGAATAATAAAATGACTTTTCTAAAAGAACGCAAAGATCTTGAACATGTTGTTGAGTTGCTCAACGCCTTGAGGCTTGAATTAAAGGACACCGTTCCAGAATTAAGGAAATCCGAGGAACGGTTTGAAATCAGTCAACAATTTGCAGCAATTGGATCTTGCGACTTTGATATCAATGAAGGAAGCATGTTCTGGTCGCGGAACCTCGCTGCATTACTGGGATACCACATCGGAGAAAAAGAACCTTCCTACGAAAATTTGTTAGCTGCAATTGAAGAAGAAGACAGAAATGAAGTCGATGCTGCGATACAGGGCGCCATTGCCTTAGAGAAAGAATACCAGGTTGAATACAGGGTGAAATTGCCTGACGGATCCGAACGTTGGCATTTTCAGCGTGGTAGATTATATAAAAATTCACGAACGGATGCTCCTAATTTGCTAAGCGTTATTCAGGATGTTACTGAACGTAAGAATCTTGAGATACAGTTGAGGCATGCCCAGAAAATGGAAGCGATTGGACACCTGACCGGAGGTATTGCCCATGATTTCAACAATATCCTGGCTATCGTTCTAGGCAACCTTGAGATTACAAAGCGACGGCTTAGCGGCCAGACGGAAATTTCCAAATTTGTCGACGCCGCTCACAAGGGCTGTTTGAGGGGTGCTGAACTCACCCGGAAATTGCTCAGTTTCTCGCGCAAAGAAACATATGGTAAGAAACTGACAATTGTGAACGATTTTATTTTAGGCATGAAGCCTCTAATTGATAAATCTCTGGCCGACACTATGCATATTGAAACAGCGCTTCAAACCGATATTTGGGCTGTTAATATCGAACCCGGTGATTTGGAGGATGTCATATTGAACCTGTCTCTGAATGCGAGAGATGCCATGCCAAACGGCGGTGTGTTACTGATGGAAACATCAAATAAGATTCTTGATGACAATTATATCCTACGGAATCCCAATTCTTTAGCAGGAGAGTTTGTCATGCTCTCTTTCAGTGACACGGGCAACGGGATGTCTGCCTCAGTCCGGGAAAAAGCCCTCGACCCTTTCTTTTCAACAAAACAGGAAGGGAAAGGTACTGGCCTTGGGTTAAGCATGGTCTACGGTTTTGTTCAGCGATCCAATGGCCATATGAAAATCTATTCAGAGGAAGGTGAGGGAACCACAATCAGAATATTTATTCCGCGAGCGAACATTGAAGAGAATTTACCTGAAGAAAATATGGATAGAAAGCCCATCCCAACGGGTAGCGAAAAAATTCTTGTTGTTGACGACGAAACTGCCTTGCTAGCAATCGCAAAAACAATGTTGGAAGAATTAGGGTATCATGTGCTGGTTGCAGAAAATGGGGTTCAAGCTCTTGAATTATTGTCTGATGATGCGGACGTTCATCTGCTTTTTACCGACGTCATAATGCCAAAGAATATGGATGGATATGAATTGGCAGTGGAAGCTCATAAAAGACACCCTGCTCTAAAAATTCTAATCACCAGCGGATTTACAAAGAGGCGTGAGGAAAAGGCGAGTAGAGGAAGCAACAGCAAGTTTGTAACTGAGCTTCATTCTTCTTTATTGTCCAAACCGTATAATCTTGAGGAAATTGCTATAGCCGTTAGAGGAGCACTTGACCGGTAACTTACTTAATTTAATTATTGTCACTCTGTTTCGGGCAAAGAAGTTGTGCTGATTTTGATTTGACCAAATTACGTACCATTTTTATCCAATACGAATGGAGCCGTACCATATACGTACCACGAAATATTAACTCGTTCAAAAACAACTAGATAACTATATTGTCTGTCCAGTCCATCATCGGTGCAATGCTTATGGTGCGGTCTAGTTTGGTCATTATGTCCTCAGAATACGTCTCATGCTCTTGATATAAGGATATGAAAATAAAACCAAAGAAAAAACGAAATTTTATTGTTAGTATTAACTGAACGCGGCAAAATCTTTGAGGTTGAATGAAATACTTTCTCCAATGTCGGCTATTAGGGGCGGAGCTGGCTCTGATCAGTGGCCGTCAAAATTTCTCAGTTTGACCCTCAAGAGACACTCATTTTAGTGGCTCAAAGTTCCGTTATACCGATGGTGCAGGAGCCATCCACCCCATCCGCATTGCCGCCGTTTAGGTACATTTAATCTAACCTAATTCCGAATGTCAGCTTTGGAGAAGCTCGAAGCGTTAAACATATTGAGCTCGAACGGCGGCAAAGGGCCGTGAACTGACTAGGTCAGAAAGGGCGGGAAGCAGACTTTGGTCTCTTCAAGCTAGCCATCAGCAAAATTAGCCAAAGCAGAATTTTATTTAACTCTTCTAACGATCGTCATTCCCACGAAAGCAGAAATTCAGAGC
>Ga0105358_10001879_pt1 | contig 11196 bp, 14 predicted proteins | sample GOMGulsemesocosm_5_FD_83509 | JGI IMG/M metagenome (GOLD analysis project Ga0105358, IMG submission 83509) | Methane-oxidizing microbial communities from mesocosms in the Gulf of Mexico - GOM15C Gulf of Mexico | ecosystem: Environmental > Aquatic > Marine > Cold seeps | place: Gulf of Mexico...
CGCACCACCAGACATGGACGTCGCGACAAAATGCTCACCCTTGGTATTTTCCCAAGAGATAGTTGTCTCTGGCGCGGAATTTTCGCCAATGCCCATTGAAGATGAATGCCAGATCAAAACGTCCCGCTGGTTTGCCGCTGGCATGGTCAGGCCGTTATGTCTGATCCAAACAATATCAGACCAACGGCGATGATCCCGCATCCGGAGCCAAGGAAGATCGTCGCCCACCTTGTCACCGTCTGAAAATTCATCATGCTTCATCATGATTGACCACTCGCGAGGACCAATAAATCCGAAGGTCTGACCGTCTTCAATCGGAGCCTCGTTTTTGACCAGAATTTCGAAGGCTTCCAAGCAGAGGTTTGGCGTAATTCCGGTGGAATAATCGCCAAGGATTTGACCAGAAGGGAGAGCCAAGCCAGCCGCGCCATTGATCTGTTCATCAACCTTCCGGCCCATGGCAAACGCACCGGCGTCAGACGCTAGTTTCCGTTCGCTTGTGGAGTTCATTTTCTTCTCGTCAAGCTTGCCGATAAACTCGCCAGCATACCAATCTTCCATGAAGACTTTCACGTTATCATGATCGACGTTCATCAACGGAATGTCACCGCCGCGAGTTTTCTTGCCCGCAGTACCAGAGCCGTATTTCTGGAAGGTGGCAGCTTCGCCAACAACGGCATCATCAATACGGCAAGCCATACGCATTTTGGATGCTTTTTGCTGATAGGTAACTTGGGTTTCGGTGTTGAATTTCTCCACAAAATGCGCGGGGAGAGTGTTAATATCTGGCATAATTAAAAGCCCTTTTCTAAAAAAATTAAGGTTTGGAACAGCCTCAAATTTTTCTGGATAAGCAGCCCTTAGAGCGTGCGCTGCTGCCTAAAACGAAGGGGGCGAGCGCACGTAATTAGAGGTACAATTCCTTAAAATTCATCAGGTATTCAGGTTTACTTCAGTACAAATTGTTTAGACGGAGACTTGCGCCCCCTTGTGTCTTCGCAGGTACCAGGCATCTACTTTTGCTTGTAGTGCCTTACCTTTAGCTGTGTTGGCTGAATAATCAGGATCAGCCATAATTGTCTTAACATCAGCCTCAGAAATTTGTTCGGTTTGGGTCATTGTCTGAACATCACGGCCAATTTGCGGATTAACTTTTTGGCCCATGAGCTTCTCAAGAACCTGGACACCGCGCGCCGTTTTGACTAAGCCAGAAATCTGTTGATAGTCTTCATCGCCGAGAGTGGTCCTGTAGAACATGTCCACGCTATCAACGCGGGCTTGGCCATTCTCACCGAGCTTCTTTATTTCTTCGGAAGAGTTCGGAATATCAGCGGAAAGGCTTTGAGCAAATTTAGCAACGCCAGCATTGAAGCCTTCTTGACCTACACCATCTTTGAGGCATTTATCCTTCCACCAGATCATCATCGGATCCTCATGGTTTGGAATAAATTCAATGCCTTCGGGCATAGTGCCTTTTGGCAGTGCAATGGCGTACCCTTCGGTCGTGTCAGGAACATCAGCCGCGCGGCCAGATTTAGCCGCTTCGTCTTTGACGCCTTTCATGAAATCTTCATCAGCGAGAAGTTTGTCAGAGGCTTCTTTTCGGAAATCATCATCAGCGAGAATTTTCTCGCGCAAATCAGCATCCCGGGAAGTTACGGTCTTCCGGCTATCAGATAGGGCTTCATAAATTCCTTGAGAATTAACGGCGCCATCTTCGCCAACAAAAGCCGCATCACTTTCGACCATCCATTCAGGACGAGCGGAAGCGCCGCCACTCCCGCCCGCACTAGCCGCAGCCGCTTCCGCAGCCGCAGCGTCACCGCCAGAAGGATCAGAGCCCCCGCTCTGGCCTCCATCAGCGATATTAAAAACAGGCAAAAATGAGCGGCGATTTTTTAGCATTTTCTATGTCCTCGGTCTGTTCTGTTCAAAATAATTGCTACAAGATACCGTGACCCTTCCATATGCCGCAAAGCACAGTCAGACGCCTCATGTGGCGGCAGGGCAGTATCAAGGGTTATCGATCGTAAATAGGCCAGAACCTCAGCCCCTGCCTCGCTTGAGAATGCTTTTGCAAAGTCTGCGTTTATGGCCTTCTCTCGATTTGCATCGCGAGTAAGATTGTCAATGTCTGACACAATATCGTTACTGGCAGACATGGCCGCTGTTGCTACTTCGCCCTTCGCTTTTTGACGGCTGCGGATATTGGGTACTCGTTTCATTTATTAAGCTCCGGCTTCGGGTGGGGCGGCTTCTGCCGCTGGCTCTGCTGGTCCAGCTTGAGCCTGTGCATTTTGTTGAGCGATCTGCTGCTGTAAGTTATTAATAATTTTTTTACGTTCCGCAGGACTTCGGATGATTATGGGCGGAACGTCCATTTGATCTGCCAGCTCGTCAGCGAATTTGAATTGATCGATCACAAGGTTGGTGGCCTCTGGTCCAATGCCCTCTTTCAGCATTGCCATGTAGTTTCCAATGACTTGAACTTTTTGCTGTTTTTGGGCACTTGCGAGAGGTGATTGCGGTTTGATTTTTACGTCCCGACCATTGATTTGGGGGATCTTAATTATGCCTTTTTCTTTCAACAAATAGACCACACGCCGATAGAGCGGAATAACCAGCTCGGCCATCAATCGTCCATATGTGGCCCCCATTCGGCGGGACATTTCAGCTTGCCGTTCAGCCACTTCAAATGCGGATCGGGGTGTTTTTTGTAGGCTTCCCAGGCTTTCGTCATAGAATGCCTTTTTGATGGAATCTTGAAGATTGCCAATGATCAATTCCGACACATCAACACGCATGCCCGTTTGCAGAGGTTCAAGCCCGCGGCTGTTAGGTGCGCGAGGAATTAGAGCCCGAGCTGAAAGGTCAATCGTATCAGCATTTACAACTCCGTCATTGTCATATTGCCACATGCCCCCAATGGCGACGTCAGCACCTTCAAGAACAAGTTGCTGTGCCAGATTGACAACACGAATGGCAGGCATTGCCATCATAAATGGCCCACGGCCCCACGCCTCATTCCCAAGTTTCATCCATCTGAAATTAATCCAAGGGGATGATCCTTGGCCGCTAAATTCAGCTTGGTGAATTTTTGAATTGGTGTCTCGGTGAATGACCACATGAATATAGGCTTCTTCGTGCAACACCGCCCAATTCCGTGAAGTGCATTCTAAAAATGTATATTCTTCGTTTGGTTTTTCTGAAATCTGTTTGTCAAGTTCGTTAGACATTTGGGCGTCAGGCCATATGACACGCACCAAATCCCCGGTAACTTTCCTCTCGCGAAACTGCGCGTCAATATATCCATACGGACCTTGACGAATAACAAGGTTGTCGATCGACACACTGGCAAAATCAAGGGGCTGTATAATATCGCCGTGATTGACGAGAACGTGTCCGGTACCAAGCCCTAAGTCGAGTAAACTTTCGTGCATGGCTTGGTCGAAATTGGACTGATGAATATAACTAAAAACTTCATTATTAACTTTGTTCAGTTCTTTATCTATCCGGTTTTTTTCCGAAACGGGAACGTCGGGGCCAGCTTCAAGAGACATCCATTTCATCATGGATGGCATCATTCCATTCATAATACGGCTGGCAAATTCAGGGGCAGAATTTATGGCCGTCTGGTCAAAAACATCAATGGGCTCGATGTCGCCGCCATCATAATAACCGCGCCCCGGCATGATATGATCAAACGCATCTTGCCAGCTTGGTTTATACAGATCAAAAGGCACTTTGGCCTTGTCGTACATTTCCAAATGACGTTTTACGACAGGATCATCATCGTTTATATCGTGGTTCATTTAAGCCCCCAAAATGAGTGGATAACCGGACAAGTAGGAATCTCGTCGGCGTTGGTCGAGGCGGGTTTGAGATCCTAAGAGTTCGGCATGTTGAGCGGCCTGATCTTCGGCTTTAACTTTGGCCGCGGCTGCGGCTTCGGCATCAGCCACGCGAGTGTCCGGGGCTGCTTTTACAAAAGGGGTTTCATTTGGGAGTTCGCCAGCATCAGCTGCGGCTCCGTTACCGTCTGGTGAAGATCCGGAACCAGCTACTCCATCGACTGACTGTCCTTGGTTTGCGGCTTGTTCCATTCCTTGCGGTCCTGCGCCTGTGCCCGGGCCCGGTCCTGCTGCAGCACCCATATTAAGAGGCCCCCAATTTTGTAAAGCCTGCTTCCCCATTTTGGAGTAAGCTTTTGTTTCCAGTTAATCGCGAACGCTTTGATTGAATTTCGTAAGCTAGTTCCTCGTCCAGCTTCTCCTTCTCCGCATCTTGGCGGGCCTCCTCCGCTTCGCGTTTCCGTTTTGCTTCCGGATCTTCTTGCGGCGTATCGTTTCCACCACCGAATAATGCACCCATATTTTTTCAGCTCCTTGTTTGAATGGAAAAGATGCGCGTCTTCTTTCAAAAGCGCTAAGCACAGTTGGTAAGGCGTTACAGCCCATGATTTTGAGCCCACAATATTTTTGACAAACGACACGCAATAGTTCGCGGCTCTGTAACGATCGATCGGATTGGATGCTTGGACGCGCAGAATTGTTGCGTCTTTTTCGTCCCTTTGAACCCGCAAAAATTCGTCCATTTCGTCAGTGTTCATCAACCGCGCATCCGTCCATCCGAAGGTTGGATTAATCACGAACCAAATTTTGTGGATTGGATCGTAAGTTGCGACGAAACAATGCTGAAAACCGGAGGAGGTGAGGGGGTGCCACCACCGCCACGGCCCGCCCTTGTCATTGTTGGTAAAAAATACAAGCCATTGATCTGGGACGTATGACATTAGCGGCGCTTTCTGAGAACGCTGTTCATGGATTTACTACCCAGAACAGAGGTTTTTCGGGGGGCAATTGTGGCGCGAGCGTTGTTCATGGCGCCATTGAGAACTTCCAAGCCATCGCCGGCACCCATGAGGAGATATTGCAGCCCATCATGAGGGTGAGAAAATGCGTTTTTGTCTGGAAGATCTGTGTATCGAGCTGCACCCGCAACCCGAATTTTTCTATAACAATATCCTTGGATAAATCCTGATTTCAGGATTGAGCAACGGCTGTCCAAAAGGAAGCCCGGCGCACCATCAACCAGCTTGTTTAATGCGCCCGATACGGCTTCAATCCGAACAATAGGATCATTACTAAAAGCAGGCAGAACAGTAATGCCAGCGGCTCTAAAAATGCTGTATGGGGTGCTTTCGTCTGTGCCTGCGCGGAAATCACCGGAGGGATCACCTGTAAAGTGAAAAGCTCCCTCTTTTCGGGCATGTTCGGGCCAATTCTCGGCCATGAAATCTTTAAGGACGGAGGCGAAACGTTGCGCACCCATATCGAGTGCGCATAGCTCGCGTAAGATTGTCCATTTTCCCCGGATTTTCTGCCCAAAAATTGCGGCAGGGGTGAGGCCAAAATCAATCCCGACATGGATTGGCAGGTTGGGAATTGCTTCGATCGGAGCTTTGGAGACATGTATGTCCTCAATGAAATCTGGATAAACAGGTTTGCCGGATTTTAATTGTCCAAGCTGATTTAGAATGTTCACTTTAATGAAATCCTTCGTCTTCCCCATGACCATATTATTGTAATAATCGGGGGTGAGATTGGCGCGATTTTCGGCGTCTGGGTTTGTGGTGTAACCGGTGATCTGGCCTGTGGCGTCCTTGTGGGCAATCATGGCCGGAGCCTGAGCAAAGAAATCCCAGTTGGGCGGCTTGACCAACATCAGGGCGTCCTCTGGCTCCATATCTGGGGGAATAGGGACTTCGCCCGACATATAGGCCCACCAGTGATCTTCTGGCATGGGGTTGGTGTCCATAATCACGCCATACCATGTGGCCCCGCCATCCTTCATGGAAGGGAAGCGCCCAACACGGCCAGTCAACGCATCAACCACGCCTTTAGGAATTTCTCTGACCTCATTCAGCCAGCCACCAGTCAACTCAAGTGACAGCAATTTTTTAGCTGATGCCTCATCGTCCATGGCAAGAAAAATCATTTCCAGATCTATATCGCCAATGCGTATTCGGTGAGTAAATGGCGGCGTCATGTTCATTTTCCCAAAGACTTCTTCAGGGAACCAGTCGAGCCAAGTTTTCAGAGTTGTTGTTTTAAGTTCGGGGGAGGTGTTTCTGACCACCGCCCACCGAGTTTTTCTGATGCCGTTCGCATCTGGTTCTTGCATCTGCGCGCGTCTGAAAATCTCCATGCAGCACGCCACGGACTTACCAGAGCCAAAAGGCCCACGGATGCCACGAACGAACTTTTCTGACAGCATGAAGGCTTTTGCCTGCGGTCCAGGAGGCGTGTAATTAATTGCGAACGGCTGAGCCACGGATTAATCCAATTCACGCAGCGCAGTAAGGATCTCCTTGGCATCTTCTCGAACCTGCAAACGCTCGCCATCTGTGAGTTGGCCCATTCGTCGGCGGTAACGCAGAGGCGCAATCTTATGAACAATCGTGTCCACATAGACTGGATCGTCTTGCGGCAAAAACTCTGCCACAGAACTGACACCTTCATCCTGCACTAATGGCTCTGGATCGGGATTATTATCTACAACGTTTTCGTGTAAGTCGCCCACCAATGGATCAGCAATTTGTGTTTCCACCTCATTGTCAATAGTTGGCATTTTTGCAGCAGTATTAAGCTGTTCGTCTGTACCTTCAATATCAGCATTGACGCTATCAAACGGGCTTGGTTTGCTGTCAGATCCTAATTGCTCTCCAAGTGAAGTGGGTAGATTTTCGGTCTGATCTTCATCACGAACAGGCGCAATGACTTTAGAAGGGGCGGCTTTTCTTGCCCGTTTTTTTTGTGTTGTGCTTTTTTTTGTAGATGATTTTTTGGTCGGCATAGGTTGGTTTCCTTGGGTTAGCAAAGAAACGAAGATGCCCCGGCAATATTATTTTGGGAAAGCACAGTCAAAAAAAAACCAGCAGCGGGAGTTCTGCCAGTTCTTTTTTTGTGAATAAGGACCTAAACGGAATGTTGCTTTTACTTGGTACTTGCCGCCTTCATCCTGCGCAAGACTGTAGACCCAAATTAGAACGCATACAATCATTATTTGGTGCACTTATGCAGCACTAAAGCCTTTTCATTAAAAATAATAATTAGCAATAAAACCATGTGTTGATAGGGGTTATTTCAATACAATTATGAGGGGGTTTATATATAAGCAAGACAAGCTAATGTTGAAAAGTTTTGAAAGGAATTTTACATGAGCAGGACCTCTGTGTAGTGAAGCGATCGGGTTTTTAAAGCCGAACCACACAAGCAGAGACAGAAACAAATAATATTAAGCTAGATTAATGTTCACTTGTATCGCAGTGACAGGTTTATCATCAGTCGAGACACCCAACCCACCCCTGTTCTGTGCATCAACAGCAGCTTCCATCTGTACACGCTCTGAATTAGCACCATCAATCAGCTTGCCTATCTTACGTGCTCCCTTGAGTGCATTGAGCTTCAGTAGTTCAGTAGACAGCTCGTCCTTATATGCAACAACGTGCGGCTTCTGGAGGGCTCGTGACACTGTTTCCCTACGGATACCAACGGCTAGAGCAGCTTCCTCTTGTGTCACACCGTTGTTCACAATGTTACGGATAGCGGCCTTTAACTTGGTGCTTATGCGGCCCTTAGTGACCTTTTTGCGTTGGTTCAGAGCAACTAGATCAGTCATATGTAACACAGCCTTTGGATGGATTGGTGAGAGTTAAATAAAAGGGCATTACGGCGCGCCTCTTGTCAAGGGACGGTACAAGGTACTGATATTGCGCACGAATACAGGCTGCATTGCTGCATATGGTCACAGTATTGGTGAACAGGTGTATTTGAGTGATCACTGATAGATGTCAAAGGCTAGTCAGAATGTCCCAACTATGGGCACCCCCATTACCCCGCTTTGATTGACATGATGATCAATCGGGTAAGCCAAATCGCAAGACGATTTCCCCGATCCTTCAACGCCTCTCTGAATACGGACTGGAAACCCTCCCTACTGTGACGATGATCACAGCCCAGACTATCTCTCTCTCTATGGCCCCTCTCGGTGAGAATGTGGTGAAACCGCCAGCTCATTCAAGAGGGTCGGCTCGTTTCCTTCGCTTCGCTACGTGCAACGGCCTGAACGTTGTTCACCCCCTTGAGTGACCCACTACGGGCAAGAGCCCTCCGTTGTGGCTAATCGCACCAATGACACCGACATGAGAGGGGACATAGCTCCCTCGTAATATTCACCAAGGAGACCATCATAAAAATAACAACAGCAAATTAGACTGAGTTAATCCGAACCCACGCCAGAGGCCCGCAATGTCTCTGGTGACGGGAAGTTGAAGTAAATTAGAAGTTTCGCAAAACGAACTGAAGGAAGTTTTCACCATGACAAAAATCAACACACACCTCGACCCTATCTTAGTAGCAGCAGAACTTTACAGCACAGACGGATGGACTGGCGAGCGCAATTGCCACCCAATGCCTGACGCAGACATTATGACCGCCGCGATCCGTGAAATGATGGAGATTGCCGAGGGTTCTTTGGAGAACACACGACTGTCCGATTTTGTCCAACCGATCCTTTGGAAGATGGTCAACATCTTTGATACTGAGTTAAACAAACTATCGAGCAAGATCCACGATAGTACGGGTGAGATCCGTCAAATGATGCGGCAACAAGATGGCGCCGAAGTGCTGAGTAACCAGCTTGAGGCGTTAGTCAACAATGCCCGCGATATGACAGATGCTGAGAAAGCATTCGAGGAACTGCGCGAAATCGCCGCAGATCAGTATCACGCGATGACTGGCGACCCTTGGATGGCAGCCCGAGGCACAAAGAAACAGCGCCACATCATCACATCAGCAACAGTTGAGGCCAGCGACTTCATTAAAGAACGTAAGGAGATTAAACAACCAATGCCCGAAGGTTCACTGATCGGTGTTGTTGGAGGCCGCGGTGAGATCAAAGTCGAGGACATATTCAAGACGTTAGATCGTGTGAAGGCGAAGGTAACTGACATGGTTTTAGTACATGGCGGTGACAAAATGGGCTGCGACCTCATAGCCGCAAAATGGGCAGTTTCCCGATCAGTTGACGTTGTGATCTGCAAACCGAACTGGACGAAAGACGGTAAACGGGCAGGCTTCCTCCGCAATGAAAAGTTTGTGGAGCTTGGTATGACCGGGATGATCAACTTCCCAGAGCTTGAGACCAGAGGCGTAGTTGCCGACCTCATCAGTAAGATGGAGCACTCAGGCGTAAATGTTTACACGCCAAACCTAACACCAACGCAGCTTGACGCGAAGAAGCGCCAACACCGCGCAAATCAACACGCTCAATAGGAGTTACACCGACAGGGAGCTGGCCGCAATCCGGCTTCCTGTTGCGTGAGCGTGCTTATGCACTTCTGCAATTAACTGGCAGGTTTTGGCTTTGTTTCTTGCAGGCAAATTTCACCAAGGAGAACCCAATGACCTTAGTTAAAACTGCTATCATGGCTGTTTCAGTAATGGCCGGTTATCTGCTCGCGACATCAGTTCATCTGATGGACAAGTTGCAATGATCCAAATGGAAATATGCACCAAGGACGCCATGCGCCTTCAAATTCTTGGCAAACTCAAAGATCAACTTGGTTGGCAGACACGCGGCGAGATCTCAAATCTCGTTTGTGGCCCCAAGTTTGATCAAATGGGTAAATCTACCGCCGCCGATTTCATGGATGCTTTCAGTAAAATGAGCATTTCCGGTGAAATTTCTTCAATCCATGTCCGGATGCCAGGATCAGTAACTCTCCTGTACCGGCTAAATCAGAAAGTTAAACATGCCAAATAAAATTGACTGGAAACTGCCTAGCGCAGTGCTTCGCATTGCCGCTGCCGATATGGAAGCCACTCTAAAAAATCCCCTTTTATCTTTCGATATGGGGGAATGGATGAAAATCTCTCAAGATGGCAACGAGTGTGCAGTTTGTATGGCTGGTGCGGTTATGGTCGGTACTCTTTCGGTAAAACTCTACGAGGACTGCACGCCATCCTCTTTTCTTTCATCTGAGGAAGGAGGGGAAATTTCTCATGCTCTCAATGCCTTAGACGATTTTAGATTAGGTAATATTGATGGTTTTTACCATTATCTGCGCCGTGATAACACTGGCGTACCATTTTCACCTTGTCCACCAATGGAAGCTTTCACAGGTTTAATAACTGACGATGAAGCCGAAAAGCTTATTGCTCACGCTCGGCACTATGCGGATCTCTTCGAAGCGGAGGGCTTCTGATGTCAGTGGAGATAGGGAAAACTTACAAAATCAAATACCCGTTTGTGCGCACAAAATACTTTGATTTTACATGCGAAGATGATGCCCCAAAAGATGGCTGGAGGCCGGGAGTGGAGTTTGCGTCTGGCGATGAATGGGACGGTTGCTTTTACGCAGACGGTAAAGGGTATCAAGTCTTGCAAGTTGTCGATGTTCACAAGCCGGGCAAATACCGAACTCGCGTTTTTTATACACGAAGCTGGATAGATCCTGATGGGGTTGAATTTAACAAGCCCGGTCTTCGCATAATGGCAATGTCAGGGTTTAAGAACTTACTCAAAGGTTACAGATACCCCGAAGTTTTTGAAGAAATAGAAGGATATTAACATGGCTGAACTTGGCATTGACGCGATCGAGCGTGAACACATTGATGATGCAGCACAGGCGGCAAGCGTATTACTCAAGTTAAACGATGTTTCGTCGGATATATTAAGAGCAACTGCACAGTTTGCTCGCGAGACAAACAGCCCAACAACTAAGGATTGTCTCGAAGACTTTTACAAATCGTTGGAACTTGGTATAAACGAGCATCTAAAACCGTTGCTCAGGATTTATCAAAGACGAATAAACGAGCATGTAAATTCGAAGTAATCATGTAGAAAACATGAAGTAGAAGGACTAAGTAATAAAATTGATATTACTTGGTATTATTTACCGGATGCAGATTGCCAATTTCGATTGGCAGTTTCCCCCCATCCGGTATTTTCCATAATAACAGTTATGCGCTGCTGCGCTGCACCATAAGGGAGGTAAAAAATGACAACCTACTATTTTACAGCTGATGTCGATGATGATGGGCATATTGAAGAAGACGCAGCAATTGAAACCGCTAACACATGGGACGAATTGCAAGACGCTTTAATCAATCAATTTCGTAATGCAGATATGGA
>Ga0105358_10001880_pt1 | contig 11190 bp, 11 predicted proteins | sample GOMGulsemesocosm_5_FD_83509 | JGI IMG/M metagenome (GOLD analysis project Ga0105358, IMG submission 83509) | Methane-oxidizing microbial communities from mesocosms in the Gulf of Mexico - GOM15C Gulf of Mexico | ecosystem: Environmental > Aquatic > Marine > Cold seeps | place: Gulf of Mexico...
CAAAGCCATGGTCCATTCACCGCAAATCTTGGTATTAGATGAACCCACGGCCGGTGTTGATATTGAATTAAGAATCCAACTTTGGGACTATGTTAAAGAATTAAACAAAATGGGCACAACCGTTTTATTGACCACCCATTACCTTGAAGAAGCTGAAGAACTTTGCGACCATGTTGCCATCATCAATAAGGGCCGTGTTGTCGCCTGTGATAAAACCGAAACATTGCTTGGCAGTATGGATGCCAAAGAATTAATCGTCAGCGTCACAACTGAATTAACTGAAGTACCGCAGTCATTACGCGGCTTTGGCTATAATGTGGATTTACGCGGATCAAACCAACTGACGTTCAGATATAGCCCCAGCAAGGTAGAGATCGCATCAATTTTAGACCGGGTTAAAGAAGCAGGCCTATCCATCGCGGACCTTTCAACCGAAGAAAGCGATTTAGAAGATTTATTCTTGCGTATCACACGTGAAGATAATGCGCATAGCGTTTAGTTTTTTTCTAGGGTTTCTCGCCCTCTTTCTTTCTGCATGTGCCCCACATATGGAAGAGGCAGGGCCGCGCACACATGTAGCTGATATCATTGGAGAGCATTTTCAAACCAGTGATGGCTTACAGCTTCCTTTGCGCATTTGGCAACCGCAAGAAAAACCTAAAGCTGTTATTTTGGGTGTGCATGGTTTCAATGATTACGGAAATTTTTTAACGCCTGACTTTCCAGAATATTTGCAAGATAACGGTATCTTATTGATCACCTATGACCAACGTGGCTTTGGTGATAACAAAAACATTGGCCTATGGCCGGGTACGGACACATTGGTGAATGATTTGTCTCACCTCATCCATCTTGTTCACGCGCGTTACGAAAATATTCCCTTATTTGTGATGGGTGAAAGCATGGGCGGGGCAGTTGCCCTGACAACGCTTGCCCGCATAAAACCTTTACCTGTCGATGGCGTTATTTTATCCTCGCCCGCTGTTTGGGCACCCAGCACATGGCCGTGGTATCAAAGGGCAATGTTATATGCCTCCAGCTATAGCTTTCCTTGGTTAACGCTTAGTGGCAGTGGTGCGGGCCTGCAACCTACTGACCATATGGATAATTGGAAAAATTGGAGCAAAGATCCCTTGGTCATCCGTGAAACTCGCATTGATGCTTTATGGGGCGTCAGCTGGTTAATGGAAGAAGCTTTACAAACTGCACCGATGTTAGAGATCCCAAGCCTTGTTCTTTATGGTGAAAAAGACCAAGTTATTCCATCAGGGCCAACCATTGCGATGGTTTCTAAACTTAATAAAAACCATCGCATTGCTTTATATACAAAAGGTTGGCATTGGTTGACCAGAGATCACAATGGTCCTGTCGTCTGGAAAGATATTGTCAGCTGGGTTCAAAACCACAACTCCCGCCTGCCCAGTGGGGCTGATATTGATGCACACCAGAGACTTCTTTCTCTACCAAAATAAATTTTTTTTAATATTCGGCTTCTTCAATCACCCAATCTTCTTTAAGAGCTTCTTCTTTCCACTCTTTCATTGATGGCATCGATAAAACAGCTTCCATATAGGCATTCACAGTTTCACCTGTTACGATTTGATAAGTCGTGAAGCGGTTTACAATCGGTGCAAACATCATGTCCGCAATTGTAAAGTGGCCGAATAAAAAGGGACCTGTTTTGCCAAAGCGGTTACGACATGTTGTCCAAATTTCTTTCACACGATCGATTTCTATTTGGCACGCTTCAGAAGGAACAAAGCCTTCGATTTTGCGTCGCATATTCATCGACATATCATTGCGTATTGTAAAAAAACCAGAATGCATTTCACAAGATACGGCACGCGCAATCGCTTTAGCATAACTTTCTTCTGGCCATAAGTTGGCTTGTGGAAACTGATCATTCAGATATTCACAAATTGCCAATGAATCCCAGATTTCATCTTCACCCACTTTTAAAATTGGCACTTTGCCAGAAGCTGAATATTTGAAAATTTCTTCTTTAAAATCGCCTTGAAACAAGGGCACCATAATCTCATCGAACTCAACCCCGACATGCTTCATTCCAAGCCATGCGCGCAGGCTCCAAGAAGAATAATTTTTATTTCCAATCACGAGACTATAGCCGGACATCGATTGCTCCATTATGCTGTTCTAAAGAATATGCATTTTACAATGATTCAAAAGATAGGAAATGTCCATGACTGCGTTGGATTATCTCGTTAAGAAGAGCGAAACGTCACCCATTACCCTCATTCCTGTGCCTTCAAAAGGGTTTGATAAATGGGTAAAGAAGCAAACTAAAAATGTCCAAACTTGGATTACGCAGCATGGTTATAAAGGCACGCCAGCCTCTATCCTTTCTTTACCCGGCGAGAAAGGCACCATCGATTCTATTCTCGTTGGTATTAGTGAAGACAATCGCTTATGGGATTACGCAAGCCTGCCTTCTAAACTGCCCCTTGGAAATTATGAGATTAAACCTTCTTTAAAAGCCGATGCCGCCGATGATGCTGCACTTGGCTGGGCTTTGGGAACCTATTGTTTTGATTGGTATAAAGAAAGCACCAAAGATTTTGCCTGTCTCGTTTGGCCAAAATCTTGTGATAAGCAAAAAATATCTGCCCTCGCAGAAGGTATCGAATTAACCCGTGATCTCATCAATATCCCGGCTGGGGATATGGGCCCCAATGAATTGGCAAAAGCCTCAATCGATTTAGCAGGTGAATTTGATGCCGCATGGGATGTCATCATTGATGAAGAACTCATCAATCAAAACTTCCCTGCTGTATATGCCGTTGGCAAAGGCGCAAGCGAAGATCGACGCCCTTGTTTAATTGATTTAACATGGGGTAATCGCAAAGATCCTAAAGTCACATTGGTTGGTAAAGGCGTTTGTTTTGATACCGGCGGTCTAGATATCAAGCCAGCCCAATTCATGAAAATCATGAAAAAAGATATGGGTGGGGCAGCCCATGTTCTGGGTCTTGCCCGCGCGATTATGACTGCTGAGTTGCCCATTCGCTTACGCGTGATCATTCCTGCTGTTGAAAATGCCATTTCAGACCGTGCCATGCGGCCCTTGGATGTGGTCGATTCGAGAAAAGGTACCACCATTGAAATTGGGCATACGGATGCAGAAGGCCGTGTCATTTTGGCCGATGCCTTAACGCTTGCCAGTGAAGAAAAGCCTGACATGATTTTAGATTTCGCCACCCTAACAGGTGCGGCGCGTGTTGCCTTGGGTGCTGAACTCCCTGCCTTATTTTCATCTGACGACAAACTTGCAAATGACCTATTGCTTGCAGGTCAATCTGAAGGTGATGACATGTGGCGTATGCCTTTATGGAAAGCTTATCGTTCACAGATTGATGGTAAAACGGCAGACATCAGTAACGAATCGAGCGCACCCTATGGTGGGGCGATCACAGCAGCCTTGTTCTTACAAGAATTTGTCGGTGAAGATATCCCTTGGGCGCATATGGATGTTATGGGCTGGAACACCAGTTCAAAGCCCGGTAAGCCTGAGGGCGGAGAGGCAATGGGATTGCGTGCTGCCTTCACCATGTTAAAAAATCGCTATTAAATAATTTTAACGGTTGCCCTTCTCGGGGCAACCGTTATAAATATGTTCGAAACCGTAACGAAATGGCGAAAAAATGGGCGTTGAACTAGAACCAGTACAAGCACTTGATTTATGGCGTAAAGCTATTGTGGAAAGTGTCCGCAGAGATGGGCCAGACCTATCAGCCCGTCAAATGGCATTGTTGCTGACCGTATATCTAACACCACCACCACATACGGTGCGCGGACTTGCGCAAAGCATGAATGTATCCAAACCAGCCATCACACGTGCGCTTGACCGCCTTGGCCAAATTGAATTATTACGCCGTAAAGTCGATGAAACTGATCGCCGGAGTGTGCTTGTACAACGCACAGTTAAAGGGTCCGTATTCTTGCGTGAGTTCGGTGAAATTATCGTAAAAAGTGCAACCGTACTTGGCAACGAATAGTTTTCAAGCTTTTGTATCAAACCCTGTGGCTGTCGTAAAAAACAGCCCTAAATCTGAAAATCAATTTTCGGCCTCACTTAAGTCTTATCTGGCTTTTTTAAAAGGTGTGTATTTTGAAAATCACTGAAGATGATCTTAAATGCGCCAGCTCGAAAAACATTATTTCTGAACAGCAAAGCGCAGCCCTTTGGCAGTTCTTAAATCAACGCACTGCAGAGCAGCCCAGTTTCAGCTTGATCCATATCTTATATTATCTCGGCGCTTTGATTGTTATCTCGGCTATGGGCTGGTTTATGGATTCCTCTTGGGATGCTTTTGGTGGTGCAGGCATCTTTGCAATCGCCAGCGCTTATGCCTTTCTTTTCATTGCATGTGGCATCAAGTTAAATCAACACAACCATTTAAAAATTCCCGCAGGTCTGTTCATCACAATGGCCGTCTGTATGACGCCATTGGCGATATATGGTCTACAACGCTGGTTAAACATTTGGGCTTATGATGATCCGGGGGAGTATCGTTCTTTTTATCTTTGGACTAAAGGCGGTTGGTTCACGATGGAAATCGCAACCATTGCCACTGGCTTACTTGCTTTGCGATTTCTAAAATTTACATTCCTCATCATACCCATTGCCCTGTCCCTCTGGTTTTTCTCTATGGACTTAACATCTATTGTATTTCAAGCGGATGGCTCTAACCCTCTTGCTCGACAATGGGTTTCTATTGCGTTTGGTCTCTGTATGATTGCGGCCAGTTACATCATTGATCTAAGATCTAAAACCGATTTTTCATTCTGGGGTTATATCTTTGGGGCAACCATTTTTTGGGTGGCTCTGTTTTTGATGGATGATGCGAATGAAGTTTCTCGTTTTGTCTTCTTCTTGACCAATATTTCCCTCATTGCCCTGTCTGTCTTTCTACACAGAAAAATCTTTCTGGTTTTTGGTGGCATTGGTGTTTTTGTTTATTTCGAACATTTGGCCTCTTCCTTTTTTGAAAATACCATATTCTTCCCTTTTGCTCTCAGCGCCCTAGGCCTCGCACTTCTTTATATCGCGATCGTGCTTAATAAACATGGTGCAAAAGTCGAGGCCGCTTTTATTTCCATTCTGCCTCAATGGCTGCAAAACCTAAGACCTCATAAAAAAGGCCTCAAGGGGTAAACCTTGAGGCCTTTAATACAGATCAGGAAAAACTTAAACGCGGCGTTCAACATGCTGCGGTTGGTTTTTCAATTCTTTAAATCGATCCAGATAGCTGGGCAAGATAACTTCTGCCAACGTGGGTTCAACACCTAAATCTTTCAAACCCAGCGCGCCTTCGCTTACCACATTGTCTGTTTCAAGCATCAGCACTTGATCTGCTGTTAAAAGTGGGTTTGGTAAGATACCAATTAATTTACCCAATATTTTAGCAAAAACCGTTGATACGGGCACCAACAAACGTTTGCGTTCGGTATATTTTAATATGCGTTTCATGATGCCCATAAAGGTCATGACTTCTGGCCCGCCCAGTTCATACGTCTTGCCTTGAGCTTCTGTATTATCAACCGCATTCACCGCGGCTTGTGCAACATCACCGACATAAACGGGCTGTAATTTTGACCCACCTTCGCCATAAAGGTTAATATCTAGCTTTCCACCTTCAAAACTGATTGAGGGGATAAGCGGTGATCCAATCACGGGCAATGCAGGTGTAAAACGCATAATCGCTGCAAATTTATTGAAGATGCGATCTTGCATGCCAAACATAACGCTTGGGCGTAAAATTGTTGCTGTGGGGCAGTTTTCTAAAACAGCTTTTTCACCAGCCGCTTTTGTTCTGGCATATTCAGCTTTACCATTTTCATCAGCACCAAGGGCAGAAACATGGATCAAGTTTTTAATCCCCGCATCACGACACGCCTGTGCGACATTTTTTGCACCTTCGCTATGAACCGCTTCAAATGTTTGTTTGCCCCATGCCGATAAAATACCCACAAGGTTGAAAACAACATCAGCGCCCACAACCGCTTGTGCCACCATATCTGCATCGCGCACATTACAAGCGCACAGAATGATTTGACCGGGGTTTCCGTAAGGTTTCAAATGCATGCCGGATTCCACATCACGTACATATGCACGAACGGTATAACCCTGCCCTGCCAAACGTTTTACAATATGGCGACCAAGAAAACCTGATCCCCCAAATACTGTTGCAATACGGCGCCCCATGACCTATCTCCTTGAAAACGGAATTTTATTAAATAATTTCAGTAATTCTTATGGGGTTATATACCCGTTAGATGTGCCAGACAACCTTCCTATGATGCAAAAAATACAGAAGGTTCGAATCCTTTTTTAATTTATATTGACAGCACTCGACCTAAGCCCTAAAAACCGCCCGTCCCAATGATGTAAATGCTGCTTTGAAAATATGCCCAGGTGGCGGAATTGGTAGACGCGCAGGTTTCAGGTACCTGTGGCCTCACGGCCGTGGAAGTTCGAGTCTTCTCCTGGGCACCAAAATACAATTCAATCCCATTGAATATAATTCAAGGTAATTCAGTCTCAATCAGATTGCTCCTCAACCCACCATTGCGCTTCATCCATACTAAGTTTGCCACGCTAATGTTGGATATAGGAATTTTGCAGACATTCTTGCCTAAACAGGCAGACCAATTGCCTGGTTGACCTTCATCCCCCCATTCTCTGCATGGTAAGTTGGGTATGGAACACGATTTGAGATATCGATTTCACGTCTAAGCCACGCCTTTTCCTCCAGTTGTTGTAATGACTTAGATAGCGCCCGGTCCGAAATTGTAGCTAAATCTGACTTGATTGCCGAGAAGCGTTGAGGTGTGGCCGTCAGTGCAAGTATCGGAACTGTCCAGCTACGCCGCAACAACGTGAATTCCGCGTCGTCGGGCACAATTTTCACAATCCTGTCAGCCGTTTCAGCGATCAATAAGCCGTTTTGAGTCAATCGAAATTCCGGCCGCAACGGATGACCGTGACCTGGATTTTTCTCCAATAGGCCCAATTGTACAAGATGTTCAAGGCTTGAGGCGAAAGAAGTACGGCTGGCACTTGTTGCCGCCAACAACGCAGCTTGCCTGCCCGGAACACCGGTGTGCAAAAGCGCCAGTATGTTCAACGACCAAGCCCGAGAAGAAAGATTGACAAGTAATTTTATGTCCATTAATTATAGTTACTATACTTTTTAAATAAAAGGAAGCCCAATGCCAATTGTCTCTTTGGAAAACACCATTACTTTGGCGATATCCGTTCGAAACCGACATACCAGCGCAGGATGGTATCACGAAAAACTCGGATTTGAACTGATCTACCACGCTGACGAGGCTGGTTGGAGCGAGATGCAAACTAAAACCGAAGGTGTAACATTGGGATTAGGCGAACAATCTGAGCCAGCACCCGGCAACACTGTTCCGGTATTTGGTGTGGCGAACATTGAGGTGGCACGAAAGGCTTTGGAAGAAGCCGGAGTGAAATTTGACGGGGAAACCCAGACTGTCGAAGGAATGGTAAGCACCGCTACGTTTTATGATCCTGACAGCAATGCATTGATGTTGGCCCAAGACCTATCGGGTGCTGGTTAAGCAGCAGATCAGACTATCGGAGCCGTAGTTGAGCAACGAGCTTTGGGTGGTCACTTTCACCACGAAAAAGGGTGCTTTTCAAAGATAGTTAGGATGAATGGGTTAAGGTTTTGCCACACATTTATCCGCAACCTGAAGTACGATTTTGCCAATGTGAGTTTTATTTTCGAAGGATGCTTGGGCTTTCACTATTTCCTGTAATGGGAATGTTTTGGCGATCAAAGGCTTTATCCTCTCTGCTTCAATATGCGCTATTAAATTTTTAAAAACGTCGGCTTCGAGTACTGTACAACCAAAGAAACTTAAATCCTTTAGGTAAAGTGTACGGATATCCAATTTCACACTTGCCCCACCGATCGCCCCCGCAACGCCATATCGTCCGCCTGAGCGCAAAACGTCGAGGAGGGAGGGCCATTGAGGGCCTGCAACAAGGTCAATCACAACATCAATGCTTCCTTCCCCCAAAAGTTCCACATAACTATCTTCGCGGTTGATTGTTTGATCGGCCCCAAGCTTGCGAAGCTCGGCAGCCTTTGATGAACTGGTGACAGCGATGACTTCAGCACCGCGCGCCTTCGCAAGTTGAACGACTGCAGACCCCACCCCACCTGACGCCCCAGTAACCAAGACGCGATCTTTTTCTGACACCTGTGAACGTGTCAGCATGTTTTCAGCCGTTGAATAAGAACAAGGAAATGAAGCAAGTTCGACATCACTGTAGTTGCTATTAATCGCATAAGCATGACGAGAAGCGACAACAGTGTATTGTGCAAAGCCTCCATTACATTCCGAGCCAAAATACCAAGCTTTGTCAAGAATTTTGCTGTTTGCCTCCCTAATACATGGCTCAATCAGCACCCGTTCACCGATGCGACCTTTGTCCACATTTTGCCCTATGGAAACAATTTTACCACAGACATCCGCACCCTGAATAAGGGGAAAACCCAATGCCTGACCGGACCAACTCGCATCATCGCCTTCTTGATCTCCTTTTGAATACCATGCGGTGCGGGTATTGATATCCGTATTGTTCACAGCCGCAGCAAGCACCTGTACAAGTACGTCATCCGGTCCTACGTGGGGTAGCGCTATATCGTTTCGGTACTCCAGCATTTCCGAATTTCCATGTCCCATCAAGAGAACACCGCTCATTTTATTTGGTAATCCGTCCATAACATCCGTCCGTACAATAAGTGTGAATAATGAATTATTACAAGTAAGCTTCACGATTGACCATCGCAATCACCTTCTTTGCGTAAAAAACTCTTACACGAAAATATCAAATTTCCTGCAAATCGCTAAAATAAAATTCGCCATTCAACATGGCCCCTCTCTTTGCTTTATCTAATCTGATATAGGGCTCATTTCATGGTTTATATTATTTCAAAATAAACAGCCTTCTCATCTTCTTATTTTCGACATATAACTAGGTTACCCAATTTAAAGAAGTGAGATATAATCGTGGCGATTGAAGTACATTATGGCGACCTACCTGCAAACATCGATTTTGGCAAATCTGTTGCCGTTGATAGCGAAACATTAGGATTAAACCCACATCGTGACCGTCTGTGTGTGGTTCAACTTTCCAGTGGGGATGGTAATGCACATCTCGTTCACTTCAATGAACCCATTTATGATGCTCCCAACTTGAAAAAACTTTTTGCAGATCCAAGCGTTGAAAAATTATTTCATTACGCGCGCTTTGATGTCGCAGTTATTCGAAAATACCTTGGCGTTGAATGCACACCCGTTTATTGCACAAAAATCGCATCTAAATTGGTGCGCACCTATACGGACCGACATGGTCTAAAAGCATTGTGCCAAGAACTTTTGAATATTGACCTTTCAAAAGCACAGCAATCTTCCGATTGGGGCAAAAAGAAACTCTCTATCGATCAGGTCAATTATGCGGCCTCTGATGTCTTATACCTTCATCAGCTCCAAGCGATTTTAAATGACATGCTCGTGCGCGAAAATAGAAAAGAAATTGCCCAAGCTTGTTTTGATTTCTTGCCGACTCGCGCGACTCTTGATCTCAATGGATGGCCCGAAGTCGATATTTTCTCTCATTAGGAAATATCTAAACATCTCTAATACTTAAGAGACTCGATAGGTGTATTGACGCCCCCCTTCATTCAAGCCTATATCATTGGGTAATTGAGTCTCTTATTCTTACCTGAAAGCTAAGCCAACACATGGCACCTCATTCTCGTATCGCACATACACGTCCTGTCCAACAAGATTTAAACTCTGCACGCGAAGTTCTAAAACTTGAAGCCGAAGGGCTACTTGCACTTGCTGATACATTGGATGAAAAGTTTTGTGCAGCGTTAGATATCCTTTCGAAGGTTGAAGGTCGTATCGTGATTACGGGCATGGGAAAAAGTGGCCATATCGGGCGTAAAATCGCAGCAACGCTCGCCTCAACCGGCGCACCCGCTTTTTTTGTACATCCCGGTGAAGCCAGTCACGGTGACCTTGGTATGGTCCCCCAAAGTGATGCAATCCTTGCGCTTGCCAATGCAGGTGAAACCAACGAGCTTTCTGATTTTATTCATTACAGCCGCCGTTTTACCATCCCTTTGATTTCCATTACATCGCGCGAAGAAAGCACACTTTCTGAAGCCGCTGATGTAAGCCTTGTTTTACCAAAAGCACAAGAAGCCTGCCCTCTTGGCTTGGCACCCACCACATCAACCACAATGACATTGGCCTTGGGCGATGCTTTGGCCGTTGCATTATTAGAACGCCGTGGTTTTTCTGCCGATGACTTTCAACAGTTTCACCCTGGTGGAAGCCTTGGGAACCATCTGATGAAAGTCGAAGACCTGATGCATAAGGACAATGCCTTACCTTTGGTCTCCCCCTCGACCCTCATGGGTGATGTGCTTTTGGAAATGACCGCAAAACACTTTGGCTGTGTTGCTGTGATTGATAGTACTGAACAATTGATGGGCATCATAACGGATGGTGATTTACGCCGCAATATGGCCGATGATCTTATCCAAAAAACCGCATCCTCGGTCATGACCTCTGGTGTCAAAACAATTATGTCAAATGCTTTGGCCGCTGAAGGCTTGGCTATAATGAATGAGAATTCAATTACAAGCTTGTTTGTGTTGGCTGAAAACCAAAAAATCATTGGTATTTTACATATACATGATTGCCTGCGTGCTGGTGTTGCTTAAACCATCTATAAATTAGGAACGATATAAAATGCCAATGGTCGCTACACCCCTAGACAAAAAAGTCTCTGCACGGCAGGGCTATAGGGATGTACAAGGTATTTCGTTATCTAAAAGATCTAAAATAGGCAAGGCCTATAGCCGTTTTGTTCATTCGATGAAATTGTTGTTGCCTGTTATAGCTGTCATACTAATCATTATGATTGCAATATGGCCTCATCTTCGAACAGACTCAAAACGTTTTTCTATTGGCTTTTCGAATATTGAATTGAGTGAAGCCAAAGACCCTTCCATGATTAATGCACGTTATATCGGCACGGATAATGACAACCAACCCTTTTCTATTACTGCTGATATTGCGCGCAGGATTGAAGGTAATACCGAAAATATTTCATTG
>Ga0105358_10001883_pt1 | contig 11179 bp, 8 predicted proteins | sample GOMGulsemesocosm_5_FD_83509 | JGI IMG/M metagenome (GOLD analysis project Ga0105358, IMG submission 83509) | Methane-oxidizing microbial communities from mesocosms in the Gulf of Mexico - GOM15C Gulf of Mexico | ecosystem: Environmental > Aquatic > Marine > Cold seeps | place: Gulf of Mexico...
GGCATTTTGATCACTCGCTCATCAAGTTGCTGGACTTTTTGCTCGTTAATATCCGCTTTTTCTTGCAAGTGATCTATTCTGGCCTGTAAAGATTGTACTATTTGTAAAAATTCAGATTGTTGTTGCTCAATTTCTTTGTATTGTTGCTTTATTTCTGCTTGCTGCAGATCGGCTTTGTTTTGCTGTTGTTTTGTTTTTTCGATCCTTTGATGCGTTTCTTCAACGTAATCACGTGTCACTTGATAAAACTCGGCATATTGAGAATTAGCCTCGCCAATTTTATTAAGTTCTTTTTTCGGTATCAGGTTCTTTTGTTTTTGAGCAATTAGGGCGTAGTCTAAATTAGACTCAAAAAACCATTGCAGATAATCACCAAAAGCCATTTCATTAGAGGGTCTTTCTGCTCCATTAAGCCTTCGTATATCCGCCTGTAAAAAACCTTGGTCTTGTGCAATAAACTGTAAAAGTAGCGGTGGAAGCGGGTGTAAATGAGAGGGATCCATATAAAAAGTATGCGCCCCTACTTGCAAGTTTTCTGGATTAGGCGTTTCCAGTAGCAGAGCGCCATCAGGTAATAACACTCTATTAGCTTCCCTTATAATTCTCTGTAATGTATCAAAAGGAACATGTTCCGCTATATGAAACCCTGTAATTAAATTAAGTGATTGCGCATCTAATGATTTTAAATATTCTAGCGCTTCATGCCGCTCTGCTTGCAACCCCTTTTTCTGACAGTGCTTAACCATGTCGTCATTAAGGTCTATTCCCTTAATAAGCCATTTGCGCTGTGTTAATACACTAAGCCACTCACCTCGACCACAGCCTATATCTAATGCTGTCGGTTGTGATGTTTTTTCTAGTGCTTTTAGTAGTGGTATATATTGCTGAAGTTGCTTTTTTATTTGCTGCTCAGGGCCTCTAAAACGATTTTCAAACCGCATATAAAATGTATCTTGCATACGCTTAACCTCTTTGAATAATGAATTCGGGCTCTAAGCAATTACTGCCTATAAACTCAGTTTTATCGATATTAATCACTTTAAATACTAAAGCTAAGTCAATCCAGTGGTAGTTTTCTTCAAGGTGAGTTGCTCCGCCTGTGAGTGCTATGGAGCATGAGTAGCTGCCTATACCTAATCGTGTATCAAAATGAATTTGGTAGGTTATTTTCTGGGGGGTATTTAAATCAAAAAGCGCCTGTTCTGAAAAGCTGGTATTTGTACCATAAACAATATGCCCTAAGCGCTCTTTCAGCATAAAACCGCAAACTAATTGCTTAATTGGCTCTATCACCGCTACTTGTATTTCTAATACGGCTTTTTCACCCACGGCCAGCTCATCCGCTTCTATCCCTTTGCTATTAAAAAGGCTTATTTTTTCTATTTTTGCTTTATTATCACCTGAAATAGTTTGTAAGTGCCCATCATCCATGCGTTTTAACTCTATATCAGTATGCGATTTAGCGGCAATAAGGGCATTGTAATAGTCCATCACTTCAACCGGCGGGCCTACTTTCTTAATTCCTCCTCCTTCTAATAATATCGCTCGGTTGCATATATTTTGTATAGCTTGTTTATCGTGTGACACAATAAGTAGTGTGGTTCCTTGTTTTTGTAACTCTCTAATACGATCAAAGCTTTTATGTTGAAAATAAGCATCACCGACTGACAGCGCCTCGTCTATGATTAGAATTTCTGGTTGAAATACGGTTGCAACTGCAAAAGCGACACGCATTTGCATTCCGCTTGAATAAATACGCATCGGCTGCTCAAAATAATCACCTATTTCACTAAAGGCTTTTACTTGAGGCATTGCTCCAATAATTTCTTGAGGTGTGTAACCCATTATACTAAGCGTATTACGCGTATTTTCTAAGGCACTAAAATCTGAGTTAAACCCCATGCCTAGCTCTAAAATTGCAGATATTTTTCCGTTAACTTGAATTTCACCAGATGTTGCAGACAAAACCCCTGCAATCAATTTAAGCAGTGTACTTTTTCCTGCACCATTTTGTCCAACAAAGGCAATAGCCTCTCCTTTTTCTAGGCTAAGGTTAATGTCTTCTAAAATAACATGTCGTTTTAAATTTGAATTTTTTACTCCAAACCAGCTTAAAAAACGGTGATAAAAGCTAGGGTACTCTGTATATGTTTTACTAACAGACTTTAAACTTACAATACTCACAACTCCTCCACTATATCTTTGTATGCTTTTTGGTATAACATGAAACCTAGGAGGTTACTTACAAGAGCCATTATGGCTAACACCCCTAGGTCTTGAAGTGATGGTGCTATTTTAAATGCTAAAATATTATGGTACATGTCTACAATGCTAAAAACAGGGTTTAATTTAAGCAAGTATTGTAAGTCTTCCGGAATAATATTAATTGTATAGACTATCGGAGTTAACCAAAATAAAAGCTGTAAAATGATAGGAACTACTTGTCCTACATCTCTTACAAAGACGTTGAGTACGCCACAGCTAATCCCTATTCCTAAAGCAAATAAAGCCGTTAATATTTGTAATGGAATTAACCAGATCAAACTACTATTAGGGATAAAACCTAGGCTTAAAAAAATACCGACGGCTGCTAAAATAAGAATAAGGCTGTTAATTAAGCTGGCCCCTAGCAAAACAAAGATAAGATTACTTCGGGGAAAGGGTAATTTTTTTAGGTAGTGCCCATTTTCTATAAAGACCATCAAGCCTCTTGAAATGACTTCAGTAAATAAAGTCCAGCCAATAATGCCTGAAATAAGGTAAATGGGATACGCATAAGCACTTTCTATTCCTGGCAGTTTAGCCCTCATAATTTGTGACAAAATGAAGGCATAGATTGCAACCATAACAAGTGGGTTTAAAATAGCCCAAACACTGCCAAATAAGCTTCTAGAAAACCGAGATTTGAAGTCCATTTTTATACTAGTAATGATAAAAAAACGGTTCTGCCATGTTTGCTGTACTTTATTTTTTATAATTCTCATTTTATATGACTACTTATTTTTTACTGCTATATATTTAGCTTAATAATAGATAATTTAAGCATTAATCCCATATTTTTCTAAGGAGGTTAGAAATAAACGGCATAACTTATCTCGGACTATATAATACCAACCCTAATATATTTATACATAAACTGAGGAATCATCATTCCTGCAAACCACCTTGTCAAGCGGGGGCATAAAACTTAACAGGAATCTAGTGTACATAAATTCTTGATTAAAGGTTTCGGAAATGACAGTGATTACTTATTCGGATTGGATAGCATCCAACGCAGTGTTTCTTTGATATCTTTAGGCTTAGGTATCTCTTTAAACTCACTTAAAAGTCGTTGATTGCTGCCTTTTTGTCGTTTAATGTCTGTTTTTCTAATGAATTGAGGATTAACTTGTACCTCAATTTCATAACTACTCTCTTGCTGTACCATTTCGAGTATTTCACGAAGGCTAGTTAACTGGCTAGAGCAAAGATTGAAAGTATTTTGTTCTGATTTTATTGCAAGCAGCTCTGAATAAGCTCTTGCAACCCACCTAACATCAGAAAAATCACGCCAAACATCTAAATTCCCTAAACTAATCATTTTTTCTTTTTTCTTAATATGACTCACTATTTTGGGAATTAAAAAATATTCCGCTTGCCCTATCCCCGTATAGTTAAACGGGCGAGTAATTAAGATATTTAATTTATCAGAATATGTTCTAGCTATTTGCTCCATTGCCCACTTACTGCATCCATAATGATTAATAGGGTTGGCTAAGCAGTTTTCATCAATTATTTCTGCTTGTTGCTCCCCATAGATATGGGAGCTACTAGCAAGAATAATTTTTTCAGGGGGCGTATCTAGTTTTAAACATGCATTCAATATATTTTGCGGACCAAAGGTATTGATTCCATAAATTTCAGCTCCCTTCCCATCAGGCACAAAACTTATTCCTGCTAAATTTATTATATAAGCTGGCTGTATTTTTAAAATAGCACTCTCGACTTTATCTATATCAGTGATATCGACTTTTTCAGTCTCTACGATATAGCCCTTTGCTTGTAGCATTGGAATTAAATACTGCCCAGTAAACCCTTCTGCACCTAGCAACCAGACTTTTCCTTGAATTGACACTTTAAAATGCCTGCCCTGTTTTAACTTTTTCTAAATCACACTCAACCATCATTTTACATAACTGAGCTAGATTAGTTTCTGGCTGCCAATTTAATTGTTGTTGTGCTTTTGTGTAGTCACCTATTAATATATCGACCTCAGTAGGCCGATAGAATTTTGGGTTAACTTGTACTAATAATTGCCCTGTTTTTGCATGGTAGCCTTTTTCTTGCTCTGCACTACCTTGCCACTCAATTGGTATTTCAACAAAAGAAAAGGCAAGCTCTACAAATTTTCTTACTGTACTGGTTTCATTGGTTGCTAGTACAAAGGTATCTGCTTTATTATGCTGCAACATCAAGTACATCCCTTCTACATATTCTTTAGCATAGCCCCAATCACGCTTAGCATCTATATTTCCTAGCTCTAATGGTGTGTTATCGCCTAATTTAATTCTTGCTACTTTATCGGTAATTTTACGGGTCACAAACTCTCGGCCACGTAATGGGGATTCATGGTTAAATAATATGCCACTACTGGCAAACATATCATAAGATTCACGATAATTAACGACACTCCAGTGAGCAAATAATTTAGCTACAGCATATGGGCTACGTGGATAAAAAGGGGTATTTTCATCTTGAGGGATGGCTTGTACTTGCCCGTAAAGTTCTGAGGTGCTGGCTTGATAAAAACGTATACTTTTATCCACTATTCTGATTGCTTCTAATAAGTTTAATGCGCCAATCCCTGTAATTTCTGCTGTTGTTTGGGGTTGTTCAAATGACACCCCTACAAAACTTTGTGCCGCTAGGTTATAAACTTCATCAGGTTTTGCATACTGTAACAAACGAACACTATTTCCTAAGTCAGTTAAATCATGCTCAATAAGCTCTAAGTTAGGATGATTTTCCGATATACCGACATACTTTAGTCGCCAAAAATTAACAGTACTGGTTCGACGAAAAGTTCCTATGACTTTATAGCCTTTTGCTAATAATAACTGTGTTAAGTAAGCGCCGTCCTGACCTGTAATTCCTGTAATAATTGCTGTTTTCAAATGCCCCCCTACCGTTTTTCTTTATCTCTAGCCGGTTAAATTACTTACTATGTTAAACATAGTTTATATGCCTAGACTTTTAACTAACTATACTATTATATAACTTATACGTTTTGCTTGCTGTCGCACTCCAAGTGTAAATTTCCACCCTTAAACTCCCTTGTTTTTTTAGCTCTTCTCGCATACTTGCATCATTTGCAAGCTGGTTCATTGCAGTGCTAATATCTTGTTCTGAGTATGGGTTAATTAATAATGCCGCACTTCCTGCAACTTCTACGGTTGCAGTTATATTTGATGTAATGACAGGCGTTTTAGCCGCAAATGCCTCTAAAATAGGTAAGCCAAAACCTTCATAAAGTGATGGAAACACTAAAGCTAAACTTGATTGTAATAAGGCCTGTTTGTCTTCTGAGGAAACATATTGCAACCACCTTATATTTTTATTTGTATTTTGTAGTGTTTTTACTAACTGTTCACTTCCCCAGCCATTACGCCCTACAATAACAAGTGGGTATTTTTTTTGTATCGCATTAGGTAATGTTGTATAAGCGGTAATAAGTCGATCAATATTCTTACGTGGCTGTAATGTACCTATATTTAAGTAAAACTTTTCTGGTAGCTGATATCTCTTAAGAACCTGAGCTACCTGTTCTTTAGCTACTCTCTGATAAGCAGCAGCATTAACCCCTAATGGAATAACATTAATTTTAGATTCTGAAATGCCAAAATGCTGTACTATTTCTGCTGCAGAATACTCTGAAATAGTAATAATTTTTTCCGCCCATTGAGCTGAGCATTTAAACAGATAATTCTTTAAACCTCTCCCCCTACTTGTTACCCATTCTGGGTGAGAAATACTAACGGGGTCCATTATTGTTGCAATAACAGGTGTATTCTTTAATTTGGGTATAAGATGATCTGTTGCATGAAAAAGATTACTATTTGATTCAATAATAGCACTATCTAAAAAAGGCCTTCGACTTATAGCGCTGTATAAACATTGTATTGGAAATGGGTTTAATATCTCAGTATTATTTAATCGTTTTGCCCCCTTATAAAAAGAAAACTCCGAGAAAACTTGTTTTTCAGAGTGGTATTGAGCTATTAATTCCTGTGTATATACTCCAATACCATCCATATACCCGTGCGCTTTATTTTTTGTTAATACTGTCGTTCCAAGCCCCAAATTAAGCATTACTTTTAGGTGCCAATAATTTCAAATATAGCTCAGTATACGATTTAGCCATCACTTTTGAGGTGAGTAATTGCTGATAACGTAAGTACGCGTTTTTTCCCATTCGCTTAGTTTGTTCATTATTTTTATCCATCGCATGCATAGCTACTCTAAGTTCTTTAGTATTTTTAGCGGCAACAACAAGACCTGTTTCTTGGTGAATATTAATATATGAAGTTCCCGTCTGTAACTCCGTTGATATCATTGCTCGCTGATGCATAGCCGCTTCAACTAGTGTTATTCCATAAGCCTCAGAACGCTCGCAAGAAGGAAAAACAACCGCTTTTGCCAAGTAAAATAATGCGTGTTTTTCTTTCTCAGAAACAAACCCTAAAAAATGCACATTATTTAATTTTAATTGTTTTGCTTGCGCTTTTAATCTTTCTAGCTCTGGACCATCTCCAGCAATAACAACTGGATAAGCAGTGTTTTTTAATGATTCTAATAAATAATTTAACCCTTTGTAGTAACGCAATACTCCCACAAATAAGAAAAAAGAATCCCCCCAGCGACTTCTCAGTTGAGTAATAATTTCTGAATTTTCATGAAATACTTCACTTTTCACTGCTGCAATCCCAAGTGGAATTACACATGTTTTATTTTTATATTGCTGCAGTACCTTACTACTTTTTAAATAATTATCCGATGTAGCAACAATTATTTTGGCTCTTTGCAAAAATAATTTCATCAACGGCTCATAAAAACGCATTAATACTTTTTGGCGAATAACATCTGAATGGTAAGTAATAATAGAGGGGGTCTTTATTCTACATAATACATGCATTAAGTCAGCAAAAGGCCAAGGCGCATGGTATTGAACAATATCAGCCCATTGTGTTTGTTGTCGAAAGTCTTTTAGTGCTGCCCATGAAAAACCACATGAAGCAATTTCAAACTGTAAAGGGTAACAAATAATCGTTGCCCCCTCTACTTTAATCACTGTTTTTTTTTTGCATTCTGCGCTTAAGCATATAATGCGATTATTCACACCTAACTTGACTGTTTCAATCGTAAGCTGATGGATTACTTCTTCTATGCCTCCATGCGTGTATGGATAGCATGTTTTATACACCTGTAATACGTTAATACTCGGCATTTTTATTGACTAATTAACCAAGCATTAATTTCTTCTAATGACTGCGTACTCAAAGTACCCATTGACCGTTCAAAGCGGATACGGTTTTTGATATACGTATATTTTGCTTCTAATAAATCTCTATTAGCTGTAAATTCTCGTGCTTGTGAAATAAGCACATCTCCTATGGACTGCATTCCATAGCTAAACCCTTTTTCCATTGCCTCACGTGCTTTTACCGCTGTCTTTTGCGCTCTAGTGGCTGCTTTTATTCGCCTAACACTTGCATTGGCACTTAAAAAGGCATCACGTGTTTCTTTTTCTATACTACGCAGTAAGCTGATTTTCCTTTGTTTACTAATTAATAACTGCTTAGTCGCTTCTTGTGCTCGTTGATGCGTTGCTCCACCGGCAAACAAGGGAATAGTCACATTAACCGAAGCGACCTTGGTATCAATAACCGGCGTTTGTCGGTTTTGATAACCATTATCGGTGTTGTAATACTGTAGCTGTATATCAACAACTGGCAGATGTTTCGCGTGTTGACTAATCACATCATAATCTGCAGCGATAATTTCTTTTTCTTGTGCTTTAATAAGCGGACTATTTATTTGTGCCCGCTCTGTCACTGACTTTATATCACCTGATAGCTTCATGAATTGAATATTATTTTGCAAATTAGCCAGTAAATTGACGGGCTCACCCGTTAATTCAGTTAAGCTTTGCTTAGCAACATCTAGTTTTGTTTCTACGTCTATTTTATCTGCAAATAAAATATCTAACTTAGCCTCTAACTCGTAAACATCCGTTACTTTGACTATATTTTTTTCGTACTGACGTTGAACTTGCTTTAATTGACGCTGTGTTGTTTCTGTTTCTTGAATAACTAATTTCAAGTTATCTTGCATTGCCAGTACGGTAAAGTAGCGTTCTACTACATCGTACATTAAAATTTGATGGGCTTGCTGAAAATCCATTTCTGATTTTTCAGTTAATGTTTGTGCTCTTTGCCAGTTATATATTTTAGCGACATCTATGACGCTTTGCGTTAAATTAACCGAGTACCTTTCTCCCATATAGGTATCCGCACCTGTCAGCCCTGAGTGCTGGTCATTATATGAGATATTAACGTTCGCACTTGCTTGCGGTAAAAGCGCTCCACCTGCTTGCGCTTGCTGGGCTTCTGATACTTCAGTTTGTAACTGTGCCGCCTTTAAGTTTGGGTCTGAGTTTAATGCCTGTTGATAAATCGTTATTAGGTTATCTGCTTTGACACTACCGTTTATACTTAATAAAATTAAGAGGACTAGTATTTTATTACTCATATTTATTCCTCTATAAATGATCGTGCAAAAGCATCGGTTAAAGGCTGTACTAGATATTCAAACATCGTCCTTTCCCCTGTATTAATTAAAACTTCTGCTGGCATTCCAGGAATTAAAACTAAGCCACCTAAGCGCTTATAGCTCTCGGGAGTAAGTTCAATTTTTGCTTGGTAATATTGCATACCTGTTACTTCATCTAGCAGGCTATCCGCAGAGATTGTTTGTACCCGCCCCTCCATAACCGGTGTGGTTTTACTATTAAAGGCACTAAACCTGACTTCTGCTTTTGTGCCAATTTGTATTCTATCAATATCCAAAGGCGCAACTTGTGCATTAATAATTAATTCTTCATCTTCTGGCACAATATCCAATATCGCTTGCCCCGGCCCAATAACACCACCAGTTGTATGCGCCGCCATACCGATAATCATTCCCTTAACAGGTGCTAAAATTGCACTACGTTGATCTTGATTCTTTGCTACAACTAATTGCTCTGCAATGCTGAATAACTCTGAATTGACCTCTTCGAGCTGCGTTGCCACTTCTTCTTGAAATTTTCGCTCTGTCTGTAGGATTTGCAGCTTTGTTTCGCCTTGCTGCATCTGTGTGCTTGCAATCTCTGTTATTAACGCGGCTATATCACTATTTGCTTGCGTATGTTGTCGTTGCAGTTCTCTTAACCTTTGCTTATCGGCAAAGCCATCAACAAGTAGCTCTTTTAAATCAGTTATTTCTTCTGCATACAGAGCTAACAGCTGATGATTACTTTGCTGCTGAGTTTTCAAACCTTTTATTTTTAAACTTAATTGCTGTATACGCTGCTTTAATATAGCTAGTTCTCCCTGCAAGCTATTTCTACGCGCCAAAAATATTTGAGTTTGGCCTTCGGTCGCTTCCTGAACCCGAGAGTCTTTTAGTTGCTTTAATTCAGTAGAAAAAATTATTTCTTTTGTTTGTTGGCGTTCGGTCTTTAACCGAGAACTAATAGCTGAAGCACTGATAAACTGCCCTTGCAAAATCTTAATTTGTGCTTTTACTTGGGTATCATCCAATGTTAATAAAATATCACCAACACTAACAAGATCACCATCTCTCACATTAATTTGGCTCACTATGCCACCTTCAAGGTGCTGAATGGTTTTACGATGTGACTTTACAACGACCACTCCTGTTGCTAAAGCTGAGCTATCAATAGGAGCGACAAAACTCCACGTTCCAAATAGTCCAATCATGACAAATAAAATAATAAAACCAATTCGTCGCACTGGTTTGTCATCAGTATTTAAAATGATTTCCAACTCATCAGTCATTGACGCACTATTACTGGCTTCCGGCACTAAAAACTTATAAACCTTATGTTTAAAATCTTGGATAAAGTTTTCATTTAATTCTTTGATAAGATTGCTATTAATCTTCATTTTTATCTACTTAAATAACGGGAACAGTTGTTACTGGTCTTTTAGTTTGAGTGGGTGCCTGTGGTTTTTGTATTTGTGCTAAAACTTCATCTCGTGGGCCATAAGCAAGAATAGCCCCTTCGTTTAGCATAAGTAACTTATCTACACTACCTAAAACACTGTGTCTATGAGTAACGACAATCACTGTAGTCCCTAACGCTTTCAATTTAGCTAAGGCGATTGCCAAGGCTTTTTCACCTTGATCATCTAAATTAGAATTTGGCTCGTCTAAAACAACCAGCTTTGGCGTTCCGTAAAGCGCCCTTGCCAGACCAATTCTTTGACGTTGCCCGCCTGATAAATTTCCGCCTCCAGCACCGATCATTGTGTCATATCCTTCTGGCAAGCGCAGTATAAGCTCATGTACATCGCTCATTTTCGCTGCAGCAACAACTTTACCCGCATCGACCTCACCAAAACGTGCAATATTTTCACTAATTGTGCCTTCAAACAACTCAATATCTTGTGGCAAATATCCTATATGCGGGCCTAACGCCATGCGATCCCATGAATATATATCCGCCCCATCTAATCTAATTTTACCACTTGCAACTGCCCATATTCCTAACAATCCACGAACCAAAGTTGATTTTCCCGCACCACTTGGCCCAACGATTCCAACTGAATCTCCAGCCTCTATCACTAAAGAAATTCCTTTAATAACTGGAGTTTTTGCTCCCGGCGGTACAATCATTGCCTGTTCAACTGATAGCTTACCTGTTGGCGCAGGTAATTCCATGGTTTCTTTATCTTCAGGGATTTGAGTCAATAATTCATTTAAGCGTGAATATTGCGCTCTTGCTAATACAAACCCTTTCCAGCTACCAATCATTAGGTCAATCGGAGCTAATGCCCTACCTAAAAGAATTGAGCCTGCAATCATTAACCCAGGAGAAATTTCTTGTTGAATAGCTAAATAAGCCCCTAAACCTAAA
>Ga0105358_10001884_pt1 | contig 11178 bp, 7 predicted proteins | sample GOMGulsemesocosm_5_FD_83509 | JGI IMG/M metagenome (GOLD analysis project Ga0105358, IMG submission 83509) | Methane-oxidizing microbial communities from mesocosms in the Gulf of Mexico - GOM15C Gulf of Mexico | ecosystem: Environmental > Aquatic > Marine > Cold seeps | place: Gulf of Mexico...
AGAAAGCCATGGCTATGGCATGGTCATTACCGTATTAATGGCGGGCCGTGATGCTGACGCCCAGGTATATTACGATGGGATGTGGTCTTTCTTTGACCGTCATCGCAGCCGTATAAATTCAGAGCTAATGGGCTGGCGCATTGAATATAACGAAGCCGGTACTGGCTCCCATGACTCCGCCGCCGATGGTGATATGGATATTGCCTACAGTCTGTTGATGGCTCATAAGCAATGGGGTTCTGAAGGGGATATTAATTATCGTCAAGAAGCGATTGATATGATCAATAACGGCGTTCGAGTTAGCCTGTTAAGTGATTCAAGCAATCGTATTATGCGAGGTGATTGGGATATCGACCCATTAACGACTCGATCTTCAGATTGGATGCCAGCGCATTTAAGGGCATATCAAAAAGCCACTTCTGACAACGCTTGGAATGATGCGATCAACGAAATATACGCAATGGTCGCTGAAATCTCCACCCGCTATTCTAGCCAAACAGGGTTGATGCCAGATTTCGTGACTGGCGATCCTGCGAAGCCAAACCAAGCGGATAATACCGGTGAGCAAAACGCTGGCGACTATTATTATAATGCCGCCCGTCCCCCATGGCGTTTAGCAACTGATTATTTACATTATGGTAATAATCCTGCGAAAGACATCTCAAATAAAGTTGTGAATTGGGCGCGTACCATCGTTGGTGATGAGCTCAACTTTCATAACTATCATGCGGGTTATAAGCTCGATGGTACAAGCCTAGGGAACTCTTACAGTACAACAGCTTTTATTGCTCCGCTTGTCGTCGCTGCCGCTACCGATTCAGATAACCAAGATTTTTTAAACGCTGGTTGGAGCTATATTTCACAGAGTAAAGAAACCTATTTTGAAGACTCCATTAACCTGCTCTCTATGTTGTTGATTAGCGGTAATTGGTGGTCTCCCGACAACAACATCAGCCCGATACCAAATCCTGAACCTGAAACTGGACCGAATAACTGCCCTGCATCGTGACCTTGTGCCGCCGGTTTTCTTGTTTACGATCATGATGAGACTAAACAGGTAAAATTTAGGCGTTCGATAACGGAGTCCCAGACACTCCGTTATCGTTTTTTACTTCTCCTCTTCTAGATTCAAAAACCGTTTCGTTTTAAAAATTCTCTATATTGTCAGAATCCAGCCTATATTCAGTATCAAGACAGGGTCGGCAAAGTATCGCGTAGATCTTTCTTCGATATCTTGTTCAGCAAGGAGCGGGGCATGTCCTCGACGATATAGACATCTTTGACAACCTTAAAGTCAGCCAACATCTCCTGACAGAGCGATATGATATCGTGCTTTAATGTGGCAACATCGACGTCTGGATTGGGTATCACGAAAGCCACTGGTACTTCATCAAGCATGGTGTGTGGTTGGCCGACCACAGCGACTTCGCTAACCAAGCCACTGTCAGCAATTATCGATTCTATTTCCGATGCCGCTATATTCTCTCCGCCGACTTTCAGCATATCCTTGCTGCGATCTGCAAAAAACAAATTTCCATCTTCAGCCATGCGGATACGATCACCGGTTTCGAACCAGCCATCTGTAAAGCTTTCCTCAGTAGCCTTGGGATCGTTGAGGTATTCTTTGAACAGGTTAATCCCAGCAATACCGCGTAAAAATAGATCACCGGTTTCCCCAGCTTCAATGGTCTGGCCATCTTCACCGCGGATCCAAACCTCGTAGCCATGACAAGGTCGGCCGATGCTCATTTGCGGGCCGCAATTAACAGGGTCGGCCACGATAGGTTGGGTAATGGTTTCTGTCATGCCATACAGGCCAAACATTTTTAATCCAAAATGTTCTTCTAAATCAGGTAAAGAAACCGCTGGCGTCCAAAATCGAAAGCTATGCTGGGGCACTTCGACTTCAGCTAAGGCCTTGACACAAAAAGGGATCATTGCGGCCCAAGTCGCTTTGTACTTGAGGGCTGGGCGCCAAAAATGGCTCTTGCTGAATTTTTCTTGCAGTACATAAGTGCCGCCTACCCAAATAGTGCCAAGCAGAGAATAAGACTGGTTGTTGGTGTGGAACAAGGGCAGAAAGGCTTGGCAAATATCGTCGTGGTGCAGGGCCAAGTTACGCGCATTACATTGGGCCCCCCAGACAGCATTGGCATGGGTCCAGACAACGGCTTTTGGCCGTGAAGTCGTACCGGAGGTGAACTGAATAGACAGTTCATCCATGGTTTTCACATCGCTTGGCTGGGTAAATTCCTGTTGGTCGTAGAGTTCAGACAAGGCAAAGTCTGCTTTACCGGAGTTGTTGCCGCTAGCGTCGGCCAAAAATTGTAGTCCGGAGCGTTTGTTGGCAAACAAATCGATATAGTCTTCATGGCTGATAACCGCGCAAATCTCAGCTTTGTCGATAAAGTAATCGATGTCGTGGGCAACACTGCGCGTGTTGGTGGTGACCGCGACGGCACCTAACAATGCGCAAGCATACCAACTAAACAAAAACTCAGGGCTGTTATCAAGGTGAATCAACACCCGTTGCCCAGCACCGATACCTTGTTGATGTAAACCTTGGGCAAGTCGACGAGCTTGTTGAGCGAATTCCGAATAGCTCCATTGCTGGTCCTCACCGTTAAAGGGAGCCCAAATCAAAAAGGGTTTGTCTGGGCAGGTTTGCTCCCAGTGGTGAAACATGGAAGGTAGGTCGCGCCCGTGCACGGCCTGACGCAGTGTCATTGATGTCGCATGATTCATATGGCTTCGCTTTTTATCATTATTTAAATTAGTCATCGTGGCGCGGTAAGTTAATTGAGTTCGCGCTATTGGATTTTGTATTTATAAAAATCCAAGCCCTTACGAGTTGAAGGCAGTATACCCAAGGTTTATAAGGGCTAATTATCGGTATAGAGATTAACGCTTAGCATTATTGTTAAATATGGCCCTTATAGACAACTTATGTGCCTATGGCGAGGTGGGCCACGATTGTTTCTCACCAAGGCGTCCGTTTGAGATCCGAGCTGACCGGTTTGGGTGAAAATGTTCATGCTTTAAATAAAAAGTGTCCATCTTGAAATAAAAAGTGTCCGCGGACACTTTTTATTTCAACCGGACATCTGTGTCAGTGTCCTTCGGACATATCTGTTTTATCGAAATCATTAAAGTTCTTTTAAATCAACGGCTTACGTAGTTGGCACGACTCTTGATAAGAGTACTGTAAATACTTAAGCAGGCACTATTATGATTCGAGACACCTCAGCCCAAGATCGCCAAGTCGCTGGTAAAGCCAAGGGTAAAAAATCGATACTAGCCGTAGGCGCTCTGGCAGCGGTTGCTGTTGGGGTTTATCTGTCAATCGGTGGTTTCAATGCAACCGCATCGGTTTCCCGAGACTCTATTCGTACCGCTACCGTGGCCCGAGGCGTGTTCGAACGTGCCGTGAACGCTACCGGCCGTGTTGTCGCTTCTCATTCTCCAACGCTTTACAGCGCGGCCGCTGGCCGTGTTGTGTTCTTCAAGAAGCCAGGAGCCGAGGTCAGCAAGGACGAAGTTGTTGCTGAGGTGCACAGCCCAGAGCTGGAAAACCAATGGCAACAAGAGAAAAACAAATTACAAAGTGCCGAGTTAGAATTAGAGCGCATGCGTTTGGATGTCAGACAAAAAAAATTAGCCCTAAAAAAAGAGCTGGATCTTCGCTGGGTTGAGCACTTGGCAGCAAAGCGAGAGCTAAAACGAGCCACGGCCTCGTTCGCTATAAAAGTTATTTCTGAGTTTGATTTCGAAAAAGCCAAAGATAACCGCCTTACCGCGCAGTTAAATCTTGAAAACGCTGAAAAAGAATCACGTATTCGCTCAGAGATGATCGACTTCGAACTTAAAACCAACAAAATCACCATGCAGCGACAGCAGTTAGTCGTTGATGATATATCCCGTCGTATGGAAGAGTTAACTTTACGCTCCCCAGTCGCTGGTATCATCGGCAACTGGATGAAAGAGCAAGATAACCAAGTCAATAATAACGAGCCATTATTGACGGTGATCGATTTGTCGGCTTATGAGGGCGAACTTGATATCCCCCAGTCTTACGCCGATGAATTGGCAATTGGAATGTCGGCCACAATCCGTATCGGTAGTGATAAATATCAAGGCGAGCTGCGTTCTGTTTCTCCTGAGGTCGAGGACAATATCGTTAAGGCACGAGTGGTATTTACTCAAGAGGGCATTAAGGGCTTACGTCAAAACCAACATCTATCTGTACGCTTATTACTAGAGAGTAAACCCAATGCCTTGTTTGTGAACCGCGGGGCTTATTTACAAGCCGGTGATGAAGCCTATGTTATACAAGATGGCGTCGCTAACAAGCAGCCAATACAGATTGGATCACGGGGTTTAGATAAAATTGAAGTCTTAAGCGGCTTAAAATCCGGTGACGAAATTATCGTCTCATCGACCACAGAATTCAAAACACACAATACTATTTATATACAAGAGTAGGGAATCGACATGTTAAAAATGAATAACATCAGCAAAGTATTCGCCACCGATCTAATCGAAACCCATGCTCTTCGTGAGTTCAGCTTGGATGTTAAAGAAGGGGAGTTTGTAACGGTAACAGGGCCGTCGGGCTCGGGTAAAACCACCTTTTTAAACATAGCAGGTTTGCTTGAGAACTATACGGGTGGCGAGTACTTATTAGACGGCCAAGATGTTACTGCATTAAATGACAATCAACGGTCACGATTGAGAAACCAAAAAATCGGCTTTATTTTTCAGAGCTTTAATTTGATCCCCGACTTGGACTTATTTGACAATATTGACGTGCCGCTACGCTACCGTGGTTTTTCTGCTGCAGATCGCAAGCAACGTATCGAACATGCTTTAGAGCGCGTTGGCTTATCGGCCCGTGCCAAGCATTTACCCTCGCAGTTGTCCGGTGGTCAACAGCAGCGTGTGGCTATCGCCCGAGCCCTTGCGGGTGAACCCAAATTTTTGTTGGCCGATGAGCCGACGGGTAACTTGGATTCTCTAATGGCTCGCCAAGTTATGGAGCTGTTAGAGGAGATTAACGCCGAGGGCACTACGATCGTGATGGTAACCCACGATCCAGAATTGGCTCGACGCTCCCAGCGTAATATACAAATTATTGATGGCCAGGTTAGCGATAGCCACTACGGTGGTGTGGATTCAATCGCGATTCAAGATGCCGTTGCTGAAACAGCGTAATTGGCTGATAACTGGAGATATTTATGTTCAATTATTATATAAAAATGGGCCTCAAAAATATTCGTCAAACGCCGGTACTGAGCAGTTTGATTGTTTTTGCTATCGCCCTTGGCATCGGCACCTCGATGACCATGATTAGTTATTATCAAGCTATGGCTTACAATCCTGCAGGCGCTAAAAGCGATCAACTTTTTTCGGTTCAGTTGGCAGCCTATGGCGATGATATGGAAACCTGGGGCGATATGCCCGATGGCTTACCTCGTCAGATGACGAATATTGATAGCTCGAATTTACGCCTGGCGGCCAACAGCTTTCCCCAATCACCGTTGTATCGTGTCGCGCCTGTGATTGAAAGTCGCAGGAAGGATATCGCCCCGAGCTTGGACTTTGAGGGTTTGATGGTTGATCGTGATTTTTTCTCAATGTTTGACGTTGAGTTTGAGTACGGTGGCGCCTGGGATGCCAGCATTGATTTAGACCCTGCCAAGCAGGTTGTAATTTCCTCGAGTTTAAACGACTGGATTTTTGGCGGCGGTAATAATGTCGGTAAGTCGTTTGTGATGGCCGACGGCGTAAAAGAATTTACCGTGGTGGGCATTAGTAAAGATTGGAACCCCCAACCAGTTTATTACGATTTAACTGGTGGGGCATTTTCACAAGAAGGCCCTGGTTTATTTTTACCTTTTGCGTTAGCTAAAGATTTGGATATGTTTCCGCAGGGTAATATGAGTGGCTGGCGCAACGCGAATGTACGTGGTTTTGCCGATGTTTTAAAGTCGGAATATGTTTGGCAGCTCTATTGGATTGAATTAAAAACAGCTGATGAAGTCGCCGCTTATAAAGATTTTTTGGCCCAGTACGCACAAGAGCAGCAGAAACTTGGACGTTTTGCTAATCCTAATCCTCGCGGTGGCCTGAAAACGGTTCAGCAGTGGTTGGAATACAATGAAGTGATTTCAGAAGATAACCGAGTGATGGTGGGTTTAAGTTTATTGTTCTTATTGGTGTGTTTAGTCAATACCGTTGGCTTATTAATGGCTAAATTTTTACGCAAAATGAACGAGTCTGGAGTGCGTCGTGCTTTGGGCGCTAATAAGGGTCAGATATTTAATCAGTACCTTGTTGAAGTCGGCTTGCTTGGGGTATTAGGCGGGTTTATGGGGCTGTTGTTGTCAATAGCGGGACTTTGGGGGGTGCGTATCTTGTACCGTACCGATATTGCCCAGCTTGATTTAAGCCTTGTGCTTGCGGCGATTGGCCTATCTATTTTTTCGGCACTACTCACCGGTATTTTCCCGGCCTATCGGGTCTGCAATGCTAACCCATCAGTCTTTTTGAAGGCGCAATAAGGAGATTATGATGTCTATTGGACCTATTATACGCAGCACCCTTCGTAACCCAGCAGGGGCTGCATTGATTGCCCTACAGGTTGCACTGACCTTGGCGATCATCGCCAATGCTATATTCATGATTGATGCCCGCATTAATAAAATGGGCCGTGAGACTGGTGCGGTTAACGAAGAGCTTCTAGTTGCTCAAATTTTTTACTTCGGCGATTCCACCGATAAAAAAGCTCAGGCTGATATTGATTTACGTTTTTTGGCCGACAAACCCGGCGTTAAAAGTGTTACCTATTCATCTGCTGTACCTTTAGGTAATTCAAATAACTCAACAACGATATGTTACTCCGTCGATGATGAAAGCGAAGAAAATTGCCCAGGCGGCGTATCAATTTTCCAAGGTGATAAGCTTGTTGAAACCATGGGTTTAACGCTCATACAAGGGCGTGATTTCACACCAGAAGAAATGTTCGATAGTGAGTCGCTCAATGATATACAGTCTAGTGCCGTATTGATTAGCAAGGCAGTCGCTGATTTATTCTTTCCCGATGGCAACGCGGTTGGTAAATCCCTGGGTATGTGGGGGCGACCTATAACCGTTGTCGGTGTAGTCGAAACGCTGTTACGCCCAAACAACGGTGCCACAGGAGAGTTTGCTGGTTTTTCTTTGATCTTGCCGGCAAAGCGCACCTCTGGCTTTCTATTGATCCGCGCCAGCAGTGATGCCATTGACGGTATTCGGGCCGATTTAGAAGTTGACATGATGCGCTTGAACGACAAGCGCGTTTTGCTCAACCATCGCACCATGGCAGAAACCGCCGCACGTGCCTATCGTAATGACCAGGCGATGATCTATCTATTGCTGACGGTAGTCGGACTACTGGTCTCAGTGACGGCACTTGGCATTGCGGGCTTGGTCAGTTTCAGTGTTGCCAATCGCAAAAAGCAAATCGGTACCAGACGTGCATTGGGTGCTTTGAAGCGTGATATCTTGTCGTACTTCCTACTGGAGAATGCCTTGGTTGTTGGCGTAGCCGTGGTAGTAGGTTCGGGCTTGGCCTTTCTGTTGAATCAATTTTTGATGCGCAATTATCAGCTGCCCGAAATAGACATGACGTATATCGCTCTGTCGGTGGCTTTGTTAGTTGCCATTAGCCAGCTCGCAACATTGATACCTGCGTGGCGTGCGGCCAAGGTATCGCCGGCAATTGCAACACGCACCGTATGATAAGCCCTGTAGGTTTATTCTCGATATAGGTATATTAGGCTCTTCAAATTAGGGTCTTCATATTAGGCGCTTCAATTGGAGCGCTTAACGCAATAACATAGCAAGGAAGACTTCTAGGCAAGTTAACAGCCTAGGAGTCAACTTAGGGAGCCAAGATCAATGAGAGCCTAGAGGGGAAGGGTTTGAAGCCTAAGTCTTTAAACCTAAGGCTCTAAATCTAAGGCTCTAAACTTTGAGCTCTCAACTTTGATCTCTAAGCCGATAAACTGGCTGTTCAAACTGAAACTGAAATGGATATTTTGTGATATTAATCGTAGATGATAATCCTGCTATCGGGGAAGCTCTGCTCCTGTTGTTGGAAATAAACCAATATCATGTCAGCTTTGTGGACAACCCTGAGGCTGCCTTGAACTTCATAGCTCAGAATGATGTGAGCTTGGTCATTCAAGACATGAACTTCAAGCAAGAGATTAATAGCGGCGCTGAAGGTCAGGAATTATTTTATAAAATACGCAGCATAAACCCTGATTTACCGATTATTCTCATGACCGCCTGGGCTAACCTAGGGATGGCGGTAGAGTTGGTTAAAGCGGGCGCGGCAGATTACATCAGTAAACCCTGGGACGACAACAAGCTGCTGGTGACTATTGCGAACTTACTGCAATTGGCCAGTTTACAAGCGCAAAACAATGAGCTCGAACATAAATCAGAGCAGCAAGATAAGAACGCCCAGGTCATACAACAAGAGCTGCAGCAGCATGAGTTATGCGGCACCATATTTCAGAGCAGTAAAATGCAACGTCTGATCGACATGGCCGTGCAGGTTGCGCCTACCGATGTACCGATTTTAATTACCGGGCCAAACGGTTCGGGCAAAGAAAAGATAGCCGAAATCATTCAAGCCAATTCCCGGCGTAGTGACAAAGCCTTTATCAAGGTCAATGTTGGCGCCTTATCTTCTGAGCTTTTAGAGGCTGAGCTCTTTGGGGCAGAGAAGGGCGCCTATACCGGTGCTGATAAACGCCGTATCGGACGTTTTGAGGCTGCCGACGGAGGTACGCTGTTCTTAGATGAGATGGGTAACTTACCCCTAAGCGGTCAGCATAAGCTCTTACGTATCTTACAGTCTGGCGAGTTTGAAAGAGTCGGCAGCTCGGTTACCCAAAAAGTGGATGTGCGTATTATTACCGCCACTAATGAGAACCTCAGCAGCGCAATAGCCGAAGGCAGTTTTCGAGAAGATCTCTATTATCGATTGAATGTCATTGAATTACGCAGCCCACCATTGGCCGACCGCAGCGATGATATATTGCCTTTGGCCTACCATTTCTTACAAAGCCTTTCGCCCGTCGCTCAGCATATCAGCGAGCGAGCTGAGCAGGCGTTAAAGTCCCATTTGTGGCCGGGTAATGTGCGCGAGCTGTATAACCGGATTCAGCGAGCAGCCTTGTTGTGCACGGGTGACACCATAGAAGCCGGCGATCTCGATTTAAATCCGGCAGTGGGGGGGAATAGCTCAGCAGCCATAACATCACAGCCTGTCGAGTCAACTCACGGCAGAGACGAAGGTATTAGGGGTTTGGTTGCTCGTGATGTACAGAGCCAAAGCGAATCTTTGGTGCCGGGCGTAGAAAGCAATACTACCAACGCGGGCGACTTAAGCATCGAACAGGTCCAGCAAGCGCTCGACAAGCACGGTGGGGTAGTGGCAAGAGCTGCTAGAGAACTCGGTATTAGTCGGCAGGCCTTGTACCGCCGGCTATCAAAAGCGTAAGCTATCAATTTCTGCGGATCCAATTGATGAATTCTATTACTGGGCGTTTTTTCACCTTCGCACTAGTGTCCATGACGACGATGTTATTGTCTGCGATGTATTTGTTGAACCTTTATACACAGCAGCCGGCCATAGCTTGTGTGTTGGCTGTGGTGTTGGTTTTCTTGATGCTTATGGTCTCAATGAAGTTCGCCAAGCTCATAGCTCGGGATATCAAAAGTTTAGAAATAGCGCTATTTAATATTACCGATGCCAATTTTACGGTGTCGGTTCCGCCGCCAAAACTTCCCGAAATGCAGGCTATCCGAGAACGCTTGAATCAGAGCTTTTCGGAGCTGCGAGATCAGCGCCAAAGTATCTATCAAAAAGAACTTCTATTAGACAAGGTCATAGAAACCTCTCCCATGGCTATGCTGCTTAGTAATACCAGCGGTGTTTTGATCTTCGCCAATGCTGCAGCTCGACATTTATTTAATCGCGGTAAAAAAATGGAAGGCCTGGAGTTAAGTGAGGTCCTTAAGAAAAACGATCCAGGTTTTATCGGCGCGGTGGCAGAAGCTCGAGAAACTTTTTTTAGTGTCGATCCCAGTACGGGGGGGCACGAAACTGATGTGACAGACCGGAATTATCACTATTCATTAGGTCGTTTCAGCATTGACAACCAAGAGCATAACTTGCACTTGTTTAAAGATGTGAGTCGAGAGATAAACCGCCAAGAAGTCAGCACTTGGAAAAAGACCATCAAAGTCATTAGCCATGAGTTGAACAATTCTTTAGCGCCTATCTCGTCAATGGCTCATTCCTGCCAGCTGTTGCTAGCGCGCGGGGATCACGAGCGTCTAGACGGCGTATTAAAGCGTATTGAAGTTGGGGTCATGGGCCTGCATGATTTCATTCAACGCTATGCAACCTTTGCACGTCTTCCTCAGCCGAACAAAGCTGCTGTGAGCTGGGCCAGCTTCATGCAATCCTTGCGTGACCATTACTCATTCGAACTTAAAGGCAGCTGTCCCGATTGGCAATTTGAAGCAGACACTGGGCAACTGCATCAAGCCCTAGTCAATATATTAAAAAACGCCCATGAGACCGGCTCCCCAATTACCGGTATTAGTTTGGCTGTAACCCAGCACGCCGGCAATACGGTCATCGAAGTCACCGATGCCGGTGGCGGTATGTCGAGCGAAGTATTGGGCAAAGCCCTGTTGCCGTTCTATTCTACCAAGCAATTAGGCTCAGGCATCGGCTTGGCCTTATGCCGAGAAATCGTCGATGCCCATCACGGCCATATGCGGTTGGTCAATGTTAAGCTCGACGATGCATCGTTAACACAAAGTCAAGGCTTACGTGTCTCGATCGCCATTCCTAATTCTGTTTAGGCCACTAATTTAGTGAAGAGAGCCGGGGGCTAAACCAAGAACGTTTAGACCTATTACCGACCATAGATAGTACTCAACGAAAACATCTAAGCCCCTACAGTTTAAAATGATTAACTTAACAAAAACTATTAGGCGAGACAGCATAGCTAAATCTATAATCCAATCACCAATCACCAATCACCAATCACCAATCACCAATCACCAATCACCAATCACCAATCACCAATCACCAATCACCAATCACCAATC
>Ga0105358_10001886_pt1 | contig 11173 bp, 10 predicted proteins | sample GOMGulsemesocosm_5_FD_83509 | JGI IMG/M metagenome (GOLD analysis project Ga0105358, IMG submission 83509) | Methane-oxidizing microbial communities from mesocosms in the Gulf of Mexico - GOM15C Gulf of Mexico | ecosystem: Environmental > Aquatic > Marine > Cold seeps | place: Gulf of Mexico...
AAGATAAAGCAATCGATGAATTGCCATTCACTGGATCTTCATTTATGCCTATGTTGGGAGCAAACATACGCGCTGATATATTGGTAAAATCACTACTGTTAATTGAAAAAACAAACACAGAAAATAAATTCAATTTATTAAGTTTCTCTAATAAAGCGGTAAAGTTAGGCGTTAATGATAATAGCTGCGCTTCATCTTTACAGTGTATTAATAGCCGTTTTTTGTCATTTCCTGTATTAACAATGTATGCGGTCAAAAACTCAGTTTTTGAGCTTGAAAGCGCATTTATGATGTTTTTTGGTGGCGCCAAACAAGCTTCAAGGCTAGGTACTTGAACTGAAAATTTATACTCAGCATAAAGGTTACTGGACTGATGAAGCGTAATATCCCCAAGAACAGTATTAAATGTAATGGCATCGATGTGTTTATCTAAATGTTCAAAGGCAACATGAGCGGCTGCTAAAGTGCCATGGCCACAGCTTGAAACCTCTTGATTCGGCGTAAAAAACCGTAACGTTAAGTTGTTATTGTTAATCCCGATAAATATAGTTTCAGAGGTATTAAATTCTCTTGCTAAAGCCTGCATTTGATTGCAATAAAGGCCATCACTTCGCCAAACAACAGTAGCACTATTACCACTGTATGCTTTTTGTGTGAATACATTAAGGTGGATCACTTGATACGTGTTTTGTTTGGCTGAATGAATAAAATTACTCACAAACTTTGTCTTGTTCTTGATAATTTCCACTCGGTAATTTATTTCCTTTTTTAGCAATATAAAGAGAACTCGCTAATATTAAAGACGCACCAACGACTACCCAAGTATCGATAATATCATTGAAAAAGAAACTACCAACAAATGTTGCCACGAGTAACCGTAGAAAATCAAAAGGTAATACTGCGCTTGCATCCGCTAAGGAAAATGCTTTTACCATGCAAAATTGCGCAGCACTAATACCAACGCCCATTATCAACAATAAAGGAATATCAGCCATCTTTGGCTGTGTCCAGTCTAAGAGTGCCAATAACATACTCAAGGGTAAAATAAGTAAAAAAGGATAAGCGATTACAGTTGCTGCGTTGTCAAAATGAGCGAGCTTTTTTACCGTCAAAAAAGCTATTGCAGTGGTAATTGCTGCGACTATCGCCGCAACTAGGCCTTCTGTCTCTATATCAAGGTTAGGTCGTAGTATTATCACAACACCTATAAAGCCAGTCACGAGTGAAATCAATTTCGTTTTATTTATAGCTTCGCCAAATATGTATATTGAAAATAAACTGGCAAATATAGGTGCTGCAAAAGTAATAGCTACAACTGTGGCTAAAGGGGCGTTTGCTACAGCATAAAAAATACTAAGTCCACCTAAAAAGGCTGCTAAAGCACGTAGTAAATGTAGTTTAAAATGATTGGTCTTAAACACCGTTAAGCCTTGTTTTGATATAAAGGGAACTACGGTTAAGAAACCAATGAAGTTCCTAAAGAAATATAGAGTCGATGTAGACAAATCTTCAGCCAGATGTCTAACCAGCCCCCAAATAATTGATTGAATGATGGCGTATAGAGCCATATACATCGCTGCTTTTTTGAAGTTGAAATTATCCAAATTAATAGGCCATTAGTTTCACTTAACGTTATTGTATATTCTTTACAATAAGTGAATAATCCTATAGTTTTATAATTCTATTTTTCTTTTATGGAAATAAATATGCGCCGTGAAAATGACAAATTTCATCTAATGAATGTATTTCATCAGGTTGCAATGAAAGGATCTTTTACTAAAGCTGCACGGTCTTTAGGTATGACCACTTCTTCAGTGAGCAAAGCGGTAACTCAACTTGAAACAACGCTACAAGTGAAGTTGTTAAATAGAACGACTCGTAATCAAAGTTTAACAGATAGTGGTCGAATATATGTTGCAACAGCGCAGCAAATGTTAGGCCAGTTAAAAGAACTTGAAGAGCGTGTTCAAAATCAACAGCTTGAACCTTCTGGCTTATTGAGAGTAACCATGCCTTCTGCGTTGGGACAGTTTTTCATTGGACCTAAAGTTCATGAATTTATGCTTTTATATCCGAAAATACGTCTTGATTTAGTGCTAAGTGAGAACATTGTTGATATCACTGAACAAGGGTTTGATTTGGCTATACGATCAGTTGAGTTACCAGCCACATCATCATTATATTGCGTACGGCTAGGGCAGCATAGTCAAAAGCTTGTTGCTTCTCCTGAATATCTTAATAAGTGCGAATTACCCAATGTTCCGCAAGATTTGCACTCGCTAAATTTATTGGCTTATCAAGGGCCACAAATAACACAAAAATGGTCTTTTACTCACGAAGACGAAAACGAAGAGGTGGGAATTGAGCCAGAAGAAACCTATAGGAGTAATAGTTATTATGCATTACTCATGGCTGCAAAGAATGGTCTAGGTGTTGCAAATTTATACCAGTACATGGTGGATGACGAGATTGAGGCAGGTAACCTCATTCAGTTATTACCAAATTGGCAACAAGTATCAAGAAAACGCTATGCCGTTTTTCAACAACGTCGAGACTCTTCACCTAAATTAGATACATTTATAAAATTTGTTTCGGCTCTGTTTATATAATCTGAATTAGCCTTGTCTGTTTTATTGTTTCTTTTTAGGAAAAACTGATTGTAAAATTGACTGGGTTATAAGTTTTATAGAAATTCAATATCATATTCGACCTTAATGATGATTTATAAAAAGGTCAAAGAATGATGAAACATTTAGTATTAATTTTATTTGTACTGGCAAGCTTTAATGTACTCTCTGAAACTAACTACTCTGTACAAACAGCACAACTTTCCCTGCCCGTTGGCTGGTCTTTTGGAGAAGTCTCGGGCATATCGGAAAATGAAAATGGTAATACATTTGTTTTCAATCGTGGTGAACATCAACTGTTAGAATTTGATGCCCAAGGACGTTTTGTCAAAGAAATTGGTAAAGGAAATTTTGCTAAGCCACATGGTTTACGTATTGACCGTCATGGCAATATTTGGACAACAGATGTTAATAACCATTTGGTATTAAGGTTCTCTCCTGAAGGTAAAGTGACAATGGTCTTAGGGATGAAAAACAAAGCCAGCAGTGGTTGGTTTGATAGAGACTATAACCTCGTATTGTTTGATAGCCCTCAAGATGTTGCCTTTGATCAATTTGACAATATTTACGTGGTTGATAAAGGCAATGCTCGTATTGTGAAATTTAATCCTGATGGTTTGTTAATTAAAACTTGGGGAACATCTGGAGCAAATCAAGGTGAATTTAATTTTGTTCACTCCATTGTTATTGGTGGTAATAATAATGTTTATGTAGCCGACAGAGAAAATAAGCGCATTCAAGTATTCGACTTAGACGGTAACTACAAAGAGCAATGGAATGATATCGGTTACCCCTATGTATTAACTCTATCAAACAATACTTTATGGATGACAGATGCAAGAGCTGAAAAAATTCAACAGTTTAGCCTCGATGGTAAGTTATTAACCACATACCAAGGACAAGCAGGTAGGAACACTGGTCAATTTGGCTTTGTTCACGGCATTCATGTAACAAAACAAGGAATTGTCAAAGTAACAAACGTATTGAACTGGAGTGTTTTGTCTCTAATACCTAAAAATTGATAGTATATTTCAATTTGTAGTAGATCTTAAATTCAGCAAGGGTTTTAGCAATAACAACCCTTGTTGAATGTTCTCTTCATTTTGTCCAGCAAAACCTAACCTAATATACCTATCTTGATTGTTTTTATTATCTAAATGAAAAGCATTCTCTGCCAATAAATAGAGACCCTTTTCTTTGGCTAAAGTAGAAATATTCTCTGCATTCTGACCAACATCTACCCATAAAGCCATGCCTCCTGCGGGTATGGTAAACTTAATATCTATGCCTTCTTCAATAAAGCCATTTAGCATATCAACCATGCATTGGCGCCTTTTTTGGTACAGTCGAGTCGCTTTTCTTAAGTGACGTTCAAATGCACCTTCCTTCATCCAGCGAGCGACAGCATCTTGTAGTACCACATTCACTTTATGGTTGATGATGGTGCGATAATCAATGATATGATTCGATAGGGTTTTATCTACAGCAATAATGCCCAGTCGCATACCTGGGAACATGATTTTAGAAAAACTTGATAAATAAATAATTAATCCCGCGGGATCATTTGCAGCCATTGGCACTAGGGGTTGGCTATCAAAATGAAATTCATGGTCATAATCATCTTCAATAATTGGAATATTATATTGCTGCGCTAACTGATATATTTTTACGCGTTGTGCAACGGGTAAAGTGACTGTTGTCGGGTATTGGTGCAAAGGAGTTAAATACAACAATCGAATCTTGTGTTGTTCAAATAAAGTTTCAAGATGGTTAACATCAATGCCTTGTTCAGTCTGATTTATATCAACTAATTCAGCTCCTGCATTTTTGAAAGCCTGCCAGGCCGGTCGATAACCTAAACTTTCTACGGCAACTTTATCGCCTGGTTTCAACAAAATTTGAGAAAGAATATACAAAGCTTCTTGTGTACCGTTAACAACAATTATCTCTTTATTGCTTAACGACCTCACTCTACGTAAGTAAGTGCTCACCTCCTTGATTAATGGAGGGAAACCATTATCTTTACCGTAGTTTAGATCACTTATAGCAGGGCGATTTAAAGCTTCATTCATATATCCCCTAAATTCGTTAAAAGGAAATATTTCGATATCAGGGTTACCACCAGCAAAGTTAAATGAATATTGACTTGCTGGAAGTTGTACTTTTGTTGAGATTTTTTTAACAAGTCGCCATTTATGCTGATTTGCAGGGTTCTCTTCTTGGGGATTATTGGTTGATGATTGATAAATAGGTAACATTTCTGCCACTGTATAACCACGCCTTTGTTGAGTTTCAACCCAACCCTGTGCGATTAATTCACTATATGCTGCCATGACCGTATGGCGGTTAACAAGTAACTGTTTAGCTAGAGTGCGGGCTGAAGGGAGTTTGTCTTTAGGGCGAGCATTGCCTTGCTTAATAGCACTGCGAATGGCCTCTGCAATTTTTAAATATAATTTTTCTTGAGAAGGCTCTAGCGTCAATGTGAGTGTTTTCATTGGTCTAGTTAAAATATAAAAACTGGTTGTTAAGTTTATACCATAAATGAAGATAATAGGTGTATATCCTCGAACTTTAAAATTATGGAGAAGAAAGTATGTTTCAACCTGAACCCATTACACTTAGCACCAATAAAGTGACACTACATCCTTTAAGTGAAGAGCACTTACATGATTTTTATCAAGCAGGGGCATTTCCTGAAGTATGGCGTTGGTCTCTTCCTGACAAATGCACTTCACTTGCTACAACTAAGCAATGGCTACAATATTCGCAAGAAATGACTGATAAAGGTGAACACGTTCCTTTTGCTATTTTTGATAATGCAACCGACGAATTTGTTGGTAGTACCCGCTATTGTACGATCAAGCCTAATGATAGAAATTTGGAAATTGGGTTTACTTTTATTACCCCTAAATATCAACGCAGTCACATTAATACTCATGCTAAGTATTGTTTATTAAAACATGCTTTTGAAGACTTAAATGCGATAAGAGTTGAATTTAAAACTCATGAACAAAATAAAAAATCGCGTAATGCCATTGCACGGTTAGGCGCAAAGTTTGAAGGAATATTACGTAACCAACGTATTCTCTCAGACGGATCTTTTCGTAACACCGCGATTTTTTCGATATTAGAAGATGAATGGCCAGTGGTAAAAAAATCGTTATTAGAGAAGCTGTAACTAACTCCCACTTTAAAAGGAGCTAAGGAAAAATATGTATATCCCCAAAATATTTCAACAAGATAGCGTTAATAAGTACAAAGATCTAATAACGCAGTATCCTCTTGCTACCTTGATTACTTACGCTGAATCAGGAATCGAAGCCAATCATATTCCACTAATTCTTAATAACGTTAATGGCAAAGATGTCTTACAAGGGCATATCGCTAAAGCTAATCCATTGTGGAAAAATGTAAGCGATAAATCAAAAGTATTGGTCGTGTTTAATGGACCTAATTGTTACATATCGCCAAATTATTACCCAAGCAAAAAAGAAAATGGTAGAGCAGTACCTACATGGAATTACGTAGCTGTACATGTTCAAGGAGCGATTTCATTTATAACGGATGATAAATGGAATTTGGCGATGATTAATAACCTCACTAATCAACATGAAGCTAAACAGGCTCAACCTTGGTCGATATCAGATGCACCTGAACAGTACATTCAAAAAATGTTACCTGCTATCGTTGGCTTTGAAATAGAAATTTTGTCTATCACAGGAAAGTGGAAAGTCAGTCAAAATCAGCCTGAGAAAAATAAGCAGGGTGTTTACGTTGAGTTGTCACAACTAGCTCGAGAAAGTGAAAATAATGTACAGCAAATGGCGGAGCTAGTTAGTCGTTATATTGAGTAGATTTTTCGAGGGAATGGTATATTGTGGGATTCTATAACCTTGTATTAACCCACTTGCCCATTCTTAAATTATGACTTATTTAAAATTGATTTAGGGCTGAAGATAATTACTTTCAGTTATGGTGGATAATCAGTAATCATCAACAATTAAACAGCAATTAATAATCAAAAAACTTACGATGTTCTCTACCTGCTATATTGGCATTAACCTTATTTGGATGTTTGATTTCTTTCCAGTTGTCAACACGCGTACCTATATTCAAGTGAGGAAATTGCTCATCACCAGAATATTCTAAACCTAGAAAACCTAATAACTGAGGCAAACTATTTGGCTGACTAATGTCAATAGTCAATAGATCATCTCGGTCGTGAAAATAATCTATCACTACCTGCTCGTGGCGTTGATAACAAGCTGTGAGGTGAGCGCCATTGAGAGGATTATCTGTATTATTTAAGTTAAAAGTTTGCTCAAAACTACGCTTTAATATGGGATTTACATAAGCCTTACCATTTAGGCTAGGTAGCATCTTATTCAATAACCTCTGTGTTGATGGCAGCCACTGTTCAAGTGGACGCTGTAAATAGATAAATTTGGATTCAGGAAATAGTTTATCAAGCTGCTGGTAATCGCTAAAACAGGGACAGTCAGAGATCACGTCGGCCAACTCAAAAGCACGTTTGGTATAAGCGGTATGGGCGACTTTAAAATTATCGAGCAAGGCAACGCTGATACTGGTGGTGCCGGTTCGAGGTAAGCCAATAATGAAAAGTTTGTTCATGAAGTATTATCTGAGAAGAAGCTGTAAGTGAGTATGTGTTAATGCATAAGCATAACATAAGAAAGGATGCTGCTAGCGGGTTTATAACGGTTTCTTGGAGAAACGACTTTGTCACTTCATAACAAAAAACAGAAGAAAAAACTTGATCTAAATCAATAATGATTTAAACTTTCAGAAATTACTGAAACTTCAGAACTTAAATTGTAATGATGACACCTAAAATTGAATCTTTTGTAATGCACTGTGGTGAAATGGGCAGTCGCTGGGGCTTTAATCGCACCGTTGGTCAAATGTATGGCTTGTTAATTATTAGCGAACAAGCATTAAGTGCCACCGAAATATCGGAAACACTGAATATTTCGCGTGGCAATGTCAGCATGGGTATTAAAGAATTACAGTCATGGCGTTTAGTGCATGTACAACATAAACCTAAAGATAGAAAAGAATATTATTTACCCGCAGGCACTATTTGGGAAATGGCGATACGTGTATTTGAAGAACGTCAAAAACGTGAAGTTGACCCAACCTTGTCATTATTAAGAGACAATTTACTTAATGAACCCGCTAATGAGCAAGAGCAATTTGCGCAAGGTAAAATGCGCGAGATTCATGATTTGTTAGAAACGATCACTCATTGGGCAGGAGAGTTGCAAACAATGAGTCCAGACAAACTAAACACCTTGATGAAACTCGGTGCTGGCGTTAGTAAAATTATTGATATGAAAGACCGATTTCTTAAAAGCGGCTAATAAACGTCGCTTAAAAAGTATTTAAAGCTACTCTATCAAGATTATGCAACTTTAATTTTAAATTCCATAATTAATCATTTTAAAGCAGTCAACTTGTCTGTTTGTGCCTCCCTGTGCCTATAGACTAAGGAACTTATTATGTTAGAAACGTTAATGCTTTCTCGAATTCAATTTGCCGCGAATATTAGTTTTCATATTCTTTTTCCAACCATAACAATCGCATTAAGTTGGTTTTTGTTCTATTTCAAATTTCGTTTTGATCAAACTAGCGATCCCGTATGGATGCGCGCTTATCGATTTTGGGTGAAAATATTTGCGCTTACTTTTGCTATAGGTGTAGTCACGGGTATCACCATGTCGTTTCAGTTTGGCACTAATTGGCCAAAATTTATGGAAACAGTCGGAAATATTGCAGGGCCATTGTTGGGATATGAAGTACTGACTGCCTTTTTCTTAGAAGCTGGTTTTCTCGGTATTATGCTCTTTGGTATTAACCGAGTGTCTGCCCGAGTGCATACCTTAGCAACGTTTATTGTCGCGATTGGCACAAGTTTATCGGCATTTTGGATATTGGCACTTAATTCATGGATGCAAACTCCACAAGGTTTTGAAATGCGTGATGGTGTAGCTTTTCCTGTGGATTGGTTGGCGATAATTTTCAACCCGTCATTTCCTTATCGATTAATGCACATGGTGGTCGCTTCAGGGCTAACGGCTGCCTTTTTAGTTGCCGGTATTAGTGCGTATCGTTTGTTAAAAGGAGATGATAAACAAGCTCCTAAACTAACCTTAAAAATAGCTATAACCGTGGCGGCTTTTCTGACACCAGTGCAAATACTTATAGGTGATTTTCATGCGTTAAATACACTTGAGTATCAACCACAAAAAATCGCGGCAATGGAAGGCATTTGGCATACTGAAAAAAGAGCGCCATTGTTGTTATTTGCTATTCCCGATGAAGAAATTAAGAGCAACCATTTTGAATTGGGCATCCCGGCAATGGCAAGCTTCATTTTAACGCATGACTTTAATGGAGAAATTAAAGGCTTAAATGAATTTGAAGGCGACCATCCTCCAGTGGCTCCGGTATTTTATGCTTTTCGAGTGATGGTCGGTATTGGCATGTTGATGCTATTTTTTTCTTGGATAGCTGGCTTGCAGTTATGGCGAAATAAAACCTTATCGCCTTGGCTACTAAAGGGCTTAGTGCTAATGAGTTTCTCTGGTTGGGTAGCTACACTGGCTGGCTGGTATGTCACTGAAATTGGTCGTCAACCTTGGTTAGTGACAGGTATTTTAACAATTAAAGAAGCAGCGACAGATATTGCACCAGAGAATGTTGGTTTTACGTTAATCCTCTATTTAATTTTATATGTCGTGCTCATGACCGCTTATTTGCACACCTTATTTACTATGGCGGGTCGCGCTATTGAAATTGAAGAAATAAGCGATGATGAGAAAGTAATAAAACCAATAAATAGTAACTCACCATTAATAAGAAACTAGGAGAAAACTCATGTTTGCAGCAGATACATTGGCGGTGATTTTTGTGGGTTTGATGGGATTATCCATTTTACTCTACGCTATTTTAGATGGTTACGATTTAGGTGTTGGCATATTACTACCACTAGAGCAGGGCGAAGAATGCGATACCATGATCGCTTCTATTGGACCTTTTTGGGATGCCAATGAAACATGGTTGGTATTGGCTGTAGGACTATTGTTAATTGCATTTCCTGCCGCGCATAGTTTTATTTTTAAAGAACTTTATTTACCAACCGCGATATTATTGATCAGCTTGGTTTTACGTGGGGTGGCTTTTGATTTTAGAGCTAAAGCTGCTTTTAGTCATAAACCTACGTGGAACAAAGTGTTTAAAGCAGGCTCTTTATTGGCAGCTTTAAGCCAAGGCTACATGTTAGGCATGTACGTTATGGGCTTTGAAAGTACGTTAATGGCCTATGGTTTTAGCTTGTTAAGTGCATTTGGTGTTGCAGCCGCTTATAGTTATATTGGCGCTGCATGGTTAATCATGAAAACTGAAGGGACATTACAAGTGCAAGCTGTTGGTTGGGCGAAAAGATCTGGATGGATTTGCTTTTTTGGTATGATTGCGGTGTCAATTGTTAACCCTTTGATTAATATAGAAGTTTATCTTAAATGGTTTTCATGGCCGAATGTGCTTTACATTTTACCGCTGCCAATACTTTGTTTTGCTTTATTTGCTGTGAGTAATCAGCAATTAAAATACTTACCTAAAACAGATGATAAAAATTGCTGGCTGCCATTTGTTACCGCGGTTATGTTGTTCGTTTTATGTTTTTTTGCATTAGCCTTTAGTTTCTTTCCTTATATAGTGCCGGGTAAACTTACTATTTGGCAAACAGCTGCCGCCCCAGAATCATTAAGCTTTATTTTATGGGGAGCTATTGTGGTTGTGCCGATGATCATGGCTTATACCGCATTTTCTTATTATGTATTTTGGGGCAAGGTCAGGGAATTAAGGTATTACTGATTATTCAACGCACTTCCTTGTACCAATTGAGTTAACTCTCGCTAAGTCGTTAATTCATCAGGTATTAAACATTTTTTTATCGAAAAACTACTAAGGTCTGTTCATTATCTTGGATGTAGCCAACTAGGTAAGAAGCTATACGGATCTTTTGTAACATCTTTATTATGCTCTATAGCCAGTTGTTCTAATTTATTTAATAATTGACCATCCTTAATTCCGTCAAATAAATCTGTGCAACCGCCAATAAATTCACCTTTTACAAACAATTGCGGAAAGGTATTCCACGTAGTTTTATTACGCAGAGCAACTCTAATTTTTCCGCCGCGATTGTTTTCTTGATATTCAACAGAATCCAAATCTACTGAACGGTAGGCAATACCATATTCCACCAAAACTTTACGTACTGACCAACAAAATTCACACCATTCAAGAGCGAACATTACAACAGAATGATTGGGATCATTAATCATCTTATTCATTTCTATTTCAGCTTGGGGATCAATATCTTCTTCTTCAACTATCGCTGTAATTTCTTCGACATCAAAGCGATAATTTGCTGTAGATTGTGAAATGGAGTTTTCCTCTTCAGTCATTTCAACAGCGACATCTTCAAATAAAGGTGTCGATAAATAACGTTCACCGGTATC
>Ga0105358_10001887_pt1 | contig 11171 bp, 10 predicted proteins | sample GOMGulsemesocosm_5_FD_83509 | JGI IMG/M metagenome (GOLD analysis project Ga0105358, IMG submission 83509) | Methane-oxidizing microbial communities from mesocosms in the Gulf of Mexico - GOM15C Gulf of Mexico | ecosystem: Environmental > Aquatic > Marine > Cold seeps | place: Gulf of Mexico...
ATACGGTGCGGTCTGCACACCTGGCTTTTTTGGCTTTAATAAAGAAGGTAAATTACAATACCGCGGTTCAATCGATGATGCCCGCATGGGCAACCTTAATAAACGTAACAGGTTTCTTGTGAATGCAATGCGCCAAATTGCAGAAACTGGGCAAGGACCAAAACAACAAATCCCTAGCATAGGTTGTTCAATTAAGTGGCATTGATATTTTTTAAAAACCTCTCTCATTATATAGAGAGAGGTTTTTATTTAATCAAACAAAAGTTTGCTTAATCATCTTGATGAGCGTTTAAGAAATTCATTAATGATGTATAGGAACCCAGAATATGTTCACGGGTTAATTCTGCTGCTTTTTCAGCGTCACCTTCTTCACAGGCTTTTAAGATCGCACCATGTTCAACACGCGCTTTGTTCATGCCTTTTGTTAACACCAATTGCGCACGAATGTATGAATCGATGCGATCTATCGCTTGACCGATGACTTTTAAATGATAAGGCCGTCCAGAATCACGATAAAGCGCCTCATGGAATCTGCGGTTCCATTCCCCCCATTTTGATGCGTCACCTTCATCATTAAATTCATCACATAAAGCACGCGCTTCAGCCAAAGTTTCCTTCGTCATATTTGTCACTGAACTGGCAATGATTAAGGGTTCAAGGATTGCCCTCAATTCATAAATCTCTTCAATCTCTTCATTAGACAATGACGAAACAACACAGCCCTTATAACGTTCATTAGTTACAAGACCTTGAGATTCAAGACGCTTTAAAGCTTCTCTTACGGGAATGCGCGAGACATTAAATATTTTCGCAATATATTCCTGACGGATTGATTCCCCTGCTTTCATATTTCCATTTATGATTTCATCACGTAACGCATCATAAATTACATCTGATGAGGAGGCCGTTTTTCCAAGGTCAATCGCTCTATTTTTCATGCCTTCATACATGGCGCATTCTTTCAATTTTTTATCTTTTTAGACTAAAGGTTAAAGAGAAATATATCAGTTTTCTCCATAATAATATCTTTTTTGTAAAAAATAGATTGAATATTGGATCCAATCTTGGATATAACATTATCCTAAGAAGTCTTTAAAGAATGTTACCCCGTTATATTAACAAAGGAATACGACTATGTGGAATGGAATGATGCCTGCGGTTACAACAAAGTTCACAGCTGATGGCGCACTTGATGCGGCAGAAATGGAACGTTGTATCGCTTTACAAATGGACGCTGGTAATGCAGGTGTCATCGTATGTGGTACATTGGGTGAAGGTTCAATGATGAGCCAAGATGAACGCATTGAAGTTCTTAAAATTGCAAAATCAGTAACGGGTGACAAACCTGCGATCTTAACTGTCAGTGAAGCTGGTACACGCGAAGCCTGCGACCTTGCGAACAAAGCGCGCAAAGCCGGCGCTGATGGCCTAATGATCGTTCCTTCACCGATCTATCACACAGATTACAAAGAAACAGTTACAAACCTTAAAGCGATTTCTTCTGCCGGTGACATACCTGTCATGATCTATTCAAACCGTGTTGCCTATCGTGTCGATGTAACACCTGAAATGATGATGGATTTGGCCGATGACGAACGCATGGTTGCCATTAAAGAAAGTTCAGACGACATTCGCCGCTTAACAGAAATCGTTAATGTTTGTGGTGATCGCTTTAACATCCTTACTGGTGTAGATAACTTGGGTCTTGAAGCGCTTCTTATGGGTGCTGATGGTTGGGTTTCTGGCGTTTCAATCGCATTCCCTGAAGAAAACCAACGCATCTATGATTTGGTACGCGAAGGCCGCATCAACGAAGCACGTGAAATTTATCGTTGGTTCCGTCCTTTATTGGATTTGGATGTATCAACTGCACTTGTTCAACAAATTAAGCTTGCAGAAGCGATCGCAATTGGTTCAACTGAGCATGTTCGCGCGCCACGCAAACCATTGGTTGGCGAACACCGCACGAACGTTGAAAAAATCATCCGTGATCAAATCGCTTGTCGCCCGAATTTAGATAACTTTGCACTTTCTGCAAAATAAGGAAGACTTTTAATGACTAATTTTCCCAATTTGATTGGTGGGGAATGGACGATGGGGACAAATGAAGTTCCCAACGTTAACCCTTCAAATACATCAGATATCATTGGCCAAGCAGCCAGTGCCACTATTGCTGAAATGGATCAAGCAATTGAAGCTGCACATGCAGCACAAGCGTCTTGGGCAAAAAGCACGCCACAACAACGTTTTGATGTTCTTGATGCCATTGGGACTGAAATTCTTGCACGCAAACAAGAATTGGGTGAATTGCTTTCGCGTGAAGAAGGTAAAACATTAGCAGAAGGTATTGGTGAATCAGCCCGTGCGGGCCAAATCTTCAAATTTTTTGCAGGTGAAGCTTTGCGCATTTCGGGCGAGCGCTTAGACAGTGTGCGCCCCGGTGTTGAAGTTGACATGCGCCGTGAATCTTTGGGTGTTATCGGTTTGATCACCCCTTGGAATTTCCCCATTGCAATTCCAGCTTGGAAAATTGCCCCTGCCCTTTGTTATGGTAATGCAGTTGTTTTCAAAGCAGCAGAAGCTGTGCCCGGTTCTGCTTGGGCGTTGGTCGATATCATTTCACGTTCCGGTCTTCCGGTCGGTGTGATTAATTTGGTCAATGGTAAAGGGTCTGAAATTGGCCCTCATATGATTGAACATGCAAAAATCGCAGGTGTTTCTTTCACTGGGTCCGTTCAAACAGGGCGCGGTGTTGCCCAAGCATGTGCGAAAAACCTTAAGAAAGTCCAACTCGAAATGGGTGGTAAAAACCCAATGGTCGTTTTGGATGATGCGGATCTGGATATCGCAGTTGGTGCTTGCTTAAATGGTGCTTTCTTTTCAACAGGTCAACGGTGCACAGCCTCAAGCCGCATGATCGTCACTGAAGGTATTTATGATGCGTTTGTTGATGCCATGACCAAAGCTGTTTCTGATCTAAAAGTCGGCGACGCATTGGACAGCACAACACAAATTGGCCCTGTAATTGATGCGGTCCAACTTGCAAAAGATCTTGAATATGTCGAAATCGCAAAAGCTGAAGGCGCGCGCCTTGCTTGTGGTGGAGAGAAAATAGAAGGCACGGGTCATTTCATGTCCCCCGCCCTATTTGTCGATACCACAAACGACATGCGCATCAACCAAGAAGAAGTCTTTGGCCCGGTTGCAAGCATCATTAAAGTAAAAGACTATGATGAAGCCTTGGCTGTTGCCAATGATATTGAATTTGGTTTATCTGCAGGTATTTGTACAACATCGCTTAAATACTCAAGCCATTTCAAATCCAATTCGAAAGCCGGAATGGTTATGGTAAATTTACCAACCGCGGGTGTTGATTATCATGTACCCTTTGGCGGGACCAAAGGGTCAAGCTACGGTTCACGTGAACAAGGAAGTTATGCACAAGAATTTTATAGCATTGTGAAAACTTCTTACACTCAAGCTTAAGGTTATAATCTATGGTGAAGTCACAAAAAGTCATCGTTATTGGTGGCGGTATCGTGGGCCTTGCAATTGCTGAAAAATTAATTGATGACGGCAATCAAGTCACCCTTGTTGAAAAAGAAAAAATCGCAGCCGGTGCCAGTTATGGTAACGCAGCAGGTTTGGCTTTTTCAGATATTATGCCTTTGGCTTCACCTGGTATTATCACAAAAGCGATCAAATGGTTTTTAGATCCGCTTGGTCCTTTTGCGGTTGTCCCCCAAGATTTACCCTATACAATTGGCTGGTTGTTACGTTTTTTAAAAGCCGCACGCCCTGCCCAGTTTAAACGCAGCATTGATGTGCAAGCCTCCCTCATGCATTTAGGGAAATCTAGTTTTGAAGATATGCTGGCACGCACAAACCTATCTTCAATGGTACGCTGTAATGGCGCGTTGAACCTATATGACAGCACAGCAGCCTATAAAGCTGACCTTAAGAATTGGGAATTTAGAAAAACATATGACATCCCCTATAAATGTTATGAAGGCGCAGACCTTCATGCTTTTCAACCGGGCTTAGCCTCTTCATTTGTCGCAGGTATTTTCGCACCGACTTGGCAATCTGTTTCCAACCCTTTTGATCTTTGTACAGCGCTGCATGACACCTTAACGTCAAAAGGCCTTGAAACCATTTATGAAGAAGTCACATCGGTTTCTAAACATGGTGTCGTTTCATTACAAAAAGGCACGAACCTTACTGCTGATAAAATTGTCATCGCTGCGGGTCCTTGGTCTTCTAAATTAAGCAAAACGCTTGGCGACCCTGTTCCATTAATTGGCGAGCGTGGATATAATACAACATTACCGAAATCAGCTTTTGAAGACTTGGAATATAGTTTACTTTTTTCAGGTCATGGCTTTGTTGTTGTTCCTCTATCGAATGGAATCCGAGTTGGTGGCGCATCTGAAATTGCAAAATTAGATCGCCCCGCAGATTACAAGCGTTCAAAAAATATGTTGTCCAAAGCAAAACAATTTATACCAGATCTGAAAACAGAAGGTGGCGAAGAATGGATGGGCGCACGGCCTGCAATTCCAGACTCGCTGCCCGTTATCAGCTATTCAAGCGATTCAGAAAATATCATTTATGCCTTTGGTCACGGTCACTTAGGCCTGACACAATCTGCCGCAACGGGCCAATTGGTATCAGACCTCATTCATAAAAGAACACCAAAAATCGATATCACTTCCTTACGTGTTAATCGATTTTAAAGAAGGATCATAACATTCATGGCACGCCATACTTTTTTCTGCATTGATGGACACACCTGTGGCAACCCTGTGCGTGTTGTCTCTGATGGCGCACCGGACCTTAAGGGTGCAACAATGTTAGAAAGACGTGCCCATTTTTTGGCAGAATATGACTGGATCCGCACCGGATTGATGTTTGAGCCCCGTGGTCATGATGTCATGTCTGGATCAATCTTATATCCCCCAACGCGTGATGACTGTGATGTTGCAATTTTGTTCATCGAAACATCTGGCTGCCTTCCCATGTGTGGGCACGGAACAATCGGTACAGTTACCATCGCCATTGAAAACGGATTAATCACACCCAAGACACCGGGTGTTTTGCGCCTAGATACGCCTGCAGGATTGGTCATTGCCGAATATACACAAGTTGGCGATTACGTTGAAGAAGTCCGTCTTACAAATGTACCTTCATTTCTATATAAACAAGGCCTCAGCGCAGATGTAGAAGGTTTAGGTACAATCATTGTTGATGTGGCTTATGGTGGAAATTTTTATGCCATTGTAGATAGCCAAACTGACTTTCAAGATATCGCTGATTACACCGCTGGCGAACTTATCGGGTTCAGCCCAAAACTACGTACCGCCTTAAACGAAAAATATGATTTTATTCATCCCGAAAAACCCGAAATTAAAGGCCTAAGCCATATTTTATGGACAGGTAACACGATCCATCCAGACGCAACAGCGCGAAATGCTGTTTTTTATGGAGATAAAGCCATTGATCGTTCCCCTTGTGGCACGGGCACATCATCGCGCATGGCACAATGGGCTGCCCTTGGAAAATTAAACGTCGGTGATGATTTCATTCATGAAAGCATCATCGGATCCATGTTCAAGGGCCGCGTTGAAGGTCGGGCCAAGGTCGCTGATTTTGATGCTATTATTCCTTCCATCGCAGGCTGGGCACGCGTAACGGGTAACAACACAATTTTTATTGATGATCGTGACCCTTTCGCTCATGGCTTTATTGTGAAATAAATCAAATAAATAATGCCCCACAGCCTATGTTTAAGGAAAACAGTACATGAGCACAATTCCCTTCATTCAAGCTTTTGAAGTTGAACATCTTTTAAATTGGACAGATGTCAGTGATGCAATGAAGGCTGGTCATAAACTTAATCGTGCTGATATCGATGACATCCTCTTTAAACAGGGTGATAATGCGCTGCTCAATCGTGCGGCATGGATTAAAGGTTTGGGAATTGGCATTAAGACGGCCACTATTTTTCCTGATAATTTAAAACGATCTCCCGTCCTTCCTAGCATTCACGCTGTTTTCACTTTATTTGATGATAAAACAGGCGTCCCCATCGCCTTAATAGATGGGATCATGGTCACAAAATGGAAAACCGCAGGTGATTCAGTTCTAGGCGCCCGCCTTTTGGCAAGACCAGACAGTAAAACCCTATTGATCATCGGTGCAGGTCCCGTTGCACGATCCTTAATCGATGCTTATTCAGAATTATTTCCAAATCTAGAAGAAATTTTAATTTGGAACCGCACACATCAAAAAGCACAAGACCTTGCAGACGAAAAATCCACAAGTCATCTCTTAGTTAACAGTGTTGAAGATTTACCTGCTGCTGTGGCTAAAGCCGATATCATCTCTTCTGCAACCATGTCGATTGAACCTGTTTTAAAAGGTGAATGGGTACAGCCCGGAACCCACGTTGATTTAATCGGAGCCTATCGTCCTGATATGCGCGAAGCTGATGATAATTTGATGCAAAAAGCCAATTTATTTGTCGATGCCCGTGAAACCACCTTGCATGATATTGGGGAACTCATGATTCCCCTTCAAAAAGGTGTCATTACTGAAAAAGATATCGGTGCTGATTTATATGATTTATGTAACGGATCACAAGGCCGAATAAGTGAGGACGACATCACGCTTTATAAGAATGGCGGCGGGGCACATCTGGACTTGATGACTGCAAATTTCATTTTTGATACTTATAATAATATCACTAAATAAATTTAGCAGCCGAGCCCCCAGTTATTGCGCTGCCCTTAAATGTTGTTTTTGATGAAAATCAACTGTATGGCGCAACCCATCAGATAAAGTTGTCATCGCTTGTATATTAAGGTTTTTCAAGGCTTTTTGAACATCCCCTAATGACGTTTGGATATCACCACCACGGGGCGGTTGCTTATCAATTGATAAAGGCATACCAGAGATGATTGATAACGCTTTGGCCAATTGTGTGATGGCTGTTGTTTGACCCGTACATACATTATAGATCTCTGCATCACAGGATGTATTCTGCATTGCTGACCTTAAAAAACGTACAACATCCCCCACATAGATAAAGTCACGTACCTGCTGCCCATCACCAAATATTTTAAGTGGCTTTTGGGCCATAAGGCGGTCAATGAAAATTGAAATAACGCCTGAATATGGAGATTTCGGGTCCTGTTTGGGACCAAATACATTGAAGAAACGTAAACCAACACTGGGAACGCCATGAACAACACCAGCCACTTTTGCATGGTACTCACATCCCAGTTTATCTGCTCCATAAGCACTTAAAGGGCGTGTTTTATCATCCTCATTAAGGGGCATGCTTGCATTGTCACCATAAACCGCAGCAGATGACGCATATACCACAGGTATTTTTCTTTCTTTCGCACAATCAAATACGTTAACTGTACCACTTAAATTGACCCGATGCGTTCCCGGCCAATCTTCTATTGAACGTTCTACAGAAGCAATGGCTGCAAGATGGAAGCATCCAGACATACCTTTCATGGCAGCTTTAACATCTTCATATTCTGCAACATCCCCAAGAATTAGTTCAACAGGCACATCTAAATTTTGTTCACAACCTGTGCTTAGGTTATCTAAAACGCGAACCTCATGACCAGCGCTCACCAAAGAGTCACAAAGGTGCGATCCAATAAAGCCACAACCACCTGTTACTAAATATTTTGCCATTTTCATCTCCTGTTTCTATCTATCAGGAGCTTTGCAAACAGCTTGCCAACTTATAACCATATGAAATTAAACAAAATATATAATGGTACTTTTCGCTTTGTGTCTCATAAATAGACCGCCCTCTCAATTTGAGAGAAAATAACTGGCAAGAAAATTGCTGTACTCAATCTCATCACTACCGCATTGGGAGAATTGAGATGAACAAAAAAAAATGTGAGATTTGGCAACTTTTGGATAGTCGCCACTATGGCGGGATCGAAAGCCATGTGCTTGAACTAAGTCATGGTCTTAAAAAGGCAGGATGGTCTGTTAAAGTCATCTTTCTCACTGATTTTGGCTCGCATCCTTTAAAAGAAAAACTGGATAAACTGCATTTAGAATGGTCCTGCCTTGATGGAAAGGTCAGCTCTTTATGGCGTTATATTTCTAAAAACAAACCTGCACTTATACATACACATGGATATAAAGCGGGACTATTTGGTCGTGCCTGTGGCCGACTTAAAAATATAAATGTCGTTTCAACGTTCCATGCAGGTGAAGCAAGCAAAGGCAAATTGGCGCTTTATACTTTATTAGATCGTTTAAGTGCCCCTTTGTCTCAGCCCATTGCGGTGAGCGATCAAATCGCAAACGACCTTCCCCATAAAACAATTAAAATCAATAATTTTGTATCCATTCCCAATATACAAAAATCGCCTTTTCAAGGGCATGTTGGTTTTGTCGGCCGCTTGTCTGAAGAAAAAGGCCCTGATCTGTTTTGTCAAATCGCACTAAAACAGCCCAATTTACAATTTCACATCTATGGGGATGGCCCCATGCGCGCAGCATTAGAAAGTAAATATACCAAGCATGTAACCTTTCATGGTCAAGTTAATATGAGTGAACATTGGCATAATATTGACTTGCTTTGCATGCCGTCTCGTTTTGAAGGGCTTCCAATGGCCGCACTTGAAGCGATGGCACGCTCTATTCCTGTTTTAGCTTCTGATGTGGGGGCTTTACCTCGTTTAATTGATGATCGTCAAAATGGATGGATTGCCCCTTTGGCAGATGTTTGTAAATTTAACTCCCTCATCGATAATTGGCGCAAGATGAAGGAACCCATTCGTCGCTTTTATGGCCATGAAGCTCGTAAAACTGTGCAGTTTTCTTATAGCCCAGATGCAATCATCCCACAGATTGAACAAATCTATATAGCGACGAAAGGTGGATAGACATGTTCAACCTTAATCCCAACCTTATGACACTGTGGGCCTGTGTTTTAAGCGCTGTCTATAAGCCTGCCTTACAAGATGTTAAATCAGATGGCTTTTCGGCTTTGCTCTCTCATGGGTTTGGGGCGAACTATATTGTGTGGTTTGCCCTGTTGGTTGGAAGTCGAATAATTCTCTCACAAGAAATCAAGCGCAATAGCACACGTGATTACATCGTCTTATGCGCAGCGTTGCTTCTCATATGCATTCCCAGCGCAAATTTGGCCTGGCTTGCCGCTTCATTCGTCGCCCTCAGCTTAATAAACAAATGCCCATCCCCTTTTGCGTCACTTCTTATTTTTACAGCCTGCATACGTGAACCCATCACGTCCGTTGCTCTAAAAATATTCGCAGGTAACATTCTGGGGATGGATGCTCATTTAACAAACATCGCTCTCAAGCTAATGGGATTAAAAGCTTTATTACAATCTAATATCCTCATCACTGAAAATGGACACCCTTTGTTGATTTTAACGGGTTGTTCCGTTTTTACAAACCTATCCTATGTAAGCCTTTTGTGGTTAAGCATTTATGCCTCAAAAAATTTGCGCCTCAGTACATTAAGTTTTCTGTCTTTAACAATTTTAATTCTACTGACATTAGGCTCTAACGCCATGCGCCTTGCCCTTATGACCACTTCAGAACAAGCTTATCTTTATTATCACGACGGTATGGGAAGCTACATTTTTGAATGGGGCTTGATGGCCCTTTCCCTTCTGTTGATCATTGTGAGTAGCCATTATGAAACGATTAGAAAAAATATACCCTCTGGTTTTATTGCTTAGCCTTTGCCTTTCCCTTTTTTGGAAAACAGATATAAGTCCATCTTCTGTTTTAAGCCATAAAATTCAGCCCTTTTTTGAAGATCAGTCTTTAAGGTTGGTCAAATCAGTACGTCCCGTTAATCGTGGCGATTTTCAAATCGAATTTTACCGCCCGCCGACCTGTCCGGGGTTTATCGCCCTCATTCAGTTAAACAAAAATGAAGAAGGCGCAGCCATCCTCGCCCATTATTTAAAACAGCCCTTAGACAGCATTTCCTTTATTCATAATGCACAGGTATTTGACCATTTCCCCGCTTTTCAATATTGGCTCAATACTGTGTTTCGCAAAAACGCCACACATGTCATTGCAATAAAAGAATTCGGCAGCTGTCAATTAATTGAAAATATTGATTGGTCCCTTATTTAACGTCTCATTATGCAATTTTCTCATTTTGAGAAGCTTAAACTCCCCTAAAACGCGGCTTATATCTGGCACATGATTTGCTTTTATAACCTTTAAACAGAAAGAGGAGGTTCTTATGCGATTGTCATATCGTCTAACATTATCAAGTATCGGTATTATACTTTTCAGCCAAACAGCGCATGCCCAAGAGGCCTTAACCAATGTTCAACTTGAAAGTGGTTTGCTCAGTGGTATCCAACAAGCTTTGCCTGAATCTAGTAACATCGATCAAGATTTTATTAACCCACAATATGATCCCGTCCTTACATTTAGCGAAGATACACAAGTTGGTGTGACCTTTATTGATGAAGGTGCCGGATATAGAAACAGTCTTGGGTATTTTACCTTTAGCGACAGCACTTTTGACAATTTAGATTTTGGTACAGTTGACAGTGACAGTTCCGGCACTATTTCAATCAGTGAATTATCCACTTTAAATGATGTAAGCACTGGAATGATTTTTGATAATGTATCAAAGGCTGGTTCTGGTGGCAGCCTTCTTGCCGGTGATACAGCCGTTTTAGGTAATGGCAACCTAACCGCAACAGGCACCGACTTCACCATGGATAGCGGTATCACTTTTTCAAGTGGGACGAATATGGGGTTTTTCCTTCTTCAAAATGCATATTCTGGCGGTAATGTAAATACAGATGCCTTAACGATGTTTTCTGTTGATTTTTTAAACCCTGAAAATGATGCCTTTGCCACTTATGACTCAGCTGATGCTGACTCTCGACACGTTGCAATGATGTTTGCAGATCAAGATCAAGATGAAATTATTCTTGCCTTCGAAGATTTAAATCGTACAGACCCATCCGCAAATCATTGGGGAATATCCAGTGATGAAGATTTCAACGATGCTGTCTTTCGTATCAGAACTGACCCTATTGAAGCCATTGCAGACACAAACATCACCATCATGGCAGCCCCTGCACCCAGCCTTGGTGGCGGTCTTGCAGGATTAATTGGTATGACGGG
>Ga0105358_10001888_pt1 | contig 11169 bp, 7 predicted proteins | sample GOMGulsemesocosm_5_FD_83509 | JGI IMG/M metagenome (GOLD analysis project Ga0105358, IMG submission 83509) | Methane-oxidizing microbial communities from mesocosms in the Gulf of Mexico - GOM15C Gulf of Mexico | ecosystem: Environmental > Aquatic > Marine > Cold seeps | place: Gulf of Mexico...
GAATAATAGCTTAGATGTCTTTGCTGTTATCTACTGTCATGTGTTCGCAAGTGTTGTGGTTGCCGTGTTCTCCCTAAATCGATTTTATGCGCTCGGGTTAATTGATTTTGTTAATGTCTTTGGAGAATTCAGAGGGGTTATTAGATTTGGCTTGCCGCTTGTTTTAACCACTGCTACTGGTTGGTTTAAACTTTACTATGAACGTTATTTACTTACGACCACCATGGGTGTTGCGTTTACCGGATATTACAGTGCTGTATTCCAGTTTGCGCAAGTCGCACTAGTTCTAAATACCATTTTCTCAAGAGTTTATGGGCCGTACCTATTCAGCAAGTTGAGCTTGGGAAGGTGGTCAAGGAATACTTTAATAGGGTATTCGGTATTAGTTTCCGCTTTATTTCTTGTGATTGGGGCTGTTTACGCTTACTTCGCTGGTGATCTTGTTGTGTTGCTGTATGGAGCAGAATATGGAGCCTACACAATTATTGCATTCCCGCTGTGTTTTGCGGCATTTATGAATTTATCTAACACGGTATTTATTACCTATATATTGTTTTATGAGAAAACAAAAATAATTTCTATGATCTCGTTGTTTTCATTGGTTCTTCATGTGGTCGCAACAAGTTTTTTTGTAAGTGAAAAGGGGTTTTACGGGGCAGGTCTCGGTTACTTACTGTCGAATTCAATAATGGTGCTTTGCACTATGAGTTATGCCATTTTCGAGCTTGGAAAGCACAGTGTATATGCAGATCAAGGTGGGCTTGAAGCTCGATGAATGTCGGTAATATTTAATGAAAAGGATTGCGTGTTGAAACAGGTGGTAGTGAGTAGCTTTTATTCAAGTACAGGCGGTATGTCTACATACGTGAAGTCAGTCGTGGATCATTCAGACAAAGAGAATACATATCTTATTACGGATGATATATCCCTGGTCGACTTGTCGGAAAGTGAGAGGTATTTTTCTGTGTTCTCCGCCTCAAGGTTTATGACCTGCTTGAAGTTGATGTCTTGTTTTTTAAAAATAAATCCTGAACATATTCAGTCACATGGCCGCTGGTATTTAAATCTAACAGTTGTGCTTTATAAGTTTACAGCGTTATTGAATCCATTCCTGAATGTACCTACTACTTATGTGGTTAAGCATACGGACATAACTGAAAGTAAAGCTAAGTCGCTGATATTTAGATTTATTGATGAGATGTTCACTAAGGTTTTGTTTCCATCGCACTACTTTATGAAAAAATGCATAACTTCTGTTGGCTATAATCCCAGTAAGTGTTGTGTCGTTTATCCGGGTGTTCCGAGTTTGGTTGGTCCTGGTCCTGATTTGTTTGACCTGGAAGTTGATGGAAGGAAGGTGATTACGTATGTAGGTAAATTTGTACTTCCTGGAAAAGTGAGAGGACTTTTTGAGCTTATTGAGGGTTTCTCTAAAGCATTCAAGATAAATAATGACCTGGTGCTAGTTATTGTTGGGGATGGCCCGCTTTATGGGGTTATTGTTGAAAAAATAAAGCGTTCAGGTCTCCCTGATGATGCTGTTAAGATCCTTAGTGGCATAAGCAACCCATCTAAATTATATGGCATTTCAAGTTTACACTGCCATATTTCATTTGGTGATACTTTTGGGCTTGTGGTACTTGAGTCTTTGAGTCATGGCGTAAATACACTGATTAACGATTTTGGTGATTTTAAAAAGATTGGGCCAGTAGATGGGCTTAACTTTACAGAGCCAAGTGGTGATCATATAGCTTCAAATATATTGAGAATTATTGAGTCTCCTGAGTTGGTGGATGTTGAAAAGTTGCAAGCCACTTTCTCTTGGGCTGTAACTGCTCGGTTATTAAGTGGTAGGTCGGTGAGTGTGAGCTGATTAATTGATTGTGCTAGTCGTATTATTTGTTGGGTGGTCTAGCAGTGATTTTATGTTAGGAATACTATGTTCGATGCTGCTTAGTCTATTTTAAAGGATTTTTAGTGTATAAGTTCTTCTTTTTTGTTTGGTTGCTTTTCTCTGCTGGGTTGATATATCCAGACCTGGAGAGGTATGTTTACTTGAACGAGTTGCTGGCCATATTAGGTTTTTTTCTTACTTTTAATTTTTATTTAAAAAGTTACACATCACTTACTAGAGTGGAGCTCTTGTATTTTATATTTGTGGTGTATGGGGCTTTGTTATTGCTGGCGTCTTACGAAGAAATTTCCAACTCAGGTCTATATCTAAGTGTAAGGACGATGCCTATATTCTATAACGTCTTTGGGTTTATAACTGGTTACTACCTGTATATGTATTATTTGAGCGGTAGAGTCCTTAAATTTCCAAAGGGCTGGAGGTATGTTGGACTTGCTGTCTCTCTAGTTACACCCTGGAGGTTGTCCCCTCAGGTTTTTGCTATGCTCTTCCTGAAAAGCTATAAGGCAATATTTCTATACTTAACTCTTTTCTTCTTAATTAATGGAGGGTCAACTTCAATAACAGCTTTTGTGTTTGTTTTTTCGTTACTCGTATATAAGAATAGTAAGTCCATTAGGGCGTGGCTGTCAGTAAAGTATTTATATGTTTTCACCGCGTTATTTTTTGTCGGGCTTTACCTTTCTTACGGTGTTTTTGATGAATTCATTAGTATTGGTTACGAAAAGTACTTTGCGTTGGATGTCAATCTGACTTGGCGATATATGTTTTGGGTGTATCTTTTTCAGGAAGTGGCCGCAAATAATATATTTTTTGGAATTGGATTTGGAAGCCCTCTTTTTGAGCTGGGTGTCGCACCTAGTTTTATTACTTCTGATGATGGCAGTCGTAATACGGAGTATACATTGGGGACTCATAACTCGATGGTTTTTCTGCTGATGAGGATGGGAGGAGTTGGGCTTCTGTTGATTTTACTCATTCATGCGGCGGTATATTCAAAAGCATTTAGATTTATCTTGAAAGATAGGGGCGCTGAGTTGTCAGAAGTGGAGACTCTTCTCTTAGCGAACCTTATGTTTCTCAATTCTGCATTCTTTAATGTGATTCTAGAGACCCCCTTGTATGGTGGTCTTTATTGGATGACTCTAGGTCTGCTTTATGGGTCTTTGAAAAAAATGAGGGTTTAGGGTGAAGAAAGTTTTGTTTTTTGTGCAGCTCCCACCACCACTGCATGGCGCATCCATTTGTAATGACAACTTGACGAAAAGTAAACTGTTAAGAAGTGAGTTTGATATTCGCGTTCTTCCTATTTCGTTCAGTAAAACTATTTCTGAGATGCAGAGTAAAAGCTTACTCAAAATATTTAAAGTAATACCTTTAATTCTCCTCCTGATAAGAGAGTTGGTGGTGTTTAAACCTGATGTTGTGTACTTTTCAATATCTCCGTTAGGTGTTGCGTTCTTAAGGGATGTGTTGTTTGTATCTATTCTTAAGTTGTTCAGGTGCCGGGTTATTTATCATCTTCATGGGAAGGGGATTGGATGTGTAGAATCAAGGGTGCTTAAGTTTTTTTATAGGTATGTGTTTAATAATTCTTCGGTTATATGTTTGTCCTCACTGCTGGCGAATGATATTGCCGGTGTTAAAGGCAATGCCAAAGTTTATATATGTGAAAACGGCGTAATCGCTGAGGCGGTAAAGGGGGGGAGGAGCGTCGCGGAAAATACAGTAAGACTTCTGTTCTTGTCTAATCTTTTGCCTTCAAAAGGTATTGATATTTATTTGAAGGCTACTTCACGTCTTGCCGCAGAAGGGGCTGATATAGAAATTAATATTGCTGGTGCATGTAATAGTAAGTTTAAGCAGGAAGATTTGAATCGTTTTCTTGACTGCAATCAAGGTTTGATGGTGGAAACCCATTATCACGGAAGTGTATCTGGAATGGCTAAGTGGGAGCTGCTTAGAGATATGGATGTCCTCGTCCATCCTACGCTTAATGATGCATTCCCTCTCGTTATACTGGAGGCTATGGCAGCAGGTTGTATAGTTGTTTCAACTAGGCAGGGTGGCATCCCAGATATATTGAAAGGTAAGTCATTCGGGTTCTTACTTGATGAGATAACGGAAGATTGTTTGTACGAACAATTAAAATCATTATTGGTAAGTCAAAATGACTTTCATCAGTGGTCACGGGATTCAAAGTCTGAGTTTAATGAGAAATATACCTTTGATAAGTTTGAAAGGCGAGTTTGCGATATTATTGGAGAGGTCTGATGTTAGGTCGGTCTATTTTTAAGGGGGCTTTAAAGAATGTTCCTCCATTTATTGGGAGTGCGTGTTCTATTATTCCTTTTCAGTATCGCCTTGGTAGATCATATTTGTTCCATAGAAGTGAGTTAAGTAGGCATGTAACGAAAGAGCGGGTGTTTAAGTCGTTATTTGAGCTGGTGAAGAACTCTGAGTGTTCTATTAAGTTCTATTCTGATTTTTATAAAAGTAAAGGCTTCTCATATACCCAGCTTAATTCATTTAGTGATATCTACAAGATCCCCGTTGTAACCAAGAAGGATCTTCAACAATTTGATTTTGAATCTCGGACTACTGACCTTAATAAGGGCGTTGTTACAAATACCGGTGGTACATCGGGACAGCCGTTGAAATTATTGTTAGATAAAAATGCACATGCCCGTGAATGGGCCCACATGCACACCATCTGGGAGCAGCTGGGCTACAAAACATCCAGCATCAAGATCACGCTGCGCGGTATGAACCTGGGCGATCAGCCGATCAAGTACAATTTTATCCACAATGAATTTCAGATAAACGCCTACTGTGAGTTCGATCGAGTCGCTAAGGCTCTAGCAAAGATTCTTGCGAAGTATCGGGTTGAGTATGTACATGGTTACCCGAGTGGTATCTATGAGTTTGTTAAGCAGCTGGGTGCCGAGCACCCAGAGATATTGAAGTCCTTAAAGGCTAATCTAAAGGGCGTGTTTTTCGGATCCGAATTTCCGGCGCCTATCTATAGGGACTACATTGAATCCGCCTTAGCTGTGGATACTGTGTCTTGGTATGGCCACACGGAAATGGCTGTGTTGGCTCGCGAAAAAGACGAAGCCTTTGTCTATCACCCATTTCAATCCTATGGATTTACCGAGGCGGTTGAGATCGACGGGAAATGTCATCTGGTCGGCACCACGATTCACAATAAAATCGGCCCCCTGATTCGCTATGACACAGGGGATATTATTGAACCTGTGTCATACGATGACGGTATTTTGGAATCTTTCAGAATATCCGAAGGGCGTGTCGGTGAATTTGTGGTCGATAACAATGGTCGTAATATTTCGCTCACCGCGTTGATTTTTGGTCGCCATCATGAGCTGTTTGATAGTGCGGATTTCATTCAGGTGAAACAGCCCACCGCTGGCGAGCTGACGATTTACGTTACCACTAAAAATAAAAAACTAGACTGCAGCAGCTTGTTTGACGCCGAGGGTATCAATATGACTATTGATTTCCAGTTGGTTGCTCGCCCATTTAAAACGAAGGCGGGCAAGGTTCCGCTGATTGTAAAGTAACGGATTTATTACATGAAACAAGTAACCCAAACCCTGCGCACTGGTGTAGTCGAAGTCAACGAAGTCCCGGTTCCTGCGCTCACCGATAAGTTTGTGCTGGTCAAAAATACCGCCTCGGTGATCAGCGCCGGTACCGAAAAAACCAAGATTGATATGGGCAAGAAAAGCCTCTTGCAAAAAGCCAAGGCACGCCCGGATCTGGTTAAGCAGGTATTAAAAAAGCTGCAAACCGAAGGCATTAAGAAAACCCTGCAAACGGTGACTTCGCGTTTAAATTCGCCCTCGCCCTTGGGTTACAGTTGCGCGGGCACGGTTGTTGCTACCGGTGGGCTGGTAGAAGGGTTGCAGCCGGGCGACCGTGTTGCCTGTGGCGGTGCCGACTACGCCAACCACGCGGAGTTTGTCACCATCCCCAAGAACTTGGTGGTAAAAATACCGGATAATGTGAGTGACGAGGAGGGCGCCTTCGCCACCGTCGGTTCCATTGCCCTGCAGGGTGTGCGCTTGGCCGAGCCTAAATTGGGCGAGACCTTTTTGGTGTTGGGCCTGGGGTTGATTGGCCAAATCACCGTGCAGCTTCTGCGTGCCAACGGCTGCAAGGTTATAGCGACGGATTTGGATGCAAGCCTGGTGACCCAGGCAGAAAGTTTTGGTGCCATAGGCGCAGGGCCTGGCAGTGATGTTGAGGGGCTTTGCAACGATTTAAGTGCCGGCCACGGCGTTGATGGTGTGCTGGTGTGCGCTGGTACATCGAGCAATCAACCGATTGAATTGTGTGGCGCGGTCACCCGTGAGAAGGGCCGTGTTGTGGTGGTGGGCGCTGTGTCTATGGACATCCCGCGTGAGGATTTCTTTAAGAAAGAAATCAGCGTGGTGATCTCCCGCTCTTATGGTCCTGGCCGTTACGATCCTTTTTATGAGGAGGGCGGTAACGATTACCCGCTGGGTTACGTGCGCTTTACCGAACAGCGCAATATGCAAACCTTTCTTGAGTTGATCGCTCAGGAAAAGGTGGATGTTAAAAGCCTGATTACCCACCGCTTTGGTGTTGATGAAGCGGCGGAAGCCTACCAGTTGATTGAAGGCCAAAAGACCGAGCCTTATCTCGGCATCATGATGCAGTACGCCATGGGGGGGGCAGTAAACTCACACGCAGAGGGGGGGCAGCCTCGCATTGCGATCAATACGGCGCCGATTGATAAGAAAAAATTGGGGCTGTCTTTCTTTGGCGCTGGTAACTACGCCACCGCCAGTTTGCTGCCGCCGCTGAGTAGTCATAGTTCGGTTGAGTTTCGCGGCCTGGTGACGGCCAGTGGCCGTACCGCCCAGGGCGTGGCCAAGCAGTTTGGCTTTGCGTTTTGCGCCGCCGACTATGCAGAGATTCTCGCCAGCGATACCGATGCGATTATGGTAACGACTCGACACGATAATCACGCCGCATCGGTGGTGTCTGCCCTCAATGCCGAAAAGCACGTCTATGTTGAAAAACCGCTGGGCTTAAGTGTGCAAGAATTGGCTTCAGTGCACGAAGCGCAGTTAGCTAACCCTGCGGCTCAGTTAATGGTGGGTTTTAATCGCCGCTTTGCGCCATCTACCCAAGCGGTGCGCGAGCACTTTGCCTCTGTGCAATCGCCCTTGGTCGTTAATATACGCATTAACTCGGGCGCGATACCTGCGGATCATTGGATACAAGATCCCGCGATTGGCGGCGGGCGTGTGCTGGGTGAGGGTTGCCACTTTGTCGACCTGGCCTCCGCAATAGTAGGCTCTAACCCCAAGACGGTTTCCTGCATTGGCACGGCCAAGGCGAATAAATCGGCCTTACTCAACGACAATGTTCTGATTAGCTTGAGCTTTGAGAATGGCAGCATCGGCAATATCGTTTACACAGCCGATGGTTCCAAGGCCATGCAAAAAGAGACGGTGGAAGTCTTTGGCGGTGGCCGCAGTGCGGTAATCAACGACTTTAAAGAAGCGCTGCTCTACCAGGGCGACAGCCAGGTAACGACTAAAAAGTTGATGGCCCAAGATAAAGGCCAGAAAGCGATGTTGGATGCCTGGTTGGCCGGTTTACGCTCTGGGCAGCCATGCGTTGCTTATGATTGCTTGGTGGCCAATAGTCTGGCCACGGTGCTGGCGGTTGAATCGCTGGCCATTGGTGCACCGCTTAATGTCGATTTTTCTATTTTACAGGAAGAGGCATTGGCCGAGGATGATGCGGTGTGAGCAGTTGTGAGTTAGCGGCTGTGATGCTGGAGGGCGCCCAGACCGACGACTTTGCCGGTTATGATCCCTTTGATGGTCTTAACAGTCGAGTCTTCGATTGGCTGCCTGGGCTGAAGGCGGGTTTTGCTGGCCTTGCCTGGATTCAGTTTTTTAAGCGCTCGCCAATCAACCTGCGCCCGTTCTTGGGTGTGCCCAAGCGTCGTAACCCCAAGGGTATCGGTCTGTTTATTTTGGGGTTGTTGGAAGATTACCAGCGCAGCCAAGAGCAAGCCTATCTTGATCAAGCTATTGAGTTGGCCGACTGGTTGCTGACCCAGCAGTGTGATAAAGCCGAGTGGCAACACAGTTGTTGGGGTTACCACTTTGACTGGATGGCGCGCGCGTTTTTTGTGCCCAAAGGCAAACCCAATGTGATTACCACCATTTATGTGGCTCAGGCATTACTGAAGTTGGCGCAGTTGCTTGAAGCAGAGGTTGGAGAAAGTAATACGGCAGAGGCGAGTGTTGGGGAAGCGCAGGGTGACAAAAACGGGCTGGCAGTTTGCACTGCTAAAAAGTACCGTGAACCGGCACTGGATGCGGCGCACTTTATCGTCAACACCCTCTATACCGAGGCTGATGGTCGAACGTTTTTTGCGTATATTCCGGGTGAAACCGCTTTTGTGCATAACGCCAGCTTGTGGGCTGCGGCCTGGGTGGCGGTGGCGGCCGCTGAGACAAACAACGATAACTACCGGCAACTTGCCCTAAAGGTTGCGCGGCAATCGGTGGCCGAGCAGGGCGTCGATGGCTCTTGGGTTTACGGGGCGCGCCATCACCACCAGTTTATTGATGGTTTTCACACGGGTTATAACCTCGAGGCGCTTGATCTGCTGCGGCGCTCGCTGTGTGTCGATGAGTTCGATGGCTCCATCGAAAAAGGTTTGGACTATTATAAGGCGAATTTCTTCGAGGGCGATGGTACCGCCAAGTATTATCACAACAATCGCTACCCGCTGGATATGCACTCAGTCTCGCAGGCGTTGATCACGCTGATCAAGGTGGGCGGCACACAGGCAGATGTAGCTCTGGCTGATAAGGTGTTGCAGCGTTCAATCGAGTCGCTCTATCAGCCGAAAAAACAGCGCTTTGTTTATCAAAAAACCAAGCGCTACAGCAACCGCATTAACTATATGCGCTGGACCCAGGCCTGGGTCTACTACTCATTTGCGCTCTTTAATCGCACCCAGCTGGACATGACCAACCGATGAACCGTATTGAATTTTTAAACTCGCCCATGGATGTGGCCAGCATGGGTGAGGCTGTGTCTTTTATTGAAGACAAGGTTGCCGCCGATACCTTTACCCAGCATGTGGTGGTTAACGTCGCCAAGCTGGTCAACATGCAAAAAGATTCCGAGCTGGCTGAGTCGGTTAAAGCCTGTGACATCATCAATATTGATGGCATGGGTGTGGTCTGGGGGGCGCGTTTGTGTGGCCATGATATTCCCGAGCGGGTTGCCGGTGTAGATCTGTTTCACAACCTCTTGGCCATGAGCGCCAAGCGCGAGTTTCCGGTTTTTTTGTTGGGGGCAAAGCAGGAGGTTGTTGAGAAGACCGTCGAGGTGGTCGAGGGTTTGTACCCTGGGTTGAAAGTAGCTGGATATAACGATGGTTATTTCTTTAACGGTAAAGAGGGGGACGACGAAGAGGCCGTGGTGAAAAAAATTCGCGACTCGGGTGCCAAGTTATTGTTTGTTGCCATTACCTCACCGAAGAAAGAAAACTTTATCAACAAGTGGCAAGACCAGCTGGGCGTCAACTTTGTAATGGGCGTGGGTGGCACCTTTGATGTAGTAGCCGGTAAGGTTACTCGTGCGCCTGTGTGGATGCAGAACGCGGGGCTGGAATGGCTTTATCGCGTGCTGCAGGAGCCAAGGCGCATGTGGAAGCGCTACCTGATTACCAACAGCAAGTTTGCCTGGTTGTTACTGGGTGAATGGCGGCGGTCGAAAATGAAGAAGATCGAAAATAAGAGCGCCAATAATAAAGAAGTAGGAAAGGTTTAAAGTATGTGCGGCATTGTAGGAGCGGTAAGCAACAGGGACGTTAAAGGTATTTTACTCGAGGGTTTGAAGAAGCTTGAATACCGAGGCTATGACTCGGCGGGTGTGGCGGCTGTTGATAGTGACGGGCAGCTGCAGCGCTGGCGTGCCGCTGGCAAGGTAGTGAACCTGGCTGCGAAACTGCAGCAGCATGATTCTTCAGCGGCTGAGGGCAGTGTTTTGCCCCATACCGCCGGCATTGCCCATACCCGCTGGGCCACTCACGGCAAACCCACCGAGGCCAATGCTCACCCGCATGTATCCGGCTCTATTGCCGTGGTGCACAACGGCATTATTGAAAATCACGCTCAGTTGCGCACGCAACTGCAGGCCGACGGCTTTATTTTTAACTCCGACACAGATACCGAAGTGATTGCCCATGGTGTGACGGCGCTGCGCGCAGGCGGTCTGTCGCTGCTTGAGTCGGTGCAGCGTTTGTTGCCGACCCTTGAGGGTGCCTATGGCACGGTTATTATGGATGAGTCTCAGCCGGATACGCTGGTAGTGGCTCGCTCGGGTAGCCCGCTGGTGATTGGTCTGGGGCAGGGGGAGCACTTTATCGCCTCCGATGCCATGGCCTTGGCTGATGTTGCCAGTGAGTTTATGTATCTTGAGGAGGGGGATGTTGCCCAGCTAACGGCCCAGTCTCTTGAGATTTACAGCGCTGACGGGCTGCCGGTTGAGCGCCCCATTACACTGCCGACGATGGAGCTGGCGACGGCGGATAAAGGCACTTACCGCCACTATATGCTCAAAGAAATTATGGAGCAGCCACAGGTGGTGGCGCGGGTGTTAGATGGGCGCTTGGCGGCAGAGGGCTTGTCGCAATCTGCGTTTGAACCGGCCCTAGCGGATGTGTTTAAACAGGTACGCTCTGTGACGATTCTCGCCTGTGGTACCAGTTACAATGCCGGCATGGTGGCCCGCTATTGGATAGAACAGCTGGCCAAGATTCCCTGCCACGTTGAAGTGGCTTCGGAGTTTCGCTACCGCTCAGTGGCGGTTGCCGACAACTCGCTGTTGATCACAATCTCCCAGTCAGGCGAGACGGCTGACACCCTGGCGGGTTTGCGCAAAGCAAAAGCCTCGGGATTTTTGGCCAGTTTGACCATCTGTAATGTACCGGGATCATCCCTCGACCGTGAATCTGACTTTACCTTTATATCCCGCGCCGGTACCGAGGTGGGTGTGGCATCCACAAAGGCTTTTACTGCGCAGTTGGTGTCGCTGCTGTTGGTGTCGCTGCAGTTGGGTCGTTTAAATGGTTTACCAGCGTCGACCGAGCGCACAATCTGTACGGCGCTGCATGGGTTGGCGGTTGATATTGAATCCGTACTTGAGCTGGATAAAGAAATTGAAGCCCTGGC
>Ga0105358_10001889_pt1 | contig 11168 bp, 12 predicted proteins | sample GOMGulsemesocosm_5_FD_83509 | JGI IMG/M metagenome (GOLD analysis project Ga0105358, IMG submission 83509) | Methane-oxidizing microbial communities from mesocosms in the Gulf of Mexico - GOM15C Gulf of Mexico | ecosystem: Environmental > Aquatic > Marine > Cold seeps | place: Gulf of Mexico...
AAATATTTTGATGGAAAAATCGGCGCCTTTAGCTACCTACTCTTTATTCTTCTCTATGTCCCATGTGTTGCTGCCATTGCAGCCGTTCAACGAGAAACGGGCACACGTTGGGCCTTATTTTCTATCTTCTGGAGCTTATATTTAGCCTACAGCATGGCCACCTCATTCTATCAAATTGCAACCTTTGCAAACCACCCAACTCAAACATGGGCGTGGCTCTGTGTATTTAGCACGGGTTTTTTAGGCATTTGGCTTACGCTTCGTCAATTGGGTCAAAAAATACTCGCTATAGACCCTACTATCATCAGAAACGCATGATCTTATTAGATGTTCGTGATTACTTAAAAGCAGCGGGTAGCGCACCAGTTCGCGATCTCGCTTTACATTTTAAAATATCACATGATGATGCGGAATCGATGCTCGAGCACTGGGTTAAAAAAGGCTACGCAAGAAAACTACCTCCAGGATCACTGTGCCAAGGTGGTTGCAGAAGTTGTGACCCCAACACAATAGATATTTATGAATGGAGCGACTCTGCTAATACCTAAAGCTCATTAAAAAATCTTCTTGTTACTGTTAAAAATACTGCCACCACACTCACTAAGAACCACAGAATGACTCTACTTAATAATTTAAATACTGCCCAAAATTTTGTCGAACTTTAGCAATTGGAATAGATACACCAAAACCTGTATTTAACGCAGAATCTTTCGCCACTTTAATCGTATTAACGGCCACAACATGACCTTTATCTGTCACCAGTGGGCCACCACTATTACCAGGTAAAATCTGTGCATCAGTTACTATGCCTCTTTGCGATACTTGCGTCACTGTCCCATCAGTTAATTGATCTCGCAAACCCAAAGGGCTACCAATTGCATGTACCGCTGTACCCTGTGATACGTTCTGAGTCGCCATTTTTAGATGCGGAGCCTTACATGCCTTTACTTTAAGTAAAGCCAAATCATCTGTAGGCGCTACCTTTATCAGATTCGCTATCGTCTTGGTGTTATCTTTTAAGATAATTTCAAATGACTGCGCTACATTTGAAATAGCACTTGAAAAGTTGAAGTCAGACTTTTGTTGGTTAAACTTTTGCTCATCATAGCTCAGCCGCCTCTCAGCTTCATTTAGTTGTTGCTGGTCTTCTTGATATTGTCGTTCATAAAGCGAATATTCACGTAATGCCAGCCGCTTCTCTTTTTCCAATCTCAAACCATCCATGTATAACCAAAAATCATCGAGTTTTTGTTTATTAATGGCGAGGCGCTCTTTCTGATTATTGACCTGTATTTTGTTGCGCTTAAATATCAATGCGCTTTTTTTGATTTTTGCTTGCGTAGCATCCCATTGCTTTCCTTTAGCAGGACGAACCACATGCTTATTAGTGACTAAATAACAGTTCTGAGTTACAAAAAAACCAGAACCAGAGCCCAGCTTACTTTTAACGGTTACCACGGCCATAGTCGCTTGTTGAACAGGGTTTTTGGACGGGTATTTATTGGTCAATAACGTTATAAAATCACTCGACTTACCCACAAATACGCCCGAGTTTTTATAAGAATGGACAGCCAGTGACCCGTCTGCTTTTTTAGGTGAATCTGAAAACTGCCAACGCCCATTTTTATCTTTATATTTAAATACCTCCGCTAGAGCGGTATTTTGAAAAGAAAGTGAATACACCGCTATTAAGGCAGCTATAAAATACGTCGTCTTTTTAAAGATGAACATAATAATTAGACTTAAATCCTAGGGAGCTCATAGAGCTAGAAATGAATCAAACAGATTAAAGTAATACACATAGCATCCTCCTTAAGCAAACAACGTTTCACCTCAATTTAAAACCTTTTATCCGCTTCAAGTTTCACTTATCACATTGGCATACTACACCAAGTCAACCTAATAGATCGTGATAACCAATATATACAACTAAAAAAGCCAATGGAAAACAGTCACTTCTTTTAGTTTTTCTGATCTGCATCAAAGCATTAAAAGCCAGCGAACATTAGAATTTACAACGCAGCAAAATTAACTATCTAAATCGTTGCGCAGACTTTTTTTTCAAAAATAATATACACAATGGAGAGCACAATATTATGAGTAACAACACTGATTACCATCAATTTATTGATAATGAAGAAGGTTGGGTCGATCGTCGTATTTTTTGGGAAGAAGAAATTTATGAACAAGAATTAAAGCAAATATTCGCAAAATCTTGGCAGTTTATTGCTCATGACTCAATGATCCCTAATGCTAATGACTTCTACACCACATATATGGGTGAAGATGGTGTTATTGGTGCACGCCAAAAAGATGGAAGCGTTAAAGTATTTTTGAATTCCTGTCCGCACCGTGGCAATAAATTTTGCTTTGCCGATGAAGGTAATACACGCTCATTCATTTGTAATTATCACGGTTGGAGTTTTGGTATTGATGGCAAGCTTGGTGCTTTAGCAAACGAGCATGTTTATGATGAAGGCGACATCGATAAAGAAAAATGGAGCCCTAAACAAGCGCGTGTTGACAGTTACAAAGGTCTAATCTTTGCAACATTTGATGAAAATGCACCTACACTTGATGAGTGGCTGGGGGACTTCAAATGGTACATGGATATGATGTTTGATAATGATGGTGAAACCGAATTCATCAATGGCGGTATCAAATCTTATGTCAATGCTAACTGGAAATTTGGTGTTGAAAATTTCATTGGAGATGCATATCACGCTCTTTGGAACCATGACTCTGGCCTAAAGGCTATGAATAATGGCGAAGGGTTTGGTCCTGCTGTAACCGAAAACTCATTCCATGCCAGTGTTAATGGACATGGTTGGGAGTTTGGTACGGATGGTTATGCCGATGTCATTATTAATGGCTCTGAAAGATGGGTTGAATACGTTAGGGATGTACTCAAGCCAAAAATTAAAGATAAATATGGCGAGCTACGCTCAAATATATTTGGTTCACTGGCTTCCGTTTCACTATTTCCAAATATTTCATTCTTACCTGGCATTCAAACCTTCCGCGTTTGGTTACCAAGAGGTCCAAAAAAACTGGAACTACGTATTTTTACTATCGTTAACAAGAATATGCCTGAAGATCTTAAGCAGGAAGTTAACAACGGCTGCATGATGACCTTTAACCCCGCTGGTGTACTTGAAATGGATGACGGTGAAAACTGGGAAGGTAATACAGCCGTTAATAAAGGATATTTGACGCGCCTAGAAAAGCTCCATTATGGCTGTGGTATTACTCGGGAAATTGAGCATGAAGAGTTACCCGGCATTATTTATAAAGGTCAATTTAACGATGCTAATCAACGCCACTTTTATACTCGCTGGGCTGATTTAATGAATGCTGATTCATGGGATGATGTACCTACGCGTTATACACCTCGTCATACAAAAACAACTAAATAGGAGTAAGGACGATGACAAATTTATCAGAAAAACCGGCAGTACCTGCTTCTATGGAGTTAACCTTCGAGGTTGAACAATTTTTGTATAAAGAGGCTCGCCTTTTAGATACCGAAGAGTTCCATATATGGTTAGGACTATTGACTGAAGACATCCATTACTGGATGCCATATCGCTATCAGCGTTACCGTAAGAACCATGTAGAACCGACTGTTAATGATCAGTCCTACTACAACGACAATATGCATAACCTTGAAAGAAGGGTTTTACGGAATGATACGGGCACATGTTGGTCTGAAGATCCTGCTACAAGATCTTCTCATGTCATCAGTAATATTGAAGTTGAGCATACGGATAACCCTAATGAATACAGAGTGTATTCATTAACCACTGTGAACCGTAATATGAATGAAGATGAAGAACATCTAATGGTCGGTCATCGTACCGATATTTTACGTCGAGTAGATGGTCAATTAAAACTGGCTAAACGTAAAATTATTTTGGACCAGAACATCTTTATGAATAAGAGTTTAAACGTCTTCTTGTAAGACGGTTATTAAGAGCAATAAAGCAGAAGGCCCTATTCAATAGGGCCTTTCTAAACACTAACAGGAGAAACATTATGGTAAAAGTAATAGAGCTAGGCTATTTAGGCCTGAATGTAACTGACTCAACTGCATGGAGAAAGTACGCAACAGAATGTATTGGGCTTGAGATTGTTGAAAGCGGACAAGATGACCGTTTTCACCTAAGAATGGACCTTCAACATCACCGTATAACAGTTCACCAAACGGCAGACTCTGATGATTTGGCTTATATGGGATGGCGTGTTGCTGGACAAGAAGAATTTAAAGCAATACAAAAACAGCTATCTGATGCTGGTGTAGCTTATCGAGTTGGAACAACAGAAGAGGCACGTGAGCGTCATGTGCTCGCCCTGATAAAACTTGAAGACCCATCTGGCACAGCTAATGAAATTTACTACAGCCCTCAAGTGGATGTAATGAAGCCTCTCCACCCTGGACGCCCCATGTTTGGTAAATTTGTTGCTGGTGATCAAGGCCTAGGTCATGTTCTTGTCCGCTCAGATAATGATCAAGAAACTTATGATTTTTATAAGTTACTTGGTTTAGTCGGGTCGGTGGAATATAGAATCCCAATGCCCGATGGTAACTTTGCTGAACCTGTTTTCATGCATTGCAACGGTCGTCAACACTCTATTGCATTTGGTTTCCACGGCATGGTTGAGCGTTTAAATCACCTTCATATTCAATACACTAATTTAGATGATTTTGGTCAATCACACGATATTATTCGTAACCAAGGTATTGATGTTGCTATGCAATTAGGTAAGCATGCTAATGATCAGCTTTATACATTCTACTCAGCCACACCTTCTGGCTGGTTAATGGAACTTGGCTGGGGCGATTATGTTAAACCAGAAACTCAAGAGCATTATTCCGGTGATATCTTTGGTCATGGTGTAGAAGCTTCTGGTTATGGCATGGACATTGATATCTAGAAGAATAAATTCCAAGTAAAAACTAAAAAACGCTCACATTAGTGGGCGTTTTTTTATCCAACTAAAAATCACCTCAAACCAATCACCTGATATTGACCCTTTGTTTCTAAATAAACGGTGACTGGCGACTTGCTTTCATTTTTCCAATACCAGCCATGTGAACCGACAAAAGGCATGTCTTTTGAACCACTATCTGCTGACAATGATGATTCTTTATAACTTTTAAAATACCCTGTTGTGTCACCCTGTGGCTCACCGTGAAAATCAAAATAAACCGACTGCCCATCCGTCTTCCATGAGTATTCTAACGTTGCCCCTTTTTTTAAGAAAAACTTATACTCCAAACCACTGTAAGCAGGTAAAAGTAATTTAACAGCGTCTTCTCTTTCGGACTCCGTATCCTCACAAGCAGCCATTGTTGGTTTAACTGTCTTTTCATCGGGTGCTGTTAATACCGTTAAACCCATTGCTTTTCCAAAGCCTGTGGGGTCAATGCCATATTCTGCTGGTAACACAACCGTTATCAAAATAACGATCGCTAGAATACTCGCAAGAGCCAGTGCTTTTATCAATGAAGAAAGTGGTTGGATAGGATGCTCTATTTTATTCATAATAATTTAACCATAAACCGAATAACCGACCATTTGATAACCAAACAATATCAAACCGGCTGTCATTAAAAAAGTATTTGTAATATTGGAAAATGAGTAAAAGCTCCGGTGTCTACGCCAAAAGCTTAGGCCAATTAAAATAAAGACCAACGCTAAAAATTGACCCAACTCAACACCAACGTTAAAGGCCAATAAGTTTTTCCACAAATCTGTCTTCGGTAATGCAAAGTCCTGTATTTTTGTTGCTAAACCAAAACCATGGAATAAACCAAAAACTACTACCGCAATTTGAGTATTGGGTTGAAAACCAAACAATCGCTTAAAGCCACCTAAATTATCAAACCCTTTATAAACAATAGACAAACCAATGATCGCATCAATTAAGTACGGATCAACCGAAATATTATTCAGTACGCCAAGAAACAACGTAATGCTATGCCCCACTGTAAATAAACTAACGTATAGCAACACCTCACGCTTTCTAAACAAGAAGAAAATAACCCCAAGCAAAAATAACAAATGGTCATATCCCGTTACCATGTGTTTCGCACCAATATAAAGAAAAGGTCCGATGGCTACACCTTCGTTCGCTAACAGAAAACGTTCGGTATTAGCATCAACACCATGAGCAAATGCAACTGAAGAGCTGAAAACACACAACAACAAAACAGAAACAAACATGTTAGCCACTTTAAACATTGCCTTTCCCTAGCGTTGACGGACATAAATACAATGCGTGTTCTTTCACAGTTTTCCCTAAAAGCCTAATCAAATACGTCACCATCTACTACCTAAAGCCTTCACAAACCAACGAGATGACAGGTATAACTTCAATCATAACAACCCTTCAGTGAGAACCCAAAATTCCATTACGTATATTACAGTGTAACTAGGCTTTCTTTTACACATATCACAAGCCGGAATGAGTATCCCCTATCAGAGTACATGATAAAATATACAGCTTTACAAAAAACCCATTCAAACTACTTACATGCCCAACAGCTCTTCTTTTTACCAGTCCGGTTACTCAGTAAAACCCAACGTCAATTGCTTTTCAGAAAAAAACAAAGACCTACCCGTAGCTCGTGAGATCTGTCCTGTTACTGTCATTGTGCCCGCTTATAATGAAGCCGCTTGTATTGCTGACACAGTAAACAGCTTATTAAGGCAGTCTCTAGCCGCTGAAGAAATCATTATTATTGATGATGGCTCAACAGATAATACTGCCGAAATTTGCCGTTCTTTAGGTGTCACCGTCATCTCACCACCTGAAAACACAGGTTCCAAAGCCGGCGCTCAAAACTATGCATTAACAGATATAAAAACACAATACACCCTTGCCATCGATGCTGACACAACCCTACAAGAAGATGCATTAGAAAAACTCTATGCTGCCATGACCGAACCAGAAGTTGTTGCTGTTTGTGGCTTTGTTATCCCTCAACATGTCAAAACGTTATGGGAAAGAGGTCGGTATGTGGAATACCTCATGGCATTCACGTTTTATAAAGAAATCCAATCATATTATGAAAAACCCTTGATATCATCTGGTTGCTTTTCCTTATTTCGCACCGAATACCTAAAGCAAATTGGAGGCTGGTCATTACGCACGATGGCAGAAGATATGGACTTAACTTGGACAGCTTATCAGCTCGGTAAAAAAGTACGTTTTGTTCCTGATGCTATCTGCTACCCCATCGAACCACATAATTTCCATTTTATGCGTAAGCAGTTAAAACGTTGGGCTCATGGCTTTATTCAAAACGTTAAATTACATCGGAAAGGTATCTTGCACGTTCCTTTTCTTCGATCGATTGTTACTGTTATGTGCTGGGATGCTTCAATAGCATCCATCTTTTACTTGACCGTTATTCCCATTCTCTCGGTTGTTATAAGCCCGTTATTTTTGCTCGGATATATCATCGATTTACCCATGGTCGTTATTCCTACACTTGTAAAAGCATACAGCAGAGGTGAAACGTGGAAAGCATTAACAAGCATTCCTGCTTTTATGGTCTTACGTGTGGTTAATTCAGCAATTTTTCTAGAAGCATTATTCAAAGAGCTCATACTAAAACAGCCGCTCACCACTTACGAAAAAGGACATTAATATGAATGTTGGCTTACCTGGCGCTGGAATTGGCGGCCTTTATTATTTGATCTGTACTGCAATCATGCCTTTTAAAGAAGTTTTTTTGACGGTAACTAAACCTAAGCATAAATTTCGTTATCGCTTAGTTTCCATACAAGTAAGTATCGCAAGCGCTATCGTAATCGGCTTCATTGGAATGTATCAGCTGCTTAATAACCTGATTGAAGCTGACTTATCACTACAGACATCAATAGAAAATGATAGCTTTTTGCCAACCACACTATTACCCATTGCTATTAGCCTCGCTCTACTTATATTAATTTTAGCGATAGTAGAACTATTCGCATTAGTCTCAAAGAAGAAAAACACAGTGGCAATAAAAAAATAACTATTTAGTAATTTCAAAAAGATAACGGTTAATACAAAAAAAGTATTCTCCGCTTTTCTCAAGCGAATCAAGCCCTGCCAACCATGCGTCAGAATCACTTTGAGTTAAACCATCACGACTATTTGCAAATGAAGCAATAATTTTAGATAACCAATAACTAAAATTATTTTCATTATACTGGGTGTTCATAATAGGTAATGCATCTACATTATCCAACCGCAAACCCGCAGATTTAATCGAGGCAGGTAAACGCATAGGTACAGACTCTTGTGCACAATGCTGCTTCCATGCATTAATCATACGGTCACGGCAACCAACATCGACCGCACTCCAATAAGGGAATGCCCAATCCGTATCAACAATAACCCCTCGTCCGCCGGGACGAAGTACCCGTGCAAACTCAGTTAAGGCCGCATTTAAGTCGGCTACATATTCGTAAACTTGTGTTGAAACAACCGCATCAAAGCTGTTGTCGGCAAATGGTAAAGACATTGCATCACCTTGTTCAAAGGATACCATCGCTCTATTAGCACAAAGTTTTCTTGCCGATTCAATCATATTGTCCGCCATATCAACACCAACCACAGACCCTGAATTACCTATATTTTGACTAATATCTTGTGCTAATAAACCAGGACCAGAACCAATATCCAACACCTGTAGCCCTTCTTGTAGTTTGAGCGCTGTGACAACTTGCGCCCTAGCCGAAACAATATCCGGTGTCTGATACGCCATTTTTAACGCATGGTTTACTTCGTCGTTGAATTCTAGACCGTCTGCCATCATTTACCTTCTTAGTTATTTTTAAATATAAACGTCTACTTAAGACCTAATGTGTATTTTATCTCTGGTAACATCCGTTGAACACAATCCACCCCCTCACTTATCGCCTCATGTGCTCTGTAGAACTCTAGCAAACCCATATGAGAGAGCTTAGGTGTCAGAATAATATCGGGTGGGTCTCCGGCCATACGACTTCGTGTAATTCTATCTTGTGTAATATTGACAGACCCCGCAATAGCTTCAAATAAACTTGGCGTTTGTTCCTGACTTCTATCGATTGAAAAAAATGAATCGGTATACTCCGCCACCAAACTTGTCAGTTTATCGACCACCTTTTCAGATGGCTGAGTGACTTTTTTCTGCTTGTCTATGTGTTTACCAACAATATCCCCGTTTAAATTAACAGCAATCACCACATCGGCCCCTAAAGCTCGGCAGGTGGAAACTGGTACCGGATTAACCAACCCACCATCAACTAACCATTTATTCTCATGTTGTATCGCAGGGAATAAACCGGGTAATGAAATAGAGGCCCATACCGCCTCTAATACAGATCCTTCGGAAAGCCAAACCTCCCTGCCCGTTCCTAGGTCAGTCGCCACACTTGCAAATTGCTTATCAAACTGCTCAATTATTGCTTTATCTGAGGCAACAAATTTACTTAAAAAACTATGTAGTCGATCCGTATTTACAAAGCCATTTAACGAACGATTGATTTCAAAGAATTTAGCCGTTTTAAACTTCGAAAGAGACCGAGTCCAGTGTTCTAGACTATCAAGATGTCCCGACACATAAGATGCACCAACCAATGATCCTATCGATGTGCCACAAACAATATCTGGCTCAATACCTTGCTCCGTCAAAGCCTTGATAACCCCTATATGTGACCAGCCACGCGAGGCTCCACTACCCAATGCTAAACCAATTTTCATCTCATATAACTCAACATATTATTAATATTTAATTGGATACATGTCCTCTTCAGCTAAAAACGCTTAACCACCAAAAACACCCCAACAGCCATAAACAACAAGCCTGCAAAACGTTGCAAAGTAATAGAATACTGAAGAGAACTTAATAAACCAAAGTGGTCGATCACGGACATTGAAATAAGCTGGCCTAACAGCACAAAGCAAACTGCATTACCAATACCAAACTTTGGTCCTATATATGTAATGCTTAGAGTGTAAAAAATGATAAATACACCACCTAAGTAGTATTGAATAGGTATCGATACACTAGGTAGCGAACTCGGCATACCTTCCACAATAAATAGGTATGTGACGGCAATAATAAAACCAACCACAAATAATATGACTGCTGCCAACGCAGGGCTTTGTAATCTTGCACCTAAACCGCCGCTTAACGCCCCCATAATGGGGATACCCACACCGGCCAAAAACATAACTGCTGCATAGATAAAATTTTGGCCTAATACATTCATTCTTCTTCTCCTCTTAAAAGTTAGTTTACATTGCCTGCACCGTGAACTTCCACAGCACTTACTAAGGGGCCGAGATAAACAACGAACCATCTGGCCCTAATGGAATACCTAGCGCCAACCACACACTTAACAATAGACCCCAGCCAAATAAAAAAGCCATCGAATAGGGCAACATCAAGGTCATCATCGTGCCAACACCAACGCTATCATCATAACGTTTCATAAAAGCGAACACCAAGGCAAAGTAAGGCATCAATGGTGTAATGATATTAGTAGAACTATCTCCAACACGATAAGCAGCCTGCACAACCTCTGGCGCTAATCCTAGCAGCATAAACATCGGTATAAAAATGGGGGCCATAATGGCCCATTTAGCCGAAGCGCTTCCTATAAACAAATTTGCAAAGGTACAAAAAAAGATGAAACCCAGCATTAAAGGAACCGCACCTAAACCACTATTTTTAAGAACCTCTGCACCATTAATCGCAAGAATTAAACCCAAGTTAGTCCAACTAAAATAATTCACAAATTGAGCAGCAAAAAACATCAATACGATATAAGTTGCCATCACCGCCATGGTCTTTTCCATGCTACTAATCACATCAACATGGTTTTTAAAACTGCCAGACACCTTGCCATAAATAGTCCCCATGATTGCGGCACTTAATGCGATCAGCGCAATCAACCCCGACATAAAAGGTGACTTAATAATACCGCCTGTTTCAGGCTGTCTTAAAAAACCTTGCTCAGGAATTAACCCCCATAAGACACCGGCGAAAATAACGAGTCCAGCAATGAAGGCCGCTTGCAAGCCTTTTCGTTCTGCTGTTGCTAACATCGCGCTCAAGTCACTTTTTCCTGTACCGCGGTATTCACCTAGCATAGGGCTAATGTAACGCTCAGTCACCCAAGTGG
>Ga0105358_10001891_pt1 | contig 11163 bp, 6 predicted proteins | sample GOMGulsemesocosm_5_FD_83509 | JGI IMG/M metagenome (GOLD analysis project Ga0105358, IMG submission 83509) | Methane-oxidizing microbial communities from mesocosms in the Gulf of Mexico - GOM15C Gulf of Mexico | ecosystem: Environmental > Aquatic > Marine > Cold seeps | place: Gulf of Mexico...
CACCTAAAACCCAATTTGATGGGAATTGAACCGTATTAATCGGGTCATCATCTGTGTGGCCTTCAATATCCATATTAAAGACGGCATATTGTGGGCTGTTTACCAATTCTGATACGGATGCAATGACAGGGTAGGCCGCATCAATTATTTGTGCTGTTCCGGGTAAGAAAAAAGTAGCGCTGTCAAATTCGAGAACTATGCCACTGTCATCAACGCCTAATTTTAACGCTTTTCCATCTGTAAATTCTTGAATGATTTCTGCAGCATCGGCCTTCAATTCCTTCATTGGGCTTTTGCGGTCTTTTTTCTTACTGACCTTTTGACTTATGCCTTCTGCAACTTCTTCATATAAAGCAAGGTCAACTTTGGAGACAGAAACAAGCAACACAAAAAATGCCATCAGCAATGTGATCGCATCCGCATAGGTTCCAAGCCAAGATTCGTCTTCAGGTTCTTCTTTGGGTGCAGGAGGTGGCATAGGTTATCTCACCAGTTACTTACGTTTCATCATTTTATCGAGATTATAATGAATAGCTGGGTCGAGGAAGCTGTTCATACGATCTTGAATATAACGTGGGCTTTTACGATCTGCTAAAAGGGATAATCCTTCAGCGACTAAATAATTTCTAAAGCGTACAATTTCTTCGCGTTGTTGAATTTTATTTGCTGCTGGTAGAAAAATCATACGGGCAAAAACCACACCATAAAGCGTTGTTAAAAGCGCAACGGCCAAGCCAGCACCCAATTGCGCAGGGTCAGCACCCATACCATCAAGCATAATAACAAGTCCGATCAATGTACCAATCATACCAAAGGCGGGGCAGGTTGCCGCAATGGCTTTTAAGATACTTGCTTGAATGGTGTTACGCACGAATGTGGTTTCGATGGTTGTTGTTAAAATCTCACGGACTTCGGCACCTGTGTAGCCACTGATCACCATATCCAGACCAAATTTTAAGAATTTGTCACCGCGTGCTGCTTTTTTAGAATCAGCTTCAAGGGCAGGGATACCATTGCGTTGTACAGAATAGCCCCATTTGATGATCCGGCCGATTTCAGCTGTTAAAATATTACGCCCAACTTTTGGTGCAAAAACCAAACGCCCAATTAATTTAATCGACATCATGACGTATCGTGGCTCGTACGATACGAAAGTTGCAGCAAATGTACCGCCAATTACCATGATGAAACTTGGTAAATCGAGGAACATCATATAGTTATTGGTGCTCATAACAATAGCACCAACAAACAACCCGATGCCGCCCAGTATACCTAATATTGTCGCAAACGACATGATGGAAGCCTCTGCTTTATCTATTAAAATCTATTCAATTGTATCAGCATGTTACGAATAACAGTATATTTATTATATGCTTAAATTCCATTGTTATCGTTAAAACCTAACATTTTGATAATTTTAAGCACAATTATCTTTCTCTAAATGCCTCATGGCGCATTTTAAGGACTGGTTTAATCAAATATTCCATGACGGAACGCTCACCTGTGTGAATATCAACGGTGGCTTCCATCCCTGGCGTGATTACATAAACACCTTCTTTTTCACCCAAATATATCTTTTCTGTTTGCACAACAACTTGGAAATATGTTTCACCTTCCTGCGTTGTTGAAGAATCTGGTGCGACATGTAAAACGATGCCATCAAGCCCACCATAGCGCACAAAATCATATGTATTGATTTTAACAACTGCTTCCTGACCTTCTTCTACGTACCCACGGTCAATCGGGTTTAGGCGTGCTTCGATCACTAAATTTTCACCAATGGGAACAATTTCCATAATAGGTTCACCTGCACTCACAATACCGCCAATGGTGTTGTAAGTCATATTTTTAACGACACCAGCAATTGGACTTTTTATCAACGCTCGTATCCCTTGATCGGTCGCTTTTGAAAGAAGTTCATATGTTTGGGCCAAAGATTCTTCAACACTGCCTAACTCTTCTTGTGCTTCACGTTGAAAGGCGGTTTCTTCTTCAGCAATTTTACTATGAGATTCTTTTGTTGATGCTTTTGCCTTTGGAATGGTGCTCATCAAAGTCGTAATTTCACCACGGAATTTTTCAACTTCTGCTTCAAGTTCCAAATGGTCCATTTTAGATGTCAATTTATCGGCCAAAAGACTAGCAGACATTTTAAAACGCCGGTTTGTAAGCTTTAAGTTTCGTTTTGTTGAGTTCAACTTACTTTGAAGCTCTTGCACACTTAATTCTTTTTGAAGAAGTTTGTCTTTCAAGATAGATCGTCTTGAATTTAAATCACGTAAACGAGCTTCATAAGATCGACGCACTGCCCTTGCCATTGAGCGGCGGGTCTCTACAATCTCTTTCGGTAAAAGAAGTTTTGTATCATTGGCTTCAGCAATTAAACGTGCCCGGTTTAACAATAAGCCATCTAAGCGAACTTCTAATTCTTCTTTATTTACACCACCTGTTCCAAGGTCAAGTTGGACCAAGGGGCTTCCTTTGCGAATGGTTTGGCCTTCTTTAACATGGATGTTGGTAATAATGCCGCCCTCAAGGTGCTGAATAACCTTAACTTTTCCTTGCGGTACAACTTCACCCATTGCAACTGATACTTCTTCAAGGTTTGCAAAACTCGCCCAAACAACAAATATAATAAGGGAAGTGATCACGCCTATAACGATAGGTTTAAAGCCATGAATAGGGTTACTACTGAGTAATTCATCAAGACGAGACATGTTAATTTCCTGCCTTCACTTCAAGGGGGAGGCCGTTAGGTTTTGCAGGTCCAGTTGCCGAAGCCGCTTTTTTCTTCTTCTGTTGAGCGCTTGCTGCAAGTTTAGGTAAAACGTCTTTTGTTGGACCTGCTAAAGCAACTCGTCCGTGATCCATAACAACCATATTTGCGCAGGCACCCAATAAAATGGGGCTGTGAGTAACCAAAATAACAGTATGATCTTTGGCAAGTATAGCCAACAAGTCACGCAATTCTTCTTCTGCTTGGCGATCTAAACTTCCAGAAGGTTCATCCAATAATAAAACGGGTGGGTTTCCTAAAAGTGCGCGTGAAATTGTCAGGCGTTGTTTTTGGCCGCCTGATAATCTACGACCAGCTTCGCCGATATCACTGCCGTAACCTTCTGGTAAATCAATGATCGTGTCGTGGACACCTGTTGATTTACAAGCTTCAACAATTTCATCATCTGTGGCTTCAGGACGTGAAAAAATTAGGTTTTCGCGAACTGTACCATGAAGAAGGGCACATTCTTGCGGCACGTAGCCAATCCAGCTGGCCAATTCGTAACGCGTAAATTGTTTTATGTCGGCTTGATCCAAAAGAACACGACCGTGTTGCGGCACGTATAAGCCTTGCATTAATTTAATCAGTGTTGTTTTACCGCTACCATTTCGTCCAACAAGTGCTGTCAATGCACCGGGTTTTAATGAAAAACTTACCTCATTAACAACAGGTTCTAATTCTTCACTATATGAAAAGGTAACTTTATCAAGCGTGATTTGTCCGGTTGGACGTTCCATTGTAACAGAACTTTCTTGTCGCTCGATTGGTAAATCAAATAATGTACCTAAACGTTCAACCGATTGCTTGAAACCTGCAAATGCGCGCCATGATCCAACCAATTGATTCATAGGGCCCAAAAGACGCCCCGATAACATGTTGGTGGCAATTAAGGCTCCCATTGTCAATTCTTGATTGATAATGGCAATCGCGCCTACAGTTGTTAATAATATTGTTGTCAGTAAAGTTAGCGTCATGCCTAAATTCGTATAAGCATCTGCTTTTCCGCCGCGAATAATAGAATTTTCGATATTATCAGCGTGCCGTTCTTCCCACGTGCCTTGTAAGGTACGATCCATTGCAAGCGCTTTAATCGTTGTACGGCCTGCAATGACACCTGCGATAAGATCGTCACGGCTGAGTGAAGTTTTACGTTCTTCAGTATTAGCAGCATTCATGACACTCCCTGATCGCCAAGCAACGAGTAAAAAGCAAGGTAAAATAATCAGAAAAACCCAAGCTATGGGAAGGGCTAAAGTCAAAATAAGGGCAAGGAATAAAAACACAAAAGGTAGATCAACAAGTAAAATGGCCGTGCCACCACTTAATGTATTGCGCACCGTATCCACATCACGAAAAAGCATTTGCCAATAAGCAGCAGGTTTGGATTCTAATGTTTGCAAGGGAAGACTGGTAAATTGTTTGAATAATTTTCGTCCCACTTCAACATCAATGCGCAAAGCCACACGTTGCATTATTTTCGATCGTGCTTGACGCAAAGCATAATCAAAGACCAAGACAATAATAACCCCGACCAGAAGCCCTTGTAGAGTTTCAATTCCAGCATGGAACACGACACGGTCATAAACCTGTAAAACAAAGACGGGAACAACCAATGCCAATAAATTGACAAAAAAGGACATTGCCATGACTTCTTTAAAGGTGCGTTTTAATGGTTTTATAATTGGCTGAAGCCAATCGAAGGTCTTTGGCAGCATTAAAAATTCCAGTTATACGATAATTACTTGATACTAAGGACACTACTCTAATTTAAATTAAAAAACGACTGTATATGTCTGTTTTTGTATGAATTTTTATATTCTTGGTCATGTTTTCTTGACCTCTCGCCTCATAACTGGTGTCATATAATAAATGGACAAGACGTAAAAGGGGCATGAGACGTGGCAGAAAATGAAAAAAAGAAAACTAAAAAAGCGGGTAGAATTAGAAAGTTCTTTTCAGCAGCCCGTCTGACAGCTTTTCTATTACTCATCGGCTTAGTGGCCGTGCAAATAATCAATCCTTATCCTATTGAATTTATGCGTGTGAAAACGTTTGATATGTATCAACGTGCACAACCACGTGAAATTATAAGCAGACCCGTTACAATCATTGATCTTGATGAAGAAAGCTTGGCTGAAATTGGGCAATGGCCTTGGCCAAGAACGATCATAGCCGATATGGTTGCCAACCTCTTTAAAATGGGGGCTGGGGTGGTTGCATTCGATATTGCATTTCCTGAAGCAGATCGTCTTTCCCCATCTATGATTACACAAAATGTGCGTGGCCTGAATCCTGAGATGGAAAAGGCGCTTAACAAATTACCGAGTAATGATGAGTATTTTGCAAACATCATTAAACAAACCCGCGTGGTTTTAGGGCAAGCTGGTTTTGATCGCAAGATTGAAGATCAAGTAGATCGGCCACCTGTTAAAAAGTCGATTGCTTTTAGAGGAACAAAACCACACGCCTTTGTACCCATTCTGCCTTCATTGGTACGCAATGTCCCTGTTATTGAAGATGTCGCTTCGGGGCATGGTTTCTTTTCGCTTTTTCCAGAACCTGATGGCATCGTCAGGCGTGTCCCGACCTTATTTCAATATGATAAAAATATATATACCGGACTTGCCGTTGAAATGTTGCGCGTTGCGACAGGGCGAAAAACTATTTTGGTGACATCAAACCCCGGTGGTGTTCAAGCTGTTGCCATTGCAAAGGGTTTAAAACTGCCGACAGATCAAAAGGGCCGAGTTTGGCCTCATTTTTCAAAACATGATAAGGCAAAATATGTTTCTGCCCGTGATGTCTTATCTGGTGTAGTCGATCCGGAAAAAATCAAAGGAAAACTATTGATCGTAGGCACCTCAGCCGTTGGCTTGCTCGATATCCGGGCAACTCCAGTTGAAGCAACATTGCCTGGGGTTGAGGTCCATACAAATGTAATTGAATCTGTTGTTGATAATGCTTTTTTAAGCCGGCCAAATAATATGAATGGCGCCGAGCTTATGCTGACCTTATTGGCCGGTTTGATCATGATCATTCTCGTTCCCATGATTGGTGCAAAATGGACATTGGTTTTGTTTGTTCTTATTGCAGGTGGATCTGGCGGGACATCTTGGTATTTGTTCAGCGAAAAGAAGCTTCTGTTTGATGCGGGCTTTGCAATGGTTTCTACATTGGGCATTTACATTCAAATGACCTATATGGGCTATGCTGCGGAAGAAGCACAAAAGAAACAAGTTCGTTCAGCTTTTTCTCATTATATGTCCCCAGCACTTGTTGAACGTTTAGCAGAAGATCCAACGTCGCTTAAACTTGGTGGTGAAAACCGCGTAATGACTTTACTTTTCTGTGATGTGCGCGGGTTTACATCCATATCAGAATTATTTGATGCTGAAGGGCTTACCAAGCTCATCAATAAGTTTTTGACACCTTTAACAAATATAATTCTTGATCGCCAAGGAACCATTGATAAATATATGGGCGATTGCATCATGGCATTTTGGAATGCGCCTTTGGATGTGGAAAACCATGAACGAGAAGGGTGCATTTCAGCCTTAGAAATGATTGATGCGCTCGTTATCCTTAATGACCAACTAGAAATAGAAGCCGAAGAAGAAGGCCGCGCGCATATACCCTTGCGCATTGGTATTGGGTTAAATACAGGGCTATGTTGCGTCGGAAATATGGGATCTGATGCTCGATTTGATTATTCTGTTTTGGGTGATGCGGTTAACTTGGCCTCTCGTCTTGAAGGGCAGTCTAAAACCTATGGCGTTACAATCGTTATCGGTGAAGAAACCTATAAAAATGTTAATGATCTTGCTTGTATCGAATTAGATTTGATCATGGTTAAAGGTAAGACAGAAGCTGTTCGCATTTTCTCAGTATTAGGCGATGATAAGATGGCACTTGACCCTGCTTTCCAAGCTTATACAAAATTTCATTATGAATTATTGGTCACATTTAGATCTCAAAAGTGGGATAAGGTTCGCGAAATGGAAATTACTGCCCGTAAGATGGTTGATGATCTTGGGCTAGACCATAATGCATTGTACGACCTTTATAATGAACGCATGGCTGAATACCTTATTAACCCACCTACAGAAAATTGGGACGGTGTATTTGTTGCAACCAGTAAGTAATAATATCGGTATTTAAATACAAAAAAACCCTCACTAAATTCAGTGAGGGTTTTTTTGTATACTCAATAACTGTCTTGATTTAGCTGTCTAATCCAAGAGAGTCAGGCGTTAAATTGCCCAGTGTTAATAAAACACCATATATAGATAAACGTGTGTCATAGAAAAGTTCAGCATATTTAATTTTAACTTCATAGACTTCTTTTTCGCGGTCTAGAACATTTAAAACATCAACACCTTCAGCACCTGATTCACGCTGTTTACGCGTTGATTGAAAGATTTCCTCTTTCAAAATGACATCATTTTCCATCAGAGCTAAACGTTCCTGAGATGTCTCAAGCGTATGCCATGCAATACTTGCTGCTTCAGCTACCTTACGAGAGGTGTAAAGTGCGTTATTTTTGCTCGACCCATAATCATATACGGCTTTTCTCATGGAATATTCAGTTGAAAATCCACTAAACAATTCCCAATTCGCTTCAACCAAAAGGGACCAATCACGACGTGTTCCTGCTGTCGCATTCTTGTCACGTTCATAATTCATTGCCCCATTCAAATCAACGCTAGGGTAATATTGTGAACGCACAGTACGCTTATTCTCGTCTGCTTTGTCTGAAAGGATATTTGCATTAAGAACATTTGGGTTCATTTTAATCGCATATTCAATTGCACCTTCCATATCTGTCGGCAGAAGATCAATTGGTGGGGTCGGGTCATTCATTGCAGCAAGATCGGGTGCATGGTTGAAAACCTGAATATATTGATCAACTGCTTTTGCCAGTTCACCTTCATATTCAACACGTTTGTCTTTTGCGCTTTGTAAACGCGACTTCGCATTCAACACATCAATTCCAATACCAGAACCACGACGAACGCGTTCGTCTTCTAATTCCATTTGCTGTTTGATGTTCGCTTCATTTTCGCGTGCATATTTTATACGGCGTACTTGTTTTAAAACATTTATATATACCGTGATGCCTTCGAATAGCAGCGTTTGTCTGGTGATTTCTTCGCTAGATTGAGTTTCATCATTAGTCAATTTTGCGGTTTTAATTGCTGAGTCAGTCGCATAACCATCAAATATTTTTTGTGTGATGGTGAGTCCTGCAACTTGGCGGGTCATGGATGAATCATTTTTGCCATCAGAAGCCGTTCGTTCTGAAGGAGACGTAATCCATTCATATCCATAATCAGAAGTTAAAGCGACAGTTGGAAGGTAAGCCGCTTTTGCAACATCAATGGATTTTTCACTACCCAATGTTGTTTCTTGTTTTGATTTTAATTGTGGATGTTCGACAAGCATGTTGGTGAGTTCTGTCTCTAAACTCGCAGCTTGACCTTCGATACTGTATGAAAGAGCCATTACGGCTGCAACACAAGTGCTTATAAAATAACGAGCCCGCACGGGTTCGACCTCCACTATAAATAATTAAGTATACTTATATGACAGACTAAGGGTCTGATCTTAAACAGTCAAACCTTTAACCTCTTTCACTTAATTCTAAGGTCAAATTATGAGTATTTTATTAATTTTTGGCTTTAAAGCTATAATTTAAGGCGAACTTCGACAATATCGTCTTCAATAATTGTATGAGTTTCGAATCCCATTGATTTGACCATTTCGATCATTGTTCTATTTTCACGTAAAATTTGCCCTGTAAAATAGACAGTTCCGCGTGACCTTGAATAGTCGATCATTTTGTTTAAAAGTTTCCAACCAAGTTTTTGCCCTTTAAGGTCAGATCGTACTAAAATGGCATATTCAGCATCTTCATTATTTGAATCTGTTCCTGTCCTGACCACGCCGAGTGTTTCTAAATGGCCATCTTCTTCATTTGGTGCTTGGGCAATGAATGCCATTTCACGGTCGTAGTCCAGTTGGGTCAATCTGGCCATTTCAGAATGTGGTAACTGTCTTATTGATCCGAAAAAACGAAACCGAATATCTTGCGGTGTAATGTGTTTCATAAATTCTTCATGACCAGGTTCGTCTTCTGGTTTAATCGGGCGGATGAAGACTTTTCGTCCATTACGCATCACAAACTCTTCTTCAAGGTCACTTGGATAAGGTCGAATGGCTAAACGTCTGTTTGGAAATTTTTCATGACATTCTTTAATGCGCATTCTGGCATCAACAGCCAACGCCCCCTTTGATGAGGCAAAAATTGGATTGATATCGATTTCTTGAATTTCAGGAAAATCGATACAAATTTCAGACAGTTCAATAAGTAATTGGCATAAAGCGTCCATATCAGCAGCCGGATGGTCTCTATAATTGGTCAATAATTTGCTTATTTTTGTCCTTGAAATTAAATCTTTTGCCAACCCCATATTCAAGGGAGGAAGGGCAACAGCCCGATCACCAATGATTTCTGTAGCAGTGCCGCCTTCACCAAATAAAATTACAGGCCCAAAAATAGGATCATGGGTCATTCCTGCGATGAGTTCGTGGCTATGATGACGCGACATCATTTTTTGAATGATGAAACCGTTAATTTTTGCATTATCATCAAAATCCAACACTCTCTTTGTAATCGCATTTATAGCTTCTTCAACAGAATCGGCATTTTGAAGAGATAAAACAACACCGCCAACATCTGATTTATGAATGATGTCTGGTGACATAATTTTTACAACAACGGGAAAACCAATATCTGATGCAATTTGCCGTGCCGATACGGTAGTTGTTGCAATATGTGATTCTATGACATCTATGCCATATGCTTTTAAAATAGCCTTACAGTCAGTTTCTTTAAGCCACCTATCTTGATTTGACAGGGCTTCATCTATGATTATACGTACATTACTGCGTGCGGGTTTAATTTCGCTCGGTACCCGTTCTGGTGTTTCCATCAACATATCATGATTTTTTTGATATTTAACAATATGCATGAATGCCATAACAGCCATACGCGGGGATGAATAAGTCGGAATGTTATTTGCTTCTAATAACTTTCTGGCTTTAAGGACCGTTGCTTCCCCCGCCCAACAGGTTATCAAGTTGCCTTTATGTTTTTTATGCGCTGCTATGAGTGCTTCTGCACAAGTGACGCTGTCAGAAAAAGCGGAAGGAGCATACATCCATAAAATGCAATTCACTTCCTTGGCTTTCTTTAAAACTTCATAAATCTGTTCGTATGATTTAATCGGTGCATTATGGCTCATATCAATTGGATTCGATTTTGACCAACCCATAGGAAGACATTTTTCTAGTTTTTCCATGGTGTCATCTGTGAAGGCCGCTAATGTTCCTTCATTAATCATCAAATGATCGACGGCCATCACGCCTAAGCCACCGCCATTTGTTAGAATACCAAGGTTTTTACCTTTGAATGGCTTTGTCATTGATAAAGTTTCAGCACCTGCAAATAATTCTGCCGTGCTATTTACCCGTAGCATACCCGCCCTTCTAAAAGCAGCCTCATAAACAAGATCTGCTGCCGCCATTACCCCCGTATGGGATTGGATTTTTTTTGACATTTCTTCGTTTTGGCCTGCCTTGATAACTAAAATCGGTTTATTGCGGGCTGAAGCACGTGCAGCAGATAAAAAATTACGCCGTTCATGTATCGATTCCATATATATCAAGATGGCACGGGTGAACGGATCTCTCCCCAAGTAATCAATGATATCTCCAAAATCTAAACCTGCACAATCACCCATAGATATAAAATGAGAAAAGCCAATTCCATGTGCATTTGCCCAATCAAGTACAGTGGTGCTCATTGCTCCAGATTGTGAAATATAGGCAATTTTCCCCTGTTTAACCGGTAGATGTAGAATACTTGCATTCAAATTTGCGCCCGGTACGATAGCGCCCAATGTATTCGGCCCAAGGATTCTCATTTGGTATCGAGAAGAAATTTCAATGATTTTTTGATTAAATGCCTTCTTCTGTCCCTCATAGTAAGACCCATCAGACATGATAATGACGGCCTTAATACCATTTTCACCAAGTCGTGAAAGACACTCTTCAATTAAACTTGCAGGGCTACATATGATTGCTAAGTCAGCCTTCATTGGTAAATCATTAATAGATGGATAGGATAAGATGCCGCAAACCGATTTGCAATCGGATGTAACAGGCATAATGGGACCATCGAAATTACCTTGTATCAAATTTCGAATAACAATTTGACCAATATCGGTTCGTCGCAACGATGCGCCAATAACACATATAGAAGATGGTTTAAACATGTTATCGAGATGACGAATACTCATGATAGCTCTCTAGCCCTTGTAAAA
>Ga0105358_10001895_pt1 | contig 11154 bp, 7 predicted proteins | sample GOMGulsemesocosm_5_FD_83509 | JGI IMG/M metagenome (GOLD analysis project Ga0105358, IMG submission 83509) | Methane-oxidizing microbial communities from mesocosms in the Gulf of Mexico - GOM15C Gulf of Mexico | ecosystem: Environmental > Aquatic > Marine > Cold seeps | place: Gulf of Mexico...
TAACTAAAATGTGGCTCCCCAAACTGGGCTCGAACCAGTGACACATGGATTAACAGTCCATCGCTCTACCAACTGAGCTATTGGGGAATCATTTCTTTTCTTTCAATTAACTTATTAACCAACTTGGCTAACGGGGCGGAATAATAAAGACCTGTGCGCTTAGTGTCAACACAAAAATAAAAAAAACTCATATATTAATTTTTTTGCTTAAATTGCGTTCACAAAAGTTAGTTTGCTAGAATTTATTGGCCGCTTTATAACCATTGTGTTTAATTTGTTTTTCAAAAGGATAAAACTGTTAGTTATCCACCAAAGTTGTGGATAACTATGTTAGTTAAATTGTAATAACTCGTTGCATTATCGTTTTATATAGCTTGTAGCTAAGTCAATATTTTCTTTTGAATAAATTTAAACTTACTTAAATCAAATGGTTATATTTTCTTTGTGGTTTTTTTAGCTGTTCAGTGTGATTTTTAATCAAGGGGGTGTTTAACCGTATTTGCTGTGCATTTCTTTTGGATTTGATTACAATAGGTGAACAGTTGATAGAGCTTATGAACACTCTACCTTTTAATAAAGTTTTTTAATGACATTAAATAAAATAACCATGAATAAGAAGCAGGGGGTGAATTTACTAAACGATCCCGTTGCTAGTACATTACAACGAATGACTATTCCGATGATTTACGGGATGGTTTTATTGATGACATTTAATTTAATTGATACTTTTTTTGTTAGTTTGTTAGGTACTCAGTCTTTAGCTGCTATTAGTTTTACTTTTCCGATTACTTTTACCGTTATTAGCTTCATGATAGGTCTAGGCGTAGGTACTTCAGCAGTAATTGCCAGGCTTTTAGGCCGTGATGATCACGAGTCAGCAAAAAACTCGGCAACAGCTGCTTTATATCTAGCAGCCGTCATTGTCATTAGCTTATCTTTTGTAGGCTATTTATTTACAGATGAGTTATTTACTTTATTAGGTGCTCAAGCCTCTTTGTTACCTTTAATTCATCAGTATATGGATGTTTGGTTTATCGGCAGCGTTTGTTTAATTGGGCCTATGATTGGTAACGCTATTTTTCGTGCGTCAGGCGATACTCGAACACCCAGTATGATAATGGGAAGTGCTGGATTAATTAACGCGATTCTTGATCCTATCTTTATTTTTGGCTTTGGCCCTGTTCCTGCCATGGGTATACAAGGTGCTGCTATAGCTACCCTTATATCTTGGTTGTTTGGTTTTGTTTTTGCTTTGACTATTTTAACAAAACAAAAAAACTTAATTCATACTCATTTATTAACGCTTAAACAGTTGATTTCTTCTAGTCGTATTATTTTAAAAATAGGCCTGCCAGCCGCAGGCGCAAACATGTTAACTCCAATTGCTGCGGCTATTATGACCGCTATCGCTGCAACGTTTGGTGAATCAGTAGTTGCAGGTTTTGGTGTTGGATCTAGAATTGAATCTATTGCCTGCTTAGTTGTCCTAGCTCTATCGATGACATTGCCGCCATTTATCAGTCAAAATTTTGGTGCAGGTCATATGAACAGAGTTAAACAAGCCTATAAGGCTGCAATTAAGTTTGTTTTAGTTTGGCAAGTAGTCATATATGTAGTGTTAATTATCGCTGCTCCTTGGGTTGCCTCAGCTTTTGCAAAAGATCAAAAAGTTGCTGATATCATTGTACTATTTATTTGGATTTTGCCATTAGGTTATGGTTTTCAAGGTGTGATTATTTTAACCAACTCTTCTTTTAATGCCTTGCATAAGCCAATAGTGGCACTAATATTGAGTTTTATTCGATTATTTATTTGTTATGTTCCGTTAGCCTCTTTAGGTAGCTATTTTTATGGCTTACATGGTTTCTTTATTGGTGCGTTAATAGGGAACTTGGTCATGGCAGCTATTTCGTATCGATTGTTTTATAAGCAGGTTGCCAATGACGAGTTTATTGTAAATAAAACAGTTCAGGAACAAGTACCTTGAAAAATATCACATCGAAAGAAACAAATTTGAAAGCCTTTACCTTAAAATCAGATTATATACCTGCTGGCGACCAACCTAGTGCAATTAAACAGTTACTTGATGGGATTGATTCTGGTTTAGCACATCAAACTTTACTTGGTGTTACCGGATCAGGCAAAACATTTACTATTGCTAATGTCATTGAAAAATTGAACCGCCCAACGATGATGCTAGCACCGAATAAAACTCTAGCAGCGCAGCTTTATGGAGAAATGAAGGAGTTTTTTCCTAACAATGCCGTTGAATATTTTGTTTCTTACTATGATTATTACCAACCAGAGGCATATGTACCAACAACCGATACTTTTATTGAAAAAGATGCCTCGGTAAACGAACATATAGAACAAATGCGTTTATCTGCGACTAAGGCACTTTTAGAGCGGCGTGATGTTATTATTATTGCTTCTGTTTCTGCTATATATGGATTAGGTGATCCTGATTCATATTTGAAAATGATGCTACATATAAGTCAGGGAGATATAATTAACCAACGTGATATTTTACGTCGGTTAGCCGAACTACAATACACCCGTAATGATGTTGTTTTTGCGCGAGCAACCTATCGAGTGCGTGGTGATGTTATTGATATTTTTCCAGCAGAGTCCGACCGACTAGCGCTGAGAATAGAATTATTTGATGAAGAAATTGAGCGTATTAGTCAATTTGATCCCTTAACAGGGCAGGTTGAGCGTAAGTTAGCGCGAGTTACGGTATACCCAAAAACTCATTATGCGACGCCAAGAGAAAAAATTTTAGCAGCCGTTGATAAAATTAAAACTGAATTAAAAGAAAGATCAAAATATCTTAAAGACAATAATCGCTTAGTTGAAGAACAGCGGATTACACAACGGACTCAATTTGATATTGAAATGATGACCGAGCTTGGATATTGTTCGGGCATCGAAAACTACTCTCGTTATTTATCAGATCGTGGACCAGGTGAAGCACCGCCGACGTTATTTGATTATTTGCCTGATGATGGTTTGCTTATTATTGATGAATCGCATGTCACTGTGCCACAAATAGGCGCTATGTACAAAGGTGACAGATCACGTAAAGAAAACTTAGTGCAATACGGTTTTAGACTACCTTCTGCGCTTGATAATCGGCCAATGAAGTTTGAAGAGTTTGAAGCACTTTCACCACAAACTATCTATGTATCAGCCACACCAAGTAACTATGAAATTGAAAAGTCAGCAGGAGATATTGCTGAGCAGGTTGTGCGTCCAACTGGCTTGTTAGATCCACAAATAGAAGTACGTCCGGTGGAAACACAAGTTGATGACCTACTCTCTGAAATTAACAAGCGATTACCTTTAGATGAACGAGTTTTAGTAACGACGTTAACCAAGCGAATGGCGGAAGATTTAACTGATTATTTAGATGAGCATGGTATTAAAACACGTTATTTACATTCTGATGTTGATACGGTAGAAAGAGTGGAAATCATACGAGATTTTCGATTAGGTAAATTTGATGTTTTAGTAGGTATTAACTTATTGCGTGAAGGTTTAGATATGCCTGAAGTTTCACTTGTTGCAATACTAGATGCTGACAAAGAGGGGTTTTTACGCTCCGAGCGTTCACTTATACAAACGATTGGTAGAGCAGCGCGTAATATTAATGGTAGAGCTATTTTATATGCGGGAAGAATCACTAAATCAATGGGTAAAGCTATTGATGAAACCGATCGACGTAGAGAGAAACAGCATCAAAATAACCTAGACAACAATATTGCCCCTAAAGGTGTTGTGCGAAAAATTACTGATGTTATGGATGTTGGTGATTTTAGTAAATCTAAGGAGCTGGGTAAAGTTGCTGAACGACATGCCAATTATCAGCTACTATCAACAAAAGATATTGATAATAAAATTGAGCAACTTGAAAAGGAAATGTACTTATGTGCACAAAATTTAGAATTTGAACAAGCCGCATCATTACGTGATGACGTTGCTAAGCTAAGAGAACAGCAACTGTCCACTTAATTAATAAAATTTACGTAGATTTTCTTATTTACCGCAATGAGGACATTTTGGGCCATGCTGACCCTGCTTTAACACTTGAATACTGCGTTGTAGTTCGTCAGGTTCTATTTCCAGCTTATCTGCTACTATTTCTAGAGCTTGGTACTCTTGTTGGTCAATATAACCATCAGTTAGCGCATTGGTGATATGAGCATCTAGCTTTTTTTTTCGTTCACGTAATTCTTCACCAAAACGAGCAGCTAACATGCCTGCAGGTAATGCTACAAGACCAACACCAATCAACATAATAAACGTTGAAATAACCTTTCCTATGGCTGTAATCGGGACCACATCACCATACCCCACGGTAGTCATTGTAACAACAGCCCACCAAAAAGATTGAATAATACTGCCAAAAACCTCAGGTTGTATATTTCCTTCTACTGAATGCATTAAACTAGCGGCAATAATAATTAAAAACAACATTACCATCATGGCAGCGGTAATACTTTTTAATTCTTTAGCAATTACATTGATGAAAATATTGAAGCCTTTAAAGTAATGGGTCAATTTTAATAACCTCAATACTCTCAATAAACGTAGTGTTCTTAAATCAATGGAAAAAAACAGGGCAATAATAAAAGGTAAAATAGCAATTAAATCAATTATTGCCATAGGCGTGAATATGTAGTTAGCTCTAGCTTTAATCGTTGAGAAAGTTTGATACTTGGGATTATCTATGCAGCACCAAACTCTTAATAAGTACTCAACACAAAAAAGTGATAGAGAAATAAACTCAAATAAAGCGAATTCTTGGATGTAAATATCATGGTAATCAGCTTCCGATTCAAAAATTGCCGCGATAACATTGCTAATAATAAGAACGATTAAAAATAAGTTGATTGCCTTTGCTGCGAAATTTTTTCTGGTTTCACTTTCAAGTAATTGGTAAGTTTTTGTTCTTAAAGATTCACTAGAAGTGAATTTATTAGGTAAAGCATCAGCCATAAGATTATTATAATTTTGATTATGTGGAGTTTGATGCCGTTAAATTAACATCTACTTATTAAACAGTATGTCACTCGTATTCAATCGGATCTACCATTTTATTCTCGCTAAAAGCTTCCAAGCGCTCTTGGCAAGAACCACATTTACCACAGGCTTTTTCTCGGCCATTATAGCAAGTCCACGTATTACTATAATCTAAGCCCATCTTAAGTCCATAGGCTAAAATAGCCGTTTTATTAACATGTAAATAAGGGCTGAAAATTTCAACGCTTTCATAGTTAGCAATACGACAAACATCATTCATTTTTTGGACAAACTCAGGACGACAATCAGGATAAATTGCATGATCGCCACTATGAGCACCATAATAAACCTGCGCAGCACCAACTGAGACAGCATAGCCAACCGCTAACGAAAGTAAAATCATATTACGGTTAGGTACTATAGTTGACTTCATATTCTCACTTTCGTAATGACCTTCTGGAATATCAATATCATCAGTCAATGAAGAACCGGTTAATAATTGATTGATAGATGAAATATCAATTACTTTATGGTTTATTTTTAAAAGTTCACATACGGTACTAGCACACTGCAATTCTTTTACATGGCGCTGGCCATAGTCAAATGAAAGTGCATACACTTTTTTACCATCTTTTAGTGCCCGATTTAGAACGGTAAATGAATCCATACCGCCGGAATAAATAACAACAACTTTTTCAGCCATCTCTTTTTTTATCATAGCTTTTTCTGTCATAGTAAGGTCTCTTAAAAATAAATAAGGTATAATCAATGCGACTATTTTACTTGATTAATATCATAGGAAAAAGCTTAAATTATAATGAATCAATACAAAATTAACGAACTGTTTGAAACTATACAAGGCGAGGGCTCTTATACGGGGCAGCCATCAATATTTATTCGTTTACAAGGCTGCCCAGTTGGTTGCGCGTGGTGTGATACTAAGCAAACTTGGGAAATAGAACCAAGTGACGAAGTAAGCCAAAATATGATGTTAGCTAAAGTTAAAGAAACCTCACAATGGGCAGTAATGACAGTAGAACAGATTTTAGTGTTAGTTAAAGAAAAAGGTTTCCAAGCTAAGCATATAGTTATTACTGGTGGGGAACCGTGCATGGTTGACCTAATGCCTTTGTGCCAAGCTTTTGAACTGCAGGGATATAGCACGCAAGTGGAAACGTCAGGCACTTTTGATATTCGTGTTTCAGATCAGTGTTGGGTGACTGTCTCACCTAAAATTAATATGCGTGGGGGTTATCCTATTTTAAAAAGCGCTATGATTCGTGCTAATGAAATAAAACACCCTGTAGCAACTGAACAACATGTTGACGATCTTAAAAAGCTGTTAACAGAACATGGCATTAAAAATATTCCAATATATTTACAGCCTATTAGTCAAAAAAATAGAGCGACAGAACTGGCTATTGCTACTTGTATTGCTAATAATTGGCGTTTGTCAGTACAGGTACATAAATTTTTAGGTATAGAGTAAAGTGACGGATAGAAAACTCTAATCGAAATAATATGAACAATGCCCAACATGTTAGAAGTATGGGTGGGATGCAACGACAACAACCTTAACAAGGTGGATATTGTCGTAAACTTGTCTATAGCCGTTACCAATCAACAAGCATGTTTCTACACTTCGAATGGTAAAGGATAAATCTGCTTTAATGAATAGGACAAAATACCAATTTTACCTAGCCATGTAGCTCGCCGATGTGAGCCTAAGTAAAAAACAGGTGATAACCGACTGCTTTAAGGTACTCCTGCTCTAACTCTAAATCGGCGATTATGAGCGTGTGTTCGGATAACCAATTAGCAGGAAATTGTAAGTTGATATAATTTTTATCCACGGTTAATGTCAGTTCCGGCAGAAAATTTGGTTGGCGTTTTATATTTAATAAAACACTTAACCTTAATAACACCAGACACTGAAAAACTTCTACTTGAGTAAACTGGCTAAACTGGGGGATCTCTTTTAAGTGAATTTTTTTTCGATAAAAACGTGTCAGAGTGGCCAGTAATGTTTGTTGCTCGGCGTTAAAACCATGCATGTCAGCATGGTTTAATATATAAGCTGAGTGACGTTGTACTCCCCTAGAGTGAATGTGTAAACCAATTTCATGGAGTAATGCCGCCCATGACAGAAGAGGTTTGATTTTTTTGTCATTCAACTTCCAATGGTTTTTAACTTGTTTGTATAGTTCTAAGCTCGTTGATAAAACCAAGTTAGCTTGGCTAGTATCAACGTCGTATCGAGTCGCTAAGCTCTGCGCTGAACGCTCGCGTATATCTGTATGCTGTAAGGAAGCTTCCATTTCATACATTACGCCTTCTCTTAATGCGGCACTGGCGAATGTTAGCTCTTGTATTTTTAATGTACGAAATATCGCTATTAAAATCGCTAACCCTGCGGGGTAAACCTGTCTTCTGTCTTTTTTACAATCAGCGATAATAAGGTTATCTACCGACTTTGCAGCAATGGCCTCAGCCATTAGTTGTTCTAGGTGTGTTAATGTAATTGGTGATGTTTTGGTTTGATATTGTGGGATAATTAGACTAATGCATCCAATAGAGCCCGATGTACCAATGCAATGTTGCCAGCCCAATTTAAGAAATTTGTCTTCAATTAGCTCTAGTTTTTGTTGCGCTGCAGTTATCGCTTTGTTAAACAACGTTTTTTTTATCAGCCCACCTTTAAAGAAACGCTGAGAGTAACTAACACACCCCATATCTAAACTGCGTAGCAGCAAGGGAGTAAATTTTTCTCCTATAATAAATTCCGTTGAGCCGCCGCCGATGTCAATAACCAAATTTTTATTTTCTAAGGTAGTTGTGTGAGCGACACCTTGATATATTAGACGAGCTTCTTCCTGGCCAGAAATTATTTCAACAGGATATGTAAATACTTTTTTAGCTTCTTGAACAAACGAGTGCGCATTTATAGCTTTGCGCAAGGTATAAGTTGCAACAATTCTAACTGAGCTTGGTTCAAAGCCGGTTAAACTTTCTTTTACTAGCTCTAATGATTCTATTCCTCTGGTAATAGCCTCATCAGATAGAACGTTGTCATTTGTTAAACCATCAGCTAACCGTACTTTTTGTTTCATTTTATAGAGAACTTGTACAGTACCAGAGATAACCCTAGCGACGACTAAATGAAAACTATTGGAACCAATATCTAAAACGGCAATTTTGGATGACTCTCTTAACTCAATATCATTAAAGGCTGTTTTGATTTTGTTCATGGTAAATTTTTTCCAAGTGTTTTAAATAGTGATATGTTTCATTTTGCGATCGTAGGTTTTTCCTATTACCTCGTTTAACATAGCCATTTACTTGGTCTTTGTCGATTACTCTAGCTTTTAAAGTATCTTTGAAGTGAATTTCTAGAAGATTTATTATTATTTTGATCAGTTTTTGGTCATAAATCGGACAAGACACTTCAATTCGATCTTCCAAATTACGCTTCATCCAGTCGGCAGAAGATATATAGACTTTTCTATTACCATTATTGTGGAAACACATGACTCTAGAATGTTCAAGAAATCGATCAACAACACTTATAATGCTGATGTTATCACTCAATCCTTTTACTTTAGGGCGAAGTGAACACATACCTCTAACTATGCCGCGTATTATGACCCCTGACTGACTTGCTTGGTATAACTTGTCGATGATGTCTTTATCGACTAAATTATTGACCTTAAAAATAATGTCAGCTTTTTTCCCGGCTTGAGCATTATCGATTTCGTTATCGATCATGAGCAATATTGACGACTTAGAATTTAGCGGGGATACTAATAAGTGTTCAAAATTTTGCTGGCGATAGGGTAATTGAATTAAGTCGAATATACTCAGCACTTCTTTGGTTATGTTAGGATCTTGAGTAAATAAACTGAAGTCGGTGTAAATTTTTGCGGTACTTTCGTTAAAGTTACCTGTGCCTATATGGGCATAGTTGATCATTTTTGATTTTTCATCGCGGCTAATAATGCAAATCTTAGTGTGTATTTTAAACGAAGGATTACCAAAAACAATGCGAATACCAGCATCGGTCATCTTTTTAGCCCAGACAATATTAGCTTCCTCATCAAACCTAGCTCTTAGCTCCATGACCACGGTAACCATTTTTCCATTATCTACTGCGTCGATTAGAGAGCTCACAACCCTTGAGTTTTTAGCTATGCGATACAAGGTAATACGGATGTGTTTTACATGAGGGTCGAAGGCAGCTTGACGAACAAATTCTGTAAAATGTAAAAATCTATGGTACGGGTAATTAAGCAGAATATCTTGTTTTTGAATCGCTTCAAATACAGTATTGTAGGCAGAAAATTGATGACTAGTTAAAGCCTCTATTGGTTTGTTTTCTAAATTGCTTCGACCTATGTTGGGAAATTTAATAAAGTCTTTTACGTTTCGGACTTTACCAGCGGCTACTAAGTTGTCATAAGAAGAATGTTTTAAATGGCGTTTTAAGCTTTTTACCATTTGCTCGGGCATATCACCGTCATATATTACTCGCACAGGTTCGGCGATGATACGTTGTTTCATGCTGTCTGACATTTTTTCAACGTAACTTTCCGCAATATCTTCATTGATTGAGTATTCTGAATCACGGGTCATTTTAAATGAGTAGGCTTCTATAGAGTCAAATTTAACAAAACCTAAGAAGATGTCCTCAATAAAAAGCTGGATAACATCTTCAAGTAAAATAATTTTCTTATATTTTCTCTCTTTTGATAAAGTTGGCAGGATGACAAACCTAGACATTTTATCAGTTGGTATTTCTAAAGTGGCGTAGTTAGTGGGTTTGTCGTCTCGATGAATAGCTAAATAGTAATAGGTTGAAGAGTCATTTAGGCGAGAAACTAAGTTTACTTTTTTTTCAATTAAAATGGGGGTAATATGACGTAAAACTTTATTTTGAAAAAAGCTTTTTAACCAATGAATTTGTTCTTTATTTACCTGTTCATGGTTTATTAATTGGATATTATGTTGGCTAAGTTGATTGACCAATTTTTTATAAATAATGTCAAACTCATCAGTAAGTATAAGAATTTTTTGTTGCATTTGTGTCATTAATAACTTTGTTTTTTCTACTTTTTCTTTCTCATCATTATTCATTTGAATGATTATTTTTCGTCGAACATCAGCAACTCTAACGCGATAAAATTCATCCATATTACTGGAATAGATACCAAGAAAACGAAATCGTTCAATAATTGGATTATTTTCGTCAGCAGCCTCTTGCAAAACTCGTTCATTGAAGGCAAGCCAACTAAGCTCTTTAGGAAAAAATTTTTGTGTAACTGTTTTATTCATGACTATCTACAATTAATACTTATATATTGATTATAGTTTATTTAAGTTACTGTTTTATTACAGTTAAGTTAGACCAATATCTAATAGTAATATATTACTCGTTAAGCATGCATAGGTAACATTTTATACCGTTACGAGTTCGAGGTTTGTATCGTGTCTTCGAGTTTTAAACGCTGTTAAAATTGTCATTACTTATATGGAAGAATATGGATGAATTAAATATGCTTATTATCCCATGCCTATTACGCTCGTTGTTTAACTGCACACTTAAAAAATCGGCCAAAAGATGATGATAAAAACGGTTGAATTAACTAATTACAAGTTACCCGAAAGGTCGAAAATTGAATTTGCGAGAAAGAGAATAAGTTTTTGTGCAATAGGGCATTCAAACTAGGTCTGCTTACCAGTATAATAAAAATAATGAAGTTGCTCAGCTTAAAGGCATTGAGATCGATAATGCGAATAGCGAAATGAGTGACGATTAATATTAATACAGGTTATATAACGTTATGTTTACCTTAGATTTAAACCAAATGAGCGAGAACGAATTCTTAAATAAATACTGGCAGAAGAAGCCTGTTGTTATTAAACAGGGATTTAAAGATTTTGTTGATCCCATATTACCTGATGAATTAGCCGGTTTAGCGATGGAGGAGGCGGTAGAGTCGCGTTTGGTTTTTAAAAAGGGAGAAGAATGGCATGCTGAATTTGGCCCTTTTGAAAAGTATGAGCATCTTGGCGATAGCAACTGGTCGTTAGTGGTACAAGCCTTGGACAACTTTAGCGAAGAAGCGGCAGAGATAA
>Ga0105358_10001896_pt1 | contig 11153 bp, 8 predicted proteins | sample GOMGulsemesocosm_5_FD_83509 | JGI IMG/M metagenome (GOLD analysis project Ga0105358, IMG submission 83509) | Methane-oxidizing microbial communities from mesocosms in the Gulf of Mexico - GOM15C Gulf of Mexico | ecosystem: Environmental > Aquatic > Marine > Cold seeps | place: Gulf of Mexico...
GAGGGAGTAGTGCAATGACAGCATTTGCAGCTTGTTGGCTAGCATTACATTTTAATTGCTGATGAATAACAGTAAAGCTTTCGTTTAGCTGACTTTGATCTTGGTAAAGGCGTTCTTTTACTAAAGGAACAATACGCTCTACACATACTTCATCTTGTAATAATTCTGGAACTAAGGTTTTATTAGCCAATAAATTAGGTAATGAAAACCATTTCAGTTTTACCAGCCATTTAGCTAACCAATAGGTCAGTAAATTAAACTTGTAGCAAATAACCATAGGTCGCTTAATTAAAGCTGCCTCAAGGGTTACTGTACCCGATGCAGTTAACAAACAATCACTCGCTGCCATGACCGTTTGAGTTTTATCAATAATAATATTGATTTTTAAGTTCGGTGCAAGTTCGGCTTTTGCACTATTAAACTGCTGAGCACGTTTTTCGCTTACCATAGGGGCAATTAAAATTAAATTTTCATCATCTTGTTGTAATTGTTCAGCACTAGCAAAAAAAGGTGCTAATAAACGTGAAAGTTCACCGCCTCGACTACCCGGCATTAAAGCTAATACCTTCGATTGATGTGGTAAACCAAGTTCATCCCTCGCCTTTTTCTTATCACTTTCCATCGGGATATCATCCGCTAATGGATGACCAACAAAGGTACAAGGCACTTGATGCTGATCATAAAAGGATTTTTCAAACGGTAACAGTGAAAGTACCATATCGGTGGCTTTAGCGATTTTAAAAATTCGCTTTTCTCGCCACGCCCAAACAGAGGGACTAACATAATGAACGGTCTTTATGTTTTGTGCTTTTAAACGTAATTCTAAGCCAATATTAAAATCTGGTGCATCTATACCAATAAAAACGTCAGGTTGGTTAACGGTAAAGTAATCGACTAATGATTTTCTAACATCGAGTAAACGACGAAGTCGCCCTAACACTTCAACAATGCCCATTACCGCTAATTCGTCCATAGCAAAGAGGCTTTCAAAACCCAACTTTTGCATTTTTTCGCCGCCAATTCCGACAAATTTAGCTTGTGGAAATTGCTTTTGCAATGCAACCATTAAGCCTGCGCCAAGAGTATCGCCAGAATGTTCACCGACAACAATAGCGAACACTGGTTCAGGAGAAGAGATAATATTTAGTAAAGAAGCGGTCACTAATTTAAGTCCTAGGTTATAGCTCTTAAGTTATAATTCGTTAGGTTCAGAAACGAGTATTCTGAACCTAACGAATTATGCCACGTGTTGATTGCTTAATTGAATCCGTAAACAACTCAAGTTCTTTGGAAGGAGTACTTTGTTCCGTTATCGCAGATAATGCATCATCAATAGATTGTTTTTTACGATAAATTTCTTTATAAGCACGTTTAATAGACAAGATACTATCACTGGAAAAACCTCTACGTTTCATCCCTTCACTATTTAAACCAAAAGGTTTTGCCGGATGCCCTGATGCCATAACATAAGCGGGTACATCTTTTAATACCAAGGCATTTGCCGCAATAAAACTATGGGCACCAACATAACAAAATTGATGCACGCCAGACATACCACCAATAATAACGTGATCGCCGACATTAACATGGCCTGCAATAGAGGCATTATTTGCCATTATACAGTGGTTGCCCACTATACAGTCATGGGCAACATGCGTGTAGGCCATAAATAAATTGTTATTGCCGATTTGCGTTAGGCTTTTGTCTTGTATGGTACCACGATGAATAGTACAGCACTCTCGAAAGGTATTATTATCACCAATAATCAGCTCTGTTTTCTCACCAGCATATTTTAAATCTTGACAATCTTCCCCTATGCTAGCAAATTGAAAAATACGATTGCCTTTACCCATTTTGGTCGGGCCATTAATGATCACATGCGAACTAATTTCACAATCATCGCCAATCACAACAGAACTCGCAATATAAGCCCATGGACCTATGGTAACATTTTTACCAATAACAGCGCCGGGTTCAATAATCGCTTGCGGGTGTATCATAACAAGTACCTTAGATTAGTATTTTTATAGAGAATGTTGACACAACTATAACCATTCAATGGTAAGTTGCCTGGTTTATTGTAAAGGCACGCAGTGGATGTTATAAAGCGCGACGGGCACACATTAAATCAGCCGAGCAAACAACTTTACCGTCAACTCTTGCTTCACCATAAAATTTCCACATTCCACGTCGCTCTTTTAAAAACTCAACATGTAGGTGCATGGTATCGCCAGGTAAAACTGGCTTTTTAAATCGAGCTTTATCAATAGAGGCAAATAAGTACATTTCATTTTCTTCACGTTCTTCTGTACTTTTAAAACCAAGAATACCTGTCGCTTGTGCCAATGCTTCTAAAATTAACACACCTGGAAAAATAGCGGCATCAGGAAAGTGTCCTGTAAAAATAGGCTCATTGATAGTAACGTTTTTTATTGCGTGTAAATATTTTCTTGGCTCATGATCAACCACTTTATCAACCAATAACATGGGGTATCTGTGTGGTATAAGCATTTTAATTTCATTAAGCGCTATTGGCTTTAATTGTCTTTCTATCGGAGTGTTTTCTGTCTCAATATTTTCCAAAAGAGTATTCCTTTCTTTGTTATGCACTAATTTTTTTGTACCTATTCACCTATTGTCACTCCCAAGATTTTTAAATCGGGAGTCTAGACTTTGAAATACTATGATTCCAGCTTCAACTTTGGTGTCCAGACCAAAGCTAGACCCTACGTCCTTTAGGTAAAGGCACAACTGGTATGATGGAAATACAAGGTATAGTGAATAATTACCTTTTTTTATTATTTTATGTCTAAGTTTTATAACTAAATCTTATGACTGGTTTTTAATAAGCGTTTCTAATTCTTTAACTCGATTGATTAAACTATCTAACCGTTTAACCCTCGCATTAGTTTTATTCCAACCTTTATTTGGCGCAGCAGGCATACCTGATGAGTATACACCGGTATTAGTGATATCTTTAGTTACCATTGCCATAGCGGTAAAAATACAATTATCGGTAATGTTGATATGACCATTTACCCCTACAAGACCAGCAATAGTACAATTTTTACCAATCACAGTACTACCCCCAATAACACTGCAAGCAGCCATTGCTGTATTTTCACCAATAACAACATTGTGAGCAATTTGAATTTGATTATCGAGAATAACACCATCTTTAATAATGGTATTTTCAAGCGCACCTCTATCGATGGTTGTACTAGCGCCAATTTCAACCTGATCGCCAATAACAACGCTACCAAGTTGGGGGATTTTATGCCACTTATATTGCCCACTTACCGGAGCATAACCAAAACCATCAGAGCCAATAACCGTATTCGCTTGAATTAAACATGCTTGACCAATAACAACATGATGATAAATACTAATATTTGACCAAAGCGTTGTACCCTTGCCAATACTAACTTTCTCACCAATAAAACAACCTGCGCCGATACTGACATTATCGTCAAGATGAACACCAGACTCAATAACACTATTAGCACCTATAGATATATTATCACCCAATATGACATTATCAGCAATTATCGCACTCTTGTGAATGCCCGTGGCCACTGCTGGTGTGGTATCAAATAAGTTGGCTAACAGTGCATACCCCATATAAGGGTTATCCATCACTAAAGCGTTAACAGGACATTGGGCTAATGCTTCAGGCGAGACGATTACCGCACTGGCCTTAGTTGCACAAAGTTGCGATACATATTTACGATTGGCTAGAAAGGCAACCTGCCCTGATTTAGCATTCGCTAGCGTAGCCACACTGCTTATCATGCTATTAGCAGTTAAAGACTTCGATGACTGGGTAAGAACTAACTTAGCATTAATATGTTTTGCAATTTCTGCAAGGCTATAACTCATAGTATCTCTTTTTTATTTATATTTTTTCTAATTAATCAACAACTATTTAAGCTTACTTACTTGCTCAACAACCTTGTTGGTAATGTTAATTGCTGGTTTTGAAAAAACAACCGCTTGTTTTGAAAGTACTAAGTCATAACCTTCTTTAGCAGAAATATTATCTACGGCTTGCGTCACAAGCGCAAAAAGTTTATTAGTTTCTATGTTTTTGCGTTGTGCTACTTTTTGCTGAAATGTTTTTACTTTAGCTTGATACTGCTGGTATAAGTTAGCCATTTTAGTTTGTAACGCTTTCGTTTCTTTTTCAGTCATTAATGAGCCGTTACGTTTTAAATTTTCATCTTCAAAAGTCAGATCTTTTTGTAACTGTTCAATAACTGTTTTTTCATCTTTAAATTCAGCTTCTAATGTTTGCATCAATACTGCTGATTGAGGAATTTGATTAATGGCTTCTTGGACATTTACTACAGCAATTTTTTGTTCAAAAGCCATCGCACTGCTAGCTAATAATAACGTTGATGCCGTAGCGGTAACAGCCATAGATTTAATAAATTTTTTCAATGTATTTTCCTCTTGTTCTATTTATTTTAGGTATTAATTTTAACTGTTAAGTTTTTTATTAACCGAACTTAACAGTTAAACGCACTGATTAGATAGATAAATTTAAAATGTTTTACCAATATTAAAGCTAAAGAATGCCGTATCATCACCCTCTTCTTCTTTTATTGTCCTAGAAAAACTAAAAACCATTGGCCCCATGGGTGATAACCACTGGAGAGATAAACCACCAGAAGATCGAAAACGCCCAATATCAGAATAGTCAGCAACTTTTTCTAGTTCAGAGGGGTTTAAATCAATATAGTTAGCCATATTAAACTCAGTATCCCAAACACTACCCGCATCAACAAAGAAACTTGTGCGAACACTATTTGAATAACTCTCGTCTAAAAATGGCGTTGGTACGATTAATTCAATACCCGCTACGACAATAGCATTACCACCAACAGATCGAGATGATACTCGAATAGTATCTTCAGCTGGCCCTAAACAGCAAGTAGTACCAACTGTTGTCGGTTCACGGAAAATGGCACGTGGCCCTACCGTATTACTTTCAAAGCCACGTAAAGTATCAGAGCCACCCGCGCGAAAGTTTTCCCAAAACGGGAGCAACTGGTCATTGCCATTCACTTTACCATACCCATTACCATAACCTAACTGCATTCGAGCAAGCACTGTCCATTGCTGATTTTGTGATAGTGGAAAGTAAAATTTAGTATTAAGGTTAATTTTAAAGTATTGAACATCAGATGAGTTAGGTGTAGTCATCTTAACGGATAAACTTTGCTGTGAACCTGCTGAAGGAAAAGTACCACGGTTTAACGTTGAGCGTGAAATACTAGCACTCACATCGTAGTTTTTAAACGCCATTTGTCCGCCAGGATCATTTGGATCAGCATGCAGGTCATAAAATGTTTGAATTTGTTCGTACGTTTCTAGTGAGGTGATTTCATTATTTTTAAAGCCTATGCCTAAATTAATTCTTATGTATTCGTTAATGGGAAAACCCCAGTTAAGTCCAACACCATAGGTTTTGTTATTATAATCTTCTAAATTTGCACTGCCGGCATCAAAATCTTGATAAAACAGTTGCCCACCAAGTGACACAGCATTAACCGTAAAGTAAGGGTCTGTATAAGAAACACTAGCACTATTTGAATAACTATTGGTATTAATACTAAAGCCTAAACGATTACCCGTACCTAAAAAGTTATCTTGTTGAATACCTGCATTTAAACTTAACCCGGTTGAATCACCAAACCCTATACCTGCCGTAAAGGAGCCTGACGCTTGTTCTTTTACGTTAAAGTCAACGTTGACTAAGTCATCTTCCCCGGGAATTTGATTCGTTTCAAAATTAACCGTTTCCATATAAGGCAAACGAGACAAGCGCGCTTTAGAGTGATCAACTAGGCTATTAGACAACCAAGCGCCTTCCATTTGGCGCATTTCACGGCGTAGTACTCTGTCAGCAGTAACATGGTTACCACTAAAGTTAATTTTATTCACGTAAATACGCTTGCCTGGATCAATTGATATAGATAATTTAACGGTGTGATCTTCGTCATTGATCTCTGGAATTGTGGTTACCTTTGGGTAAGCATAACCAAATCGCCCCAGAAACTTACTGATAACCTCTTCGGTATAAGTTACTTCTGCACCGTTATAAAGGTTATCAACTTTTAATGGATTTATGGCTCGAATTGTTTTATCAAAACCCGCCATATCACCGATAAAATCGACTTCACTAATGGTATAGGTTTCACCTTCCGACACATTTAAAGCAATATATACTGATTTTTTATCTGGTGTCATAGACACTTGGGTTGAGTCTGCTTTAAAGCGAAGATAACCACGATCTAAATAATAACTCGTGATAATTTCCATGTCACCTTGTAACGTTTGTTTTTGATACCTATCTTGCGCCATAAAATTCCACCATGGCGAAGCAAAAGTTAACTCTATTCTCTCAAGTAATTGAGCGTCGGTAAAAACCTCGTTACCAATAATGTTTATTTGTTTAATCGCCGCAGCATCACCTTCGGTAAAAGTAAATTCAAGGTTAACTCGGTTTCTAGGTAAGTGAGTTACGGTAGTAGATACATCCGCATTATACTTACCAACACTATGATAAAAATCTTCCAAACCTATTTCAATGCCTGAAATAACAGTACGATCAAGTGTTTCACCAACACGAATATTACTGCCATCTAAACTTTCAGTTAATTGCTCATCTTTTAAATCACTATTACCTTCAAAAGTGATTTCATTGATTGTTTCACGCTCTCGAACACGATAAATAATACGGTTCCCGTCACGATACGCACGAATATCATTAAAGTGGCCTGACTTATATAACGCTTTTATCGATTGTGAAATTCTAAATTGATTTAAAGTATCACCAACATTAAACGGAATATGCGTTAAGGCAGCACCTAAAGCAACACGTTGCAAACCCTTTACTTCGATATCTTCGATTTGAAACTCTTGCGCAGCTTGTGCTGTTGTGCCTAAAGCGCCTAATAACATGGCAAAGGCTAATTTTTTAATTATCATATATTTTTAACTTTGTTACTTCTTCTTATCACTGCATAAATTGCACGCGGTAAGCTACAAGGTATAAGTATTACACCTTAAAACATAGCACGTATAGATACTGTATTATTAACCCAACACCCGACTAAAATCATTAAACAACGCGATACTCATTAAGGCAAATAACGCTAAGGCACCAAACTTGAATCCCGCTTCCTGAATATTTTCTGGAACCGACTTTCCTGTTAAAAGCTCTATAAGATAATAGAGTAAGTGCCCGCCATCAAGTATTGGTAACGGTAAAAGGTTAATTATTCCTAAATTAATACTAATTAGCGCTAAAAAGCCTAAGAAATAAACAAACCCATACCCTGCACTATCACCTGCACCTTGAGCAATCGCTATTGGACCACTTAAGTTTTTAACAGAAACATCGCCTGTTATTAACTTTCCTATCATATCGAAACTTAAAGTGATCAAATTCCAAGTACGATTAACACTTTCAGCTAACGCAGAAAACACTCCGTAGCTAATGTCTATTTTATATTCTGCTGGCCAGTCATCTGCTTTAGGAGAGACACCTAAATAACCAATTAATTCACCATGACGATTAATACCTTTAGGCGTTACTTGTAATACCTGATTGTTGCCATCACGTTCCACGGTAATATTAACCAGTTGATCAGGATAACGTTTAATCTTATTAGAAAAATCTACCCAACCTGCTGATAAATTTTCATCATTAAGCGCAATAAGTTTATCACCAACTTTTAATCCGCCTTTTTCTGCGGGGCTATCCTTACTAATACGCGCAAGTTCATTATGTACTTGAGGACGATAAGCTACTATTCCTAAGCTCGTCAAGGCGGAGGTTTTTTCAGGTGAAAACTGCCAATTTTTAGTAATTAAATGATGAGAACTAACATACTGACTATCCTTACCCTTGGTTTTTATCACAATAGACGCTGAGCCAATTTCGCCAATCAACGCTAAGTTAACATCTTGCCAGTCACGTATTGATCTCCCCGCAACGTCAACTATCTCTACGTTATTTGGTAATTGTGCTTGTGCCGCAATTGACTCAGGAATGATATCGCCAACAATGGGCTTAATACTCGGCACGCCAATAAGGAACATTAAATAAAAAGCAAAGATAGCAAAAGCAAAATTTGCCAAAGGTCCTGCTGCAATAATAGCGATACGTTGATATACCGACTTACTATTAAAGGTTTTATCTTTATCCTGCTCTGATACTTGATCAACACGTTCATCGAGCATTTTAACATAACCACCAAGTGGTATCATCGCAACGACATATTCGGTGCCATCTTGCCCTGTTTTTCGCCAAAGCGCTTTACCAAAACCAACTGAAAAACGCTCTACTTTTACATTGTTTTTGCGTGCAACCCAAAAGTGACCATATTCATGCACAGTAACTAAAATACCTAGTGCGATGACAAAAGAGGCTAAATTCCAAATAAAATCAAACATATTTAGTTCTGCTCCTTAAGCTTGCTAGCTGAAAATTTAGCTACAATTGATAGAGCAAACTCTCTAGCCCGTGCATCTAAGGAAATCACCTCATGAATATTACTTACCTGTTCTGAGACAAATTTCCTCACAGAAGTTTCATTTATTTTATAAATATCAGTAAATTTAATTCGTTCGTCTAAAAAAGCAGCAACAGCCACTTCGTTTGCTGCATTAAGTGCAGTACAAGCACCTTGCCCACTTTTACAAGCCTCTATCGCTAATCTTAAATTAGGATACTTTTCATAATCTACGGCTTGAAATTCAAATGATGGAGTATTAAAAAAGTCTAATGGGTCAACACCTGATTCAATTCGTTCAGGATAAGCTAAAGCATGTGCGATAGGTGTGCGCATATCAGGATTCCCCATTTGAGCAATCACTGAGCCATCTTTATATTGCACCATCGAATGAATAGTACTTTGTGGATGTAACACCACTTGAATGTCACTTGCTTCAACATTAAATAACCATTTAGCTTCAATAAACTCTAAGCCTTTATTCATCATGGTTGCTGAATCAACAGATATTTTACGTCCCATTTCCCAGTTTGGGTGAGCACAAGCTTGATTGGATGTGACATGTTCCAGTTCAGAGAGTAAGGTTGTTCTAAAAGGGCCACCAGAGCCTGTGAGTAAAATTTTACTGATACCGCTTTGTGCTAACTGACAATGACCAACCCTATCCTGTTCTAGCCAAGGTAGACTTTGAAAAATAGCATTATGCTCGCTATCTATAGGTAAAAGCTCTGCACCTGATTGTTTAACCGCTTCAATAAAAATAGCACCTGAGGTAACCAACGCTTCTTTGTTAGCTAATAACACTCGTTTACCTGCTTGCACTGCAGCCAATGTTGGCATCAAACCAACAGCACCCACAATGGCCGCCATTACCGTATCAGCCTGCTTTGAACTAGCAAGCTCTATAAGTGCATCAACGCCTGACTTAACCTCAATAGAGTCAATGTTTTCTCTAGTTAAACGTGCTGATAATTCTTTTGCATGTGAAGCTGAAACCATCACCACGGTTTTAGGTTTAAATTCAAGGCATTGTGCAAATATTTTTTCGACACTCGAATTTGCGGATAAACTTACTATGTCAAATTTATCACGATGTAAGCGTATAACATCAAGTGTATTAACACCGATAGACCCCGTAGAACCGAGAATACATACTTGTCGTTTATTTATTTTACTTTTCAACATATTACAACTTTAAACACATTATATTTTTTCAACAAAACATTCTGGTACGGCGACTAACTAAGTAAAACATAACACAACGCAAAAACGGGTGCTGTGGCTGTAAGACTGTCAATTCTATCTAAAATGCCACCATGGCCAGGTAAAATAGAGCCACTATCTTTTACCCCAGCTTGACGCTTAAACATACTTTCATTGAGATCGCCCAACACAGACACGGTAGTAATTAACACAGTCACCAATAATACTGTGATCACCTGTTCGCTAGCCCAGTCAAGACTGTAAGCAGTAATCGCGACTAATAGGCAAGCACATACAACACCCCCTAAAAAGCCTTCAAAAGTTTTTCCTGGGCTGACATTAGGCATCAATTTATTTTTACCTATGGCTTTACCGACAAAATAAGCACCTATATCAGCACTCCATACCATCAAGAATAGAAACATTAATAATTGAGCGCCATGATAAGAGTCGGTTTGATAATCATTGGAACGGATAACCATAAAAGCTAGCCAAGTAGGAATAAGTGTTAACCAGCCAAATATACCACGAACAGCGCTATGTTTAGACCAAAACCCACTTAAAGTAGGATATGAAAGCATTAAAAAAGCAGACAAGAACCACCAAGCAACCGCTATCCATAATAAACTCATAGCATAAACATGTAACTCTTTACTATTAAGCCATAAATCACTAGGGGATAATAAAGCCCATATACCCGCAATCAAAATAAGGGTAGCAAAAACAAAACCTGCACGCTTATTTTTACCTTTAAAGCCCATTAACGGACCCCACTCCCATGCACCAATGCCGATAATGGCCATTAGTAAGGCCGCGAAATACGCTAATGGTAAATAAAATATAGCTAAGATTGCCGCAGGTGCTAAAATTAATGCGGTAATAATTCGTTGTTTAAGCAAGTTGTATCCTTCTTATTTTAATTATAATTTCGAGTACCGAGCTGAGAAGTTTCTATACATGAGTAGTATGGTAGTTTCGTCACTCGCGACTTTCCTAACTCGCTACTATTTTTTTATTTGTTCACCTGTTTTACCAAAACGTCGTTCCCGTTGATCAAAAACATCAAGAGCTTGTGCGAACTCACTTTCATTAAAGTCCGGCCATAATATCTCTGTAAAATAAAACTCCGCATATGCGGCTTGCCATAATAAGAAGTTACTAATACGGTAATCCCCCCCCGTACGAATCAATAAGTCTAGCGATGGCAATTGCGCTAAACAGGTATGTTCATGTAATGACTCTTCATTTATATCATCAAGCGTCATTTCATTATTTTTTACTTGGCTTGCAAGCTGTTTCGCCGCATTAGCAATATCCCAACGTCCGCCGTAATTTGCTGCAATAGATAGAACTAAGCCAGTATTATTTATTGTTAATTGCTCAGATTTAGTAATGCTTTTTTGTAATTTTTCTGAAAATCGGCTTAAA
>Ga0105358_10001899_pt1 | contig 11148 bp, 8 predicted proteins | sample GOMGulsemesocosm_5_FD_83509 | JGI IMG/M metagenome (GOLD analysis project Ga0105358, IMG submission 83509) | Methane-oxidizing microbial communities from mesocosms in the Gulf of Mexico - GOM15C Gulf of Mexico | ecosystem: Environmental > Aquatic > Marine > Cold seeps | place: Gulf of Mexico...
AACACTTGTGGGTGTGTATAATAAACTTTTAAACAGTGCAAAATTAAATGACTCACCAAACGTACTTTTTTACGCTTAGCTAATTCAACGCATAACAAATATTGTTCTGTTTCAAGCTCAGTTAGAGTCATGTTAAACTTAACAAGTGATAAACTTTCTAGAAAAGTGATTAACTCCTCCATTTGTTGTTCAAGTTTTTGCTGTTTAAAACTATCTTGAATATTTAATTTGGAAGCAGGAGGCGCACCAAGTGAAGCATCACCAGGTAAAATAACATCGAGAAATTGAGAGATCATTAGCTTTTTACCAACTCTTTAATATTTTTTCGTAACTCATCGCAAATCTTTAATGTTAGTGCTTGCGCTGTAGCGACAGGGTTTACTGCACCAGAAGTAACAAAAACACTACTGTCGACAATAAATAAATTATCAATAGAATGCGCTTGACCATGTTGGTTTACCACTGATGTTTTTGGATCTAAGCCCATTCTGGCTGTCCCCATTAAATGCCAGCCTGCATGTTTCACTGGCGAGAAAGCAGAAACCACCTTAGCCCCTGCAACAGAAAATAACTCTTTACTACGTGCAATACCATGTTTAAGCATATTTTTAGTATTATCATTCATTTTATAATGTACTTTAATACCTGGAATACCGTGTCTATCGCAATGCTCTGAATCTAATTCAATGTGGTTATGCCATTCAGGTAAATCTTCACTAATAATAGCAATGCCCATATTATGATTAAATGTTTTAGCAAAGGCTTGATGATGTTTAGACCCTAAAGGAAGCCTTCGAGTTAAATAACCACTCAAGGCTGTATCTAACGGTGGTGTGCCACGTAATATTTGCATTGTATAACCCCGAATAAAATCACACTCGATATCTTTTCCCACCTGACTTTCATAAAATACTTGTGACAAAAGGCAGCAACCATGAGGGCCTATGCTCGATTGAATATTAGATTCAAAAACCCCCTCAACATATGCCAAAGGGTGTAACATTAAATTACGCCCAACTAAACCATTATCATTTAATAAACCATTGGGATAAGCTGGTGATTTACTATTTAAGAGCAATCTAGGTGTACCTATACCGCTACCCGCTAATATAACAACAGCCGCCTCTTGAAGATGTTCAGCTCCCTCCTTATCTAAATAACGAACGCCTTTTGCTCGTCCTTTATAATCAAGTACAATATCAAAAACAGTACATTCAGTTCGAACTTCTACTCCTTGTTTTTTCGCTTCAGGCCAATAGGTCATATCAACACTGCCTTTCGCTCCTTGAGCACACCCCGTATTGCATGGACCAAGATTAATGCAAGGAGGTCTGCCTTGATGATGTCGAGTATTAATTGCACTATATGATGGCCACCAATGCCAATTTAGCTTATTAAATGCTTCCGCCATTTTTCTACCACCAGCCCCCAAAGACACGGGTGGTAATAAAGATTCATAGTCAGGATAAGCTGTATCTCCAACTAAGCCAGCAACGCCCATCATTTTTTCATTTTGAGTAAAAAATGGTTCTAAATCTTGATAACTTAAAGGCCAATCATCAGCAACGCCATCAAGTGATTTAACAGCAAAATCTGAAGGGTGAAAACGCGGAAAATGACCAGAGTAAAGGATAGTACTACCGCCAAAACCATTATAATTTGCTAATGAAATAGGCGAATTGCTTGCATCAATAGGAAAATCAGCTTCATTAGCCCTAACATTAGGATCAAAACTCGATTTACTTTGTTTAGTTAATTCCCATTGTGGTGAGGTAGAAGGATACTTAGCGGGATCAGTAATACTCCCTTGCTCGAGACATAGAATTTTAAGTGATGAATCCCGACTTAAACTCCAGGCTGCGGCGGCTCCACTAGCCCCAGAACCCACAATAAGTATATCAACACGTTCCATAACAAGAGCCTATCACTGTTTGGCCGATTTTTTGGGTAGATATTGATCAAGAATAGTGGGGATAGTAATCATCATATCAGCCTCACACGCTACTTCACCATTAACACTTGCGACCCCTCTGCCTTTACAAATCCCACGTTTCCATGACAATACTTCGGTATAAATATCCAGTTTCTCACCCGGTAAAATTTCTCTACGATAACGAACCTTATGCTCCAAGGCATGTGTGACTTCGCCTTTTAACCCTGGTAATGTTGTGATAGCAACCGTCAACATTTGAGCTAAAGCTTCAAGTTGTAATGCTCCTGGCATATTAGGTCCGCCAGGAAAGTGGGCAGGGAAATACCACTCATTCATGGTTAAGTTTTTATGCCCTTTAGCATATTTACCCGGCACAACTTCTTCAACATGATCTATCATCAAAAAAGGATAACGGTTAGGTTGGTATTCTTGTAGTTCAACACAATTAAGGCTGATTTTTTCCATCTCTAATTCATTCATATAGTTACGATTACACCTTACAAAAAGCTTATTTTTTAATTTTTATCTGTATCAATTCACAACAACAATACGTGATATGCTGCTAATAATATCATAGCCATCCCAAATATTATCCATATCTATCGCCTTGCCAATAGGAACAATTCTATCAATGCCCCGTAAACTGTTTTTTTCAATAAATGTCGTAAGCTCACTTCGACTAAAGCCAAAATAACTTAACGTTTGGTAACGCTCATTAACGATAGGTGCCAACTCAGATAAGTCATTCAATATTGTTTCATAAAGAGTTCCACTGTACCCTCTAATATTTTCTTGTTGTTTATCTAATTTAATCAAGCCAATAGTTGTCAAACAACGACCAAACTTTTTAATCATATTAATATTTGGATTAGTAATAGCGGCTTCACAAAGTTCAACATACTTATTCATTACCTGAATTGCTGACATATTATATTTTTCTTCTGCAAAGCAAGACAAAGCAGACCATAATTTTTTTTGTGATTTTTTAACCTCTTTATCATCACCTAACCACACGACTAATTGTGGTGAAGAACAAGCAGCTTGATCCATCAAAAAAATATCGTTATATAAATTCTCAACAGCATCTTTAAGTTCTATTTCATTTAAAGTAAGAATACTAGTCGCTCTCAAAACACATAAGGAGAAACGATCAGAAAAAGTAATCTCTCTAGACCGAGGAGGTACAGGGAAACTTCTCATATGCTTTATTGTTTCATCCCCTCCCCAAATAATACGACCATCTGCCTTTTTTAGCCAAAAAGCATTAACCTCATCATTATGTTGATATCTAAGTAACAACAAGGACTCTTGCATATAACTATACTTAGACGTTTTAAGTAAGCTCCTAATAGCATCAACAATAACGTCTGTAGTTTTGCTATTTATAGAAGATAAACGTAATACACAAGTATTTCCGGCTAACAACCCAAATGCCATCGAATAAGCAAAATTAACCGGAACATTAGAAGGACAAAGATGAAAAACAATCCCTAAGCCTATTTGTAAATTATCAAGGTAGGCTGAGCGATTTTTTAATGCCTGTAGGTTTGCTTTCCTTAACCAATAAGCAAAAGTTACAACGTCAGGTAATTGACGCACATTTTTAGACTTTAAAAGTACTCTAGATAAATCAGATAAAAATTCAAGTCGAGATGAGTGCCATACTGGTAACGGAAAGTTTCCTAAAGACTGAGCATCACCAACAATTGTGTCTTGTAATACTTGAATATTATTGGGAATATGTATCACTACAACCTCTAATTTCTGCATTTTCCATACGGCTTTCAATCATAAAATAACGTCCTTTCCTACCACATTGACAATCATCCTCTCCTAATAACCTGCCAATATCTTCACTCAATAACGAATGACCAGGATAACTTTGTGGAATAATAGAGAATAACTGAATCAAACCAGATTTATTAAAAGGCAAAACCTTAAAATCTATAGGGTTACGGATTAAAATATCAGACCAAGCTGATGCATGTAAATGACCATATTCACATTCCATAAAAATAGAACCTGTTTGCTCAACCATGCCATAATAATTATGTATTTGGCTAATTCCTGTCACAGCACTTAGCCTTTCTTTGAACTCATCCTTTGTTACTGATTCAGATTGAAGTTTTTTCCATCCTCCACCATGGATCAAAATACCATTACCAAGCATTACCCTTTCACCATTTTTTTCCAACACAAGAACAAAATGTAACCAAACAATGAAAGTAAAACCAAATAGTAATATTTTTTCATTTTTATACTTTTCTATAAATTCATTAATAGCTTCAAAATTTATAGTCATATCATCATTAAATGCATAAGTAACTTTTCTACCAAACATTGAAAAACCAAGAATACCCGCTGTTCGAGCAGAAAAACGATAGCGATCTTTTACCGTTGCAGGGCAATCTATCACTAACATTGGTAGACGTTTTGTTCCAATAAAGTCAGCCATGATTTTAGATAAGACTTTCACTTGAAAACTCGCAGTCGTTTTATCTAAAAAAATTTGAGAAGGCTGCTGACCACTAGTGCCAGATGAGGTCATCGTTTTAACAATATCTGATTCAGGAACACTTAATAATCGTTGACGTTTAAATAAACGCACAGGTAAAGGAAAAATATCATCTAAGTTTTCAATAGTGATATTTTCTCCTAAAAGACTTTTCACAAGTCGTTTATATTCAGAACAATGTGTTAAATGTAAGGTACTTAATCGACGCATTTCATCAAGCAATAGATTCTGTTTTTCTTTTCTTTTATGACCAAAAGCTGGCCAATTAATAAGCTTTTCTATTATTGACTTGTCAAACATTTATAATCTACCTTGCCATTTTCCAGTCGAGGAATTTCACTAATAATTTTCACAGAAATAGCAACAAAGTTTACTCCTATAAGGCTCGCTACTTCACGACGTAAATGATTAATGTCTAGCTCAGTAGCAACAACCTGAATAAGTAATTTATCATCACGACCATAAGCAATAGAATCATAACCTTTTTTACTTAATAAACGCTCTACCTGATCAAGAGAAATTCTATTACCATAAATTTTTAGAAACCTTTTAATACGGCCTTTTATATAAAAATATCCTTCGTCATCAGCACAAGCAATATCACCCGTAAATAACACACCTTGATTGATATTTCCCAAAGAAAAATCGTCTAAATTTTCAGCGTAACCAAGAAAAACATTTCTTCCCTCATAAACAAGCTCCCCTTCTTTTCCACTAGTCGTTATATTATGATTATTTTCGTCTTGAATCCATAAACGACCATTGGGAATAGCTTTACCAATACTACCTGTTTTTCGTTGAGTATCTTCCGTAGGTAAATAAGATATTCTAGGAGACGCTTCTGTTTGACCATACATAGTGACAAAGCTAATTTGCTTTTGTTCACAAACCAATAAAAATTTTTCCAGTTTTTTTGTTGTAAACTTACCACCCGCTTGTGTCATTGTTTTCAAGTGTGGTAATTCCATTTTTTCAAAATGTAATAGAAGAAGTGTTTCATAATGAAAAGGAACACCTGAAAAACTCGTAATTTTATATTCCTTCATTCCTTGCCAAAAAAACTTTTCCATTAAAGAATAATTGTTTAAATAAAAAGAAGCTCCTGAATATAAATGACTATTAATAATAGATAAGCCATAAGAATAACTCATAGGCAAGTGCGCTATTGCACGCTCTTCAGGTGTAATATTTAAATATTCTGCAATAGAAGCTGCATTAGAAATAAGGTTTTCCATTGATAAGCGAACCAACTTTGGCGAACCCGTAGATCCAGAAGTGCTCATCAATATAGCGAGATCTGAGTGTAAATTTGGAGGTAAAACTTTAGGGTTAGTAAACAAACCATACTGGCTATATTTTTTAGTCAGTTCAAAATCATCTAATGAGTTATCAATAGACAAATTTGCCAATATCAATTTGGGAGAATATTGCTTTATTAAAGCTTGAAGTTGTTCTGTTTGTAAGTCAGCACTAAGCAATAAGGGTACTGTATTTGCTTCTAATGCAGCAAGATAAAACAGCAATGTTGTATAATCATTTTTTCCTATAATAAAAATAACATTACGAACAATAAAATGTTTAGATATTACATCAATATCTTCTAATAGTTTAGCATAACGGATCTCGTGCCCATCTTCAGTGATTAAAGCAACTCTCTCAGGATAATTCCTATTAATAAAGCTAGTAGGTAACATATGATTTAATTAAACCTTCTAAACACGGGTTTAACTATTTTTCCATGGACATATTTTTCAATCGCATTTTCATCATGGGCTTTTTTAATGACCTTAAAAGCTTCGGTAACTTGTATTAAAGCATCATCAATAACTGTTTTTGTATGCGCATAACATGGCACTATATATGGCATGACAACACCTCTTTTAATAGTTTCTTGAAGGAATAACGTTCGAGTAGCCATACAGACTTCACCACGAGTATTAAGAAAACTAATGCCAGGTTTACAATCATAACCTTCGACTTTAATTAATTGAGATATTTCTGCATCTGCTGCGGCTTTAATTAAACCTTGCTTAATATAACCACCAGTATGCCAAATATGTTCAATTAAATTTTCATCCCTAATCGTTGTAATCGTTTTAATTGCTGCTGCTAAAGAGTGAGTTTCCCCCCCATGGGTAGTAGAAAGTAAGAAGACTCGCTCTTGATCCCCTTCAATCCCCCCAAGTTCCATTATATCTCTACGACCAGCTAGAGCACTCACAGAAAAACCATTAGCCATAGCTTTTCCAAATGCGGCTAAATGAGGAGTAACACCCGAATACTCTTGTGCTCCCCCTAATGAAAAACGAAAACCAGAAACAACTTCATCAAAAATTAATATCGCACCATTTTTTTCACATAAATCTTTTACCGATTGAAGAAAGCCATCATTAGGCTCTATCATTGATATAGGCTCAAAAATCACACAAGCTATTTCATCTGGATGTTGCTCAAATAGATGAATAAGGCTATCTAAATTATTGTATTCAAATTGTAAAGTAAGATCTTTAACTGCTTTAGGAACTCCTCGATCGACAACAGTAGAACCAATAAACCAATCATGTACTGCATTAAAAGCATCTGCTGAACACCTCACTATATGTTCCCTGCGCGTATAAGCTCTAGCCAATTTAATTGCTGCAGTGGTTACATCAGATCCATGTTTTGCAAATTTAACCATATCAGCACAAGGAATAAGTTCACATAATAATTCAGCTAACTCTCCTTCAATAATTGATGGACGTACAAAGTTTGAACCTTTGATTAATTCTTCTCGTACAACATCAAGTACAGGCTCGTATGCATGACCTAAAACGACTGTGCCTAAAGATAGAGCAAAATCAGTAAATTTATTTCCTTCTGCATCCCATAAATAACAACCTTTACCATGACTTATAACAGCAGGAGCATTAGCCGGAAACTGATCATCGCCTTTACTATAGGTATGAGCGCCAGCAGGAATATAGCGTTTAGCACGCTGTGCATAATACTTGTTGTTTTTTAACATATATTTATTTAATCCATTGTAAAATTTTAAAAAATATAAATTTGATCATTTCTTATTATTAACGAATTGAATCTAAAGTCATGATCAATCCATCTGGGTCGCCTTTATTGACTTTCGTAATTTGAAAACCTAATTTTTTATAAACCTGCACTGCCGCAACATTTGTTACGTCAACACCTAATTCTATGCTGTTAGTATTAAACTGCTGAGATAGATATTTAATGCTTTGCTCAATAACTTCTGTACCAACACCTTTATTTCTCCAGCATTCAAGACCTATCATAATTCCCATAGAGGCTTTATCATAAGAAGCATTAAAAAACTCATATTTAATATTACCAATATGTATATTATCTTGGGTAAATATACCCAATAATAAAATAGTATTATCATCGTTACAGTGATTAATAAACTTTTCTAATTCGCCAATGCACTTAGGTCTATTTAATATAAATTTTTTTATTTCATCATCATTAAACCAACATAAATATTTTTCATTCGCATCGACTAAAGATAACTGTTTTAAAACAAACCTATCTGTTTTTAACATAAATCTTCCACCTACTACTGTTTATAAAAACAAATCTATATATTAATTTTTAGCTGGTTTATTATAGCCTGAAAGTAGTTCTGCATATAAAAAATCAATATGATCTTTCATCGCCAATAGCGAATCATGAATAAACGACATTCTCATTTCCATATCGGTATAATTTGCACAATTACTCATAATACAACTTTGATAATAGATCATAGTCCCTTTTAAAAAACGAAAATATAGCATTGTTTCTCGTTGCGCCGATAAAAAGTAAACATAATCATTTTGCAAACTAAAAACATCTGAAAGTTCTTTTCTAGAAGTAACGGGTCTATCTAGAAAAGCTTTAAACTCTTCAATAACTAATTTAAATTTTGGAAAAAATTCTTTTTCTAAAAAATTATGTACATAGGTTTTATTTTTAGATGATTGTTTAAACTCACTTGAGAGTAAACGTGCAAACTCTTTGTTTACATCAAAGTTATGCTCTTCAATTATTATTTCATTAAAAGGTAACGGCGTTGAGCCTGATATTTTTGCACCATCGGAGCAGTTATAAATAGTGGCATCAGGAAAATCCACAATGGCAAACTCCATAACACCTTTAGATGAATCAAATATATTAGTAGTAAAAACTTCATCTCTAAAGTTACCTTCTGTCTTTTTTGAACTACCTTTAAAGCGCTCATGTTGCGACTCTTGTCCTTCCCATTCATCATCATAATACATACTACTTTTAGAGTGATGGTGTTCATCATCAACAAAACCTAGATCTACCCCCAAAAGGTTAATGTTTTTAAACCCTAAATGTAGCATCGCCATTAAGGCGGTATTTGATACAGTAGGATTACAAAATTTTACCACTTGAAATTTGCTATTTTGATCTAAAAAGTTCATTAAATCAGTGCCTGCATCATTTATTTTTAGCATAGTATATGCTTGAGAAAAACGATTAAGCAGTTCAGTGTAAACCGTATTTAAAGCAATGATGGGAATGGTTTTCAATATACTCAATTCTTTCTGGCTGAATAAGTGATAGTGGTCGTCAAGTCCTGCGGTTCGCTCCATTTCCATATGAAGGTTAGGCGTTATACCTTGTTTTAATAAACTTTTTAATGCTGTACCACTACTAACAATAAAAAACTGATCTTGTTTTATTTTTAAAAGTTCAATGTCATTATCTAGCGATGGACCATTACCGACAATAAGCACAGGAAAATCTTCTAATTTGTTATTCGTTTGATTATCAATAAGAATTGGAAAAGAATTATCAGCGTTTTCTACAGTATGAATTAAACTTATTATCTCATCTTCAAAAAATCCCCAGCCAGCACTATAACGATGCATAAGCTCATGAATTAACTTAAAGGCATTGAAATTTTCGTCACTTAAATAATGACGATAAACAAACATTCTACTAACTAAATAGAAACCATTGGTTTTTAATAAGCTATGTATTTGATTAACAAATTTAAACTCATCTCCGCCAACACTTATAGTGAATGAGCCCCCAAGTGCCTTACACCTGTCAATTAAAGGTTTAAAATCAATACAATGCATTGCTGCAAAAAACACATCTGAAGACTCCTCGTATAAATAGAAAACTTTAATCTCTTTTCGATTAAAAAGTTCTTCTATTTGATAGCCGAGTCCACACCCCAACATAGCAAAAAAATCAAGTTGCGGTTCATTAAAGGGTACTTCTATTTGTAAGTTAGATAATAATGTCGTCTCTTTTTTTCTTCGCTCAACAATTTGTTTTAATACGCGCTCATGTTCAAAGTTTGGAGCGTCTCCAAATGACATACCATAAGAAAAACATTTAGGATCAATGGCATAAGAATCTAGTTGCTGTTTTGATAATTCTTTTGGGTCACCATCGTACACAAGTTGACCATTATCAACTAAGTTAACATTATTATTTTCATCTATCGTTAATAATGTATTTTCAGGTTTATAGTCTAAAAAATAATGATATATCTCAGGTAAAATATTTTTAAAAACTTCCATATTATTTAAAAAAGTAGCTCTTAAAATTTTAGTTGTAATATCTAATGTCAAATTATCCACAATTATGTATCCAGTGTGTTTTTTATTCTATAGTAAATAGTAAACTAGCAATAATTAGACCAATTATCTATAATAATTAGCGATAAATATGAGTTTGTTGAATAAAACTAGAAAAGCGAATTAATCAATACAGAAGTTGATTGATTTATAATAACTTTGGTTTCAATTGGTTATTATTTTTTATCGCGGGTATAACCTGGTAATGCATCTAATGCGCCTTGCAACGCCGTCATGGTACCACCTAGTTGGGCAACCAACATATCCATGGCATTAAACTGTTTAAATAAACGTTTTTCGTATTGTTCCATTTTATAATTTAAATTTTCTTCCTGCTTATCAATGTCGATAAGTTTTTTATAAAGTGAATCTGTTTTAGCATCAATTAAGCTAGACGGTCCTGCACCCTCTATATTCGACGAATATACATCACCATCATTATTAGAAATACTATTATCAATAACGGCATCTAAGTAGTCGTCAATTTTACTGGCAATACCTTCTGAAAAGCTGATCGAACTATTAATGGTAGCCGACTCTACCGTCAAGCCTAAATCAGCTATAGCGCCAGCACCTGTGGAACTAACGCTCAATTGAGAGGTTGCATTATTCGAGGTAAATTGTATTTTTCCGCTAACAATAGCGACGGTAACCGCTTCACCAGCGCCTGACAAATTGGTATCGGCATCTAATAAGGCTTGAATTGCAGTGGTTAATTCGTTGTCTGTGGTAAATGTTTGCCCAGTAAGGTCTAATGTAGTCGATACTGTACCATCAACACTTAATTCAAAGGTACTATCGGCAGCGGCTGTAAATGGGTAAGCTAAAACGCTGTTAGCGGCGGTATAATTAAAGTCTCCACCTTTTACCTCAATTTTAATGCCTTGTGCATCGCCACTACCACTTTTTGCTAGCAAATATTGACCATCACTTAATGCATCAGCACCATTGATAGTACCTTCTGCGCCAACGCCTGTAATGCCATTACTTACTCCAACGCCTAAGTCAGAAGCACCAGAAGTATCAGTCAAACCTAATTCAGCAAGAGCAGTAGCACCAAGGTTACTCATAGTAACCGCGCCACCGCT
>Ga0105358_10001900_pt1 | contig 11146 bp, 11 predicted proteins | sample GOMGulsemesocosm_5_FD_83509 | JGI IMG/M metagenome (GOLD analysis project Ga0105358, IMG submission 83509) | Methane-oxidizing microbial communities from mesocosms in the Gulf of Mexico - GOM15C Gulf of Mexico | ecosystem: Environmental > Aquatic > Marine > Cold seeps | place: Gulf of Mexico...
CTGAAACATACCGCGAGTCAAAAACTTCTAAGGCTATTAAGCTAATTTCATCCGTTGTACCGTGTTGAATCCAGTCGTCCAATTGGCTTAGTGCAACTTTTTCAGATTGTAAGCCGCAATGCCATTCGATATCTCCGTGGCCGGCTTTCATTTCGAGATTCTGAATTGTAATGTTGGCAAGTTGTGTCAGCACCGAAAGTTCTTTGGCAGATAGGTCGGGGCGTACTTTTGTATCGGTGAAGCATAAGGTGCCAACCGCAAAACCTTGCGACGTTATTAAGGGTACGCCGGCATAGAATCTAAAGTGGGGCTCGTTAACGACTAAGTCGGCTTTGTTGAAACGTTCATCTTTGCTAGCGTCATTAACGATCAAAGCCTCTCTGGAGGTTATCGCTGTGCTGCAAAAGGTATCTTTTCGGTCGAGTTCTTTAATGTCGACCCCAACGCCAGATTTGAAAAATAACCGATCTTTATCAACCAGTGATATCAATGAAACTGGGGCGTTGAAAACGTTCGAGACTAGTCGAGTTATCGCATCAAAGTCTGAATCAGATTCGGTATCTAAAACATTCAAACCGGCGAGGGCGTGTAGCCTTTTTGCTTCGAGTTCTTGATCCATTACTAAATCCCAAAACACATAGTCATGCTTTTATATGAGTGAGTGATGTTAAAGCGAAAGTCGAACTTTAATATGCACCTACATCACTTATTTGGCTTTCATGCTTAGGACTGAAACTACTGTAAATCAGTAAAAACGATGGCGGTAATGTCGGGTTGTCACGTGAATAGGCAGGAATTTTTATTTTATTATTCTAACTTTCGTAGGTATATATTTACAAAGTGACTAAGGAGGGGTTTTTTGAGGATGCATGCCGGCCGAGATTAGTGAATTGAGGTATGAAAAATTAATCTCAACATATTAAGTTGGGTGGAGTTAAAGGCTCAAGTGTGCCAGCAGAAATTTTCTCTATGACCCTAACGCTTCGTTGTCTCGGTTTTGACTTGCTTCATTTGACGCTAGTAATTGATTGGTCGCCTTTTTGGCAGCACCTGTGATATTTTTCCAAGTGTCTATCGGTAAATTTTGAAATTTCTAGGGGGACTTTTTGCTGTTTACAAAACCCCCCACTAAAATTTCTACTGTAGCTTATATATAGGGTTCGGATGCCCAGAATAAAAGTAGGTCCCATTGCTTATCGTTGGTCATCACAAAAGGCTTATCGCTTTAAAGTATGGATATATCCGTTGGAGGCAATGGCATAGTAGGTTTTTTTGGCGGGCGCGAAAGCAACATCTTGTATAGAGGCGCTAGTCGGTTTCCAAGCATCTCGTTTTAACACGCCCCATTGTGCAAGCGTCTCCATGGTTTTGGTATCCCACAGCTGGACCCGCTGATCGGGACGGCCGACCAATAAATAACGACCAGAGCGAGAGAAGCGAGCTGCGCTAAAGCGCAAACCGCGTTTTACCTTCTCAACCGATAGGGGGATCTCGCCATATAAACTTCCATCGCTAGTATTCCAAACTACGGCCTTGTCGTATTTTGCTGCCGACAAAGCGCGGTCTCCCTTAGGGCTTAAGCGAACCAGCTGCACATCGTCTTCATGTTTTATAGTTTGCATGGCCTTGCCGCTCATAACATTCCACAATACCGCAGTTTGGTCTTCAGAACCTGTCAGGGCGTATTTCCCATCTGCGCTTAAATCAACACTACGGACTCGCCCAAAATGGTTAAATCGTCGTTTTACGCCGCCTCGCTTACTATCAAAAATTACGGCGGTATGATCGGCCATTCCCAACAGGGCGAAATCTCCTTTGGGGCCTAGAGCCATAGAGAGGACTTCACCAGGGGCGGTCCAAAACCGGTGGGCTTCACCTGTTTCAACATTCCACAACACTAAGGTGTGGGAGTCGGTGCTCATGGCCCATTTGCTATCTGGTGAGAAGGCGGCAGCGACAAGGGTGGTTTTTTCTTTACTATGATTCCAGTCGAACTGACGTTCGCCATCCCCAACCAGCCACAAACTCCCGCCGTGATTAATAGAACCGATAATTGCTCGGCTGCCATTGTCGGAAAAATGTCCCATATTGATGCCTTGGGCGGCAACTTCGACGCTTTTACTCGGTTCCAGTAACTTTTCACAGCCTGACAATATCAGCGAAATGGCTAATAGAGCCGTGATGCGTAATGCAGTAATGTGAAGTGTGCGGGACATAGTTTTGCCTTGTTAATTCGGTTTCTCTTATTGTTATCGGCTGATCTATTGAAAAGTATATACGTGCTCGAGTAATTGGTGAACAAGAACGGTTGCCATATTGGTTTGCGTCATTTCATGTCGTGTGATCTGGGTTTGCTTTGTCGCTGTGATTTTTTGTCATCGGGTGGATTGCATCGAAACAACCCTTAGTATACCTGCTACGAATGGCCCGTAATTAACGCTGTGAATAGAGCGGCACTAATATGTTCAATGAGCTTTAAAGTACGGCGTAAACATAAAAATATGAGCACTTGTGATATCGAGAATAATGTAAAACACGATAGAGTAGGGCTCAACGAATGGGATCGAGGCTCTTTGGTTTAATTCTAAGACTGTTCGCTCGTTAAGTTAATAGCTAGGGTTCATTCAAAAGGCTGTGCGTTAACATCGAGTAATGACGTTGTCAGAACTGAATTGATATAGAGCTTTTTTGTATCGGAACAATAACGAAAAATATGAGGGTTTAGTAATGTCGGATTTTGCTGGAAAGACTGCAGTCATTAGTGGCGGCGCAGAGGGAATCGGGTTTAGTGTCGCTCAAGCTGTGGGAAAGCAGGGCATGAATGTTGTCATTGCTGACATAGACGAAGCCCAACTTAAACGAGCTCAATCCGAATTGGAAGCGTTAGACATTAATGTTCTAGCCCTAACCATGGATGCCAGCAAGCAAGACCAATGGCACAAGGTGGCAGAGCAAGCTGAAGCGCGCTTTGGAAAAATTCACATGCTGGTGAATAACGCCGGCGTTGGCGGCACTCCAGGTTCGATTGAGCAGACGGACGACAAGGACTGGCGCTGGGTATTAGATGTAAACCTAATGGGTGTAATCTATGGCGCAGAGGCGATTATCCCGTGCATTAAACGACACGGTGAAGGTGGTTGGCTCATTAACGTGGCGTCGATGGCCGGCATGATGGGTGTACCGTTCGCGGGTGCCTATACAGCGACCAAAGTGGCCGTTGTTGGTATGTCAGAAAGCTGGCACGCCGAGCTCAAGCCTCATAACATTCAGGTGTCGGTACTGTGTCCAGCGTTTGTAAAAACTCGAATTAACTTGTCCCAGCGTAACAAGCAAAGCGAGTATAAAAATACCCAGCAGGCCTCAGCTAAGGCATCTTCGACTGACCTCTCGGGGATGGGTGAGCATATGCAAAAAGTTATTGATGCCGGACTTGATGTCGAGATTGTCGGCAAGCGAGTTGTGGAGGCTATCAGCTCGGGCGAGCTGTATATATTTACCCACCCGAATTATCGCAAGGCTGTACAGGCTAGGTTTAAGGCGATAGATGGTGCGTTTGAACGCTCGGCCTCAAGTCCGTTATTGCAGCACATTTTAGACGAAGAAATTGTTGGGTTTTCGTAAGGCTGATAGAAAGCCTATCCTCAGCATAATTTTAAATGTAACAAAAGTTTTCAAAAAATAATTAATTCAACAGAGGCAGTTATGGCTAATACAAAAGAGTTTGGCATCATTGTTTATGGCGCGACTGGATACACGGGTCGATTGGTATGCGAGTATTTGAATAATCAATACGGCGTCAATGGTGATGTTGTTTGGGCGATGGCTGGTCGTAGCGAAGACAAGCTAGCAGCCGTGCGAGATGAAATGGGTATCCCCAAAGACGTGCCTTTCGTCGTGGCTGATGCCAGCGACTATAGCAGCATTACAGCCATGGTCGAGCGTACTAAAGTTGTGCTCACCACCGTCGGGCCGTATCAACTTTACGGTAGCGATTTAGTTAAAGCCTGCTCTGAGAGCGGAGCGGATTATGTGGATCTATGTGGTGAGCCTGCTTGGATGCATGAAATGATTGGGGCACATCAATCTACTGCGAAGTCGAGTGGCGCACGAGTCGTGTTCTCTTGCGGTTTCGACTCTGTACCGTTTGATCTGGGCGTTTATTTTTTGCAGCAAGAAGCTAAACAAAAGCTTGGTGGCCCGGTGTCACGAATTAAAGGCCGTGTTCGGGCAATGAAAGGCACGTTCTCAGGTGGCACCTTGGCAAGCTTTAAGGCGACCATGGCAGCTGCTGCAAAACAACCAGAAATGATTAATGTTTTGATGGATCCCTTTGCATTAACCGAGAGCTTTACCGGCCCTGAGCAGCCATCGGGCATGGCGCCTATTTTAGATGAGGATCTAAACAGCTGGTCAGCGCCATTTGTGATGGCGACGATTAATACTAAAAACATTCACCGCTCTAATTATCTGTTGAGTCATGAATACGGTGATGATTTTGTCTACGATGAGATGATGTTAACCGGGCCTGGTGATCAAGGCGAAGCGATGGCGAAAGCCGTGGCCGAAGATAAGTCTATGGCCAACGATCCTAAAAAGCCTGGCGAAGGACCGACGAAGGAAGAGCGTGAAACTGGCCTATACGATGTTCTTTTTGTGGGTTCCAATGCGTCTGGCGAGAGAGTTATGGCGAGCGTGAAAGGTGACAAAGATCCGGGTTATGGCTCAACCTGCAAGATGATTGCTGAAAGCGCGGTCTGCTTGTTGAAAAACCCTGATGTTGCAAGCGGTGGCATTTGGACGCCAGCGTCGGCATTGGGAAGTTTGTTGATTGATCGTCTACAGGAAAATGCGGGCTTAACCTTTACCGTTGAATAAGGACAAACCTAAATAGCATTGAGCCCCGCCGCAATCTTTGTGGTGGGGCTTTTTTACCAACCTTGCTTAAGCGTAAGGTTGTTTTCTAATCTTACGCGGCTTGCTCGCGGTGGGCTTCGTGCATAACGCTGACCATACTGTCTTCGATAAAAAAGCGCTTTTCTAAAGTAAGTCCAAGCTTGGAGATATCACGAGCTAGGCTACTGAGGTCGTCTAGTTTACTGTAGCGATCATCAAATGCTAAAACCACATCAGTACACGATTCGAGTTGTAGGTACAGGCGCTTGCCTAATAACAAGGCTTCATCATCCTGGTAGAGCTTAGATTCGTTGCGGAGTTGCTGGTACACCTCAAAATGAGCGGCAGAGACATAATCCATCATGGTCTGGCAGAAACTTCGAACCCGGTGTTTCAATGACGGGAATTCTTCCTCGCTGAGACGTTGGCACAGCGCAGAATATTCTACCAACAGCTTTGTGCGAGATTGAAACCAAGTATCCAGAGTGCGGTTTACACCACCCCATAGTTCTTGATGAGTTCTGCATTGCTCTAACATGATGATACCCCTGTGCGTCTTTATTCTTTTTGGCGTCTTGGCCACTAGAGTTTTAAACCCTGTTCTTTAAAGATAGAAGACGAACGGTCGGCTTTCAAGAAAATGTGACGAAGTTCTTAGATCAGTGAGGGATAAAAATTCGATAGCTATGCCAATTTTTCGAAATAGAATGAATTTCGATCAATGTGCGGTCGATCTGAACGCATAGACTTTATAAAAATAAGGTCTTGGGTCCTAAGGTTTTGTACTCTGGGCTAGAGGGTAGGGTATTTTCAGTACTACAAGTAGCTTAGCAATGAAATCGCGTAGGGCACGGTAAGCGCGGTGAACGTTCCTGTGAGCCCCATTGCCAGGCTCGCAAATGCACCACTGCTGGCATTCCGTTCAAACGCTAAGGCGGTACCAATCCCGTGGGCGTTAATACCTAACACAATGCCTTGGAGTCTAGGGTCTGCAAGCCCGCTGAGGCGGAATACCAATGGGGACATGATAGCGCCAAATATACCCGTGAAAACAACTACGCCGGTCGTGAGAGTGGCTAAACCGCCGATCTTCTCGCTGATACCTAAAGCAATAGGCGTCGTTACTGATTTAGCGGCAAGTGAGCGCAAGATCGTGTCGTCGGCGCCCAAAATATAGGCAATGCCAATGGCGCTAACCACGGCTGCGGTGCCGCCAGCGATAACAGTAATCAGCACGGTTTTGGAGAGCTTGCGAATATGATGAAACTCTTGAAACAGGGGAATGGCTAGAGCTACCGTTGCCGGTCCCAGTAGGAAGTAAAAGAGTCGACTTGATTCTTTGTAGTGGTCATAGCTGATACTGTAATAGTTTAAAAAGGCGGCAATGCAAATGCCACCGATAATCACAGGGTGCAATAAAATAAACCGCTTGGATTTTTGATAGAACCAAAGCCCCAATTGAAAGCTGCCAAGGGTCAGCACAATAGCGGTTAGCTCGCTCATCTGTAACTGCGTGCTGAACGCGGATTGCCAGCTGACCGGAATGAGAGACGTCAAGGGTTCCATCATTGTTCGCCCAGCAGCTTTTTAGCAAGCACGGCACTGAAGTACATGGAGATGAATGTGCCGAGAATCATGGCGCCGGCGATCGCCAGCCACTGGGCTTGTATTGCATCGCTAAGAAAGAAAATGCCAACCCCGGCGGGTAAAAACAATAAGCTCAGGTATTGAATCAGTGTATGACTAGATTCCTGCAGCGATTGGGAGGCTTTTTGACGGATCAGTAAAGCCAATAACAAAAGTAGCATTCCAAAAACCGGGCCCGGTATCGGCGCGCCAGTGGCAAGGGTAATTAGCTCCCCCAGCCACTGGAATATCAATAACGTCAGAAAGCCTTTAATCATTGCTAGTGGGTCGCGGTGTTAGGGCGCAGCATCTGCCAAGTAGAAATCAGCGCTAGGCCAATGAAGGCGACTAGAACCCACCCTGGCATGCTTAGGCCAAACAGGCTCCACATAACCTCACCACAGTTACCATCACCTAACAGTAATATCTCTAAGGCTTCCATAAAGGGGAAGGTCTCAAACATATAGCCCAGACCCGGGCCACAAGATGGCAGCTGGTCAGCCGGTAGGCCTTGTAAATAAAGGTGGCGAGCTGAAAAACAGGCGCCAGCAATGGCAAATGCAATACAGTGGCCGGCATAGACACGGCGAGCGATGCCCTGGTTGTCATGAATGGCGGATATCAGAGCAACGAGGCCCACAGCCACCACAAAAATTCGTTGGGTGATGCATAGCGGGCAGGGTGCCAGGCCCATGATTTCTTGGAAGCCTATAGCGGTCAAGATTAGACCGCAGCAGCCGATAAAGATAAGGAGATTTGTAAGACGAATATTAGGCAGTGACATTGTCCGCTCTTTTTTCAAATATTGACTAAAATTAAAGACAGTAGCGTCCTTATTAGGTCGGCATACTATCATATCTGTGCCACAGCAGCAGCGTGGGTTTGGACCGGTTTAGACTAAAGCAGTTCCCCGTAGTGTTAGGAGTAATAATGAAAACGAATACCCAGATAATTGATCTTCGGGTGGCTATCTCGATAGCGGCTTTAGTGTTGATGAGTCTCGCGTTAGCACTGCCCGCGTTTGCCCAAGACGATGAGATGTCTATCGGGCCAAAGGGGCCTTTCTATGTTCCTTTGCAGCCGCCATTTGTATTGAACTATGGTGGCCAAGGTCGCTTGAAGTATTTACGTACTGAAATTTCTGTCAGAGTTAATTCTATTCATGTCGCCAATTCAATCCGCCATCATCTGCCTTATATCCGTAACAACTTAGTCTTGCTGTTCAGTCGTCAGAGCGAAGAGACGGTCAACAGTCTCGATGGCAGGGAGCGTTTGCGTAAGCAGGCATTGGAAGAAATTAAGTCGATATTGAGAGCCGAAGAGAAAACAAAAAAAGGTGTTGAAGATCTGTTCTTCACCAACTTTGTTGTTCAAAAATAGACTTGGGTTTTAAGGGCTGGGAAGGCGGGCCGTAATTGGGAAGGTGGGTCGTAATAAAGACCCGATGCGCATCTTTAAACGAAGGCGTTATTATGTGCTGTACTGCTTTAGCCACGTCTCTGTATGGTCAAGGCCCTCTGTACTAAGTTGTTGCGCGCTCCAGTGTTGCAGCTTTGGGAACACATCAAAAAAACACGCCTCTAGTTTTTCGTAATTCGATTCGACCGCTTCAAACGCCCCGCTCATGAGCTGAGGCTTGCTGAGCCGCAGGGCAATTCTTTCGAGCACCTGTTCGATAACGCCGAGATCTTGATAAGCTTGGAATAATTGATGTTCTTGGCTGCGTTGGCGAAACCTTTCAAAGCTGGAAGGTATATCGACTGGGCATTGCGCCATGGTGCGATAACAATGATTGGAGTAGTTATGTAAATCAGTTTTACAAAATTGCTGCCAGTGTTTGGCTAGAAAATGATCAAAACAAATGTCGAGAATAATCCCCCCTGGGCGGCGGAGCTTTGGACCGAGTAGGGCGCAGGCCTGTTTTAGTGCAGGGTCGGTATCGGTGTGGGCATCAAGTTTACGGTGCAGCTCAATTCCAAAAGTAATATTTCGAAACTGTGGCTCGCTAACCCACGAATAGTGGTTTAACGGGCCTTTACAGAAATCGCCTAACAAACCCCCAAGCTGAACGTGGGGGTGGTCGCCGGATAAAAAACTGTGAGCGAGATAGTTCATCTTATCTATCTCGGCCAGTGAGGGCGGCCCTAGCGAAAGGGTTGATATTGCTGATAAATATTCGCTAAGTATTCTGAGAAATCCATTTGATCTTGGCTTTCGATTTTCTTCTGCTCAGTGAGTGAATTACTGGCTAGGGTTTCGTAGCGGTCTTGGTCATTGCCACTTAATGGGTTGTTAATGAAGCCTTGATGGTGGCTTTCGGCCATATTCATAGCGTGGCGGTAGAAAGTAATATTTTCTTCTTTCATGGCCGCTAAAATTTTTGCCGATGGTGTCAGCGAGGAATCGTCCAAAACCTTTTGCTGTTGAATTAACGCTTGGCTGTGACCTTCAATTTTATAGGCTTGGTCGAGCAGCTCGGCTATTGGCTGCATTTCCTGCATCAATTCGCTGCCCCAGTCCTTAATGCTACGCTCGCCATCGGCAGTTTGCAGGCGCATCTCAGGGTCGCGACCATGGTAAACGGTTCGCTCTTGGTTGACTTGCATGCGCTTGTATTCGTCGCAGTCTGTCTTTGGGCTCTCTTTGAGCAAACAAAATAACAAGAAGGTATCGAGCAGGTTTATCTGTTCTTCGTTAATACCAAGCGGTGAATATGGGTCGATATCTAAGCAGCGAACTTCGATGTACTCAACGCCTCGTTGATCCAGAGCGCTCAGTGCTGTCTCGCCAGAGCGGGCCGTACGCTTGGGGCGAATGGTGCTGTAAAACTCATTTTCAATTTGTAATAAACTGGTATTGAGTTGCTGGTAATCACCCTTTGCATCGACAGTACCGATAGCGTTATAAGGTTTATATTCGGTATTAATTGCTTCGGTTAATGTATGTAGATAGGTATCAACATTGTTATAGCAAACGGTTAACGATTTCTGGGCGTTGCTTTGGTAACCCAAATCACCCATACGCAAAGAGGTCGCAAACGGAGCATGTAAGCTGTGCTCATCGTCGCCAAACTTTTCCAAATTGTGCTCGCGGTCGCCAACAAAGCTACGACAAACTGCAGGGGAGGCACCAAACAAATACAGCAACAACCAAAAATAACGGCGGAAATTTCTAATGAGATCGAAATAGCGCTCGGTTTTGTACTGCTGCAAGTCTAAGCTGCTGCCCTCTTGGGTATGTAGCATTGCCCAAAATGCACTGGGTAGCGAGAAGTTGTAATGCAGGCCGGCAATGGTCTGCATCTTACGGCCGTAGCGGTGGCCCAAACCATAGCGGTAATACGTTTTCATGCGGCCAACATTGGAGCTACCAAAGAGAGCGACGGGAACGTCTTCATCTTTGTTAAGCATGCAAGGCATGCTCGTGCCCCACAGTATTTCATTGTCCAACTGCTGCGCCGTAAAGCGGTGCTGCTGTTCGAGCTGGCCTAGGACTTCGTCTAAACGATGTGACGGTGCCGTAATAAATTCAAGTAATGACTCACTAAAATCTGTTGTGATTTGGGGGTGGGTCAAGGCTGCGCCCAAGCTCGGTGGGTGCGGTGTAGTGGCCAATTGGCCGTCGGTTTTAATTCGTAAACTTTCTTTTTCGATACCCCTAAGGATACCGGTAATCAACGGTCGATTGGCGTTGTCGTTTAATGCGTCTAGTAACTTTGAATCTAGGCTCACGGGGTATCCTCAACGTAAAACTGGTTCTGGGGGCCGGATTTATTCTCGGCATTGAGCTCACTAGTATCTTGGACGAGAGAGGGATTGTTTTCATCACGGCGCACGGCTTGATTATCACTCACCTCATCGATATGTTCTTCTGGCTCAAGTGTTGTTAGTGGCTCGGCTATTGCTTCAGGCATTGCTTCAGGCATTGCTTCAGGTTCGGGCGCAGCTTCCATAGCTTGGTATAGCTCAGCCTGAACTTCTGGCAGCGGTGCCGGCAGAGTGTCAGGGTCGAGCATTGGCTGGCGCTTGTCGCTCAGGGGACATTCGACAATATTAATGCGTTGGGTATAGTCTTTTGAATTAACTTCAACCATATGGTTAAGTGCTTCATCGTGATGGGGACTGCGATAGAGTTGTCCTGCATCGCGGCCATCGGTCCATTCTTTTTGCTTGTTTAAAAAGCAACCATCTTGGTTCTGCAGTATAAAAACGTCGCTCATTACATATTCTCTAAGTGCTGTGCGCCTTTACAGGTAAAGGAGGGGCTCTCTACTTTATATGGGCCAGTGTAACTATTATCAAGTGCAGTCTCTAGTCTTGGCGTGATCAAGTCATGTTTGCAATATTGTAGGGGGTTCTTGTTCGGGCATAACACTTGATGATTTTACGGGGGGTATAGAGGTTTTGGTCGTGATGGCTTCGTTATTAAAGCTAGCAGCGCCGGTCTTAGGGTTATTTGTGATGAATTTAGTGGGGTATCCGCCATGGGGGTTTTATAAGAACAATAGATATGTTTAGGTAGAAACACTTTACTAAAAAAGACAAAAATAATGATTTCCAGATTGGTAGCACCCCGACCCCTCCTCTTTAGCAATGCCATACTTTCCTTCCTGCTTCTCTTTTTTTCA
>Ga0105358_10001902_pt1 | contig 11141 bp, 11 predicted proteins | sample GOMGulsemesocosm_5_FD_83509 | JGI IMG/M metagenome (GOLD analysis project Ga0105358, IMG submission 83509) | Methane-oxidizing microbial communities from mesocosms in the Gulf of Mexico - GOM15C Gulf of Mexico | ecosystem: Environmental > Aquatic > Marine > Cold seeps | place: Gulf of Mexico...
AAAGGCGTATTGAATATCAAATGGCAAGCTGGTTGAAATGCCATTAGGGTACACTTCTGTTGTTGTTAACCCTTCAGGCTCAACAAAAATCTGGTGCGAATCTTTGTCCGAAAAACGCATTACCTTATCTTCGATTGATGGACAGTACCGTGGGCCAACCCCTTCAATGACCCCCGTATACATCGGTGAGCGATCCAAACCTGAACGAATTATGTCGTGACCCTGTTCATTTGTTCTGGTGATGTAACATGATATTTGTTTCGGGTGATCTTTAACCGATCCCATAAATGAAAAGACCGGCAACGGCATATCACCTGGCTGCTCTTGCATCACGCTAAAATCAATACTTCGGCCATCTATTCTAGGTGGAGTCCCCGTTTTTAATCGATCAACATTAAAGGGTAGGGCACGTAATCGTTGTGATAGCGCATTAGATGGCGCATCGCCCGCACGGCCTCCTTCATAATTCTCAAGACCAATATGTATCCTACCGCCTAAAAATGTACCCACCGTTAACACAACCGTTGACGCAGTAAACTTAAGGCCCATTTGTGTTACCACGCCTTGAACACAATCATTCTCAACTATAAGGTCTGACACCGTTTGCTGGAACAAACTTAAATTTTGTTGGTTTTCTAACGTTTCTCTAACGACATGTTTGTACAATAAACGATCTGCTTGCGCACGCGTTGCACGTACTGCCGGGCCTTTGCTCGAATTTAGCGTGCGAAACTGTATGCCCGCTTTATCGGTCGCTTTAGCCATAATCCCACCAAGCGCATCCACTTCTTTAACTAAGTGACCCTTACCAATACCGCCAATGGCAGGATTACAACTCATCTGCCCTAGCGTTTCGATATTTTGGGTTAATAACAATGTTTTAACGCCCGTACGTGCGGCCGCTAATGCAGCTTCTGTCCCTGCATGTCCGCCACCAACAACGATAACGTCAAATCTTTTTGGATGTAGCATAACTCTAACTATTAGATATAAGCCGTTGATTTTAACATCATTCGATCCATTTAGCTGTCGCGTTCAAAACACATACAGATTCTATTTGCTAGAATGAACTTTTAATCTCTTAAACTTTAAATGCTTCTGTGCCTTATGAATCAACCTATCCAAGCTTTTTTAGAACAAACAAACTCAATCATTCTAGGTAAGGAAAAAACAGTGAAATTGGCCTTAGCCTGCATTTTAGCTAAGGGGCACCTTTTAATAGAAGATATTCCCGGTGTTGGTAAAACTACCCTTGCCCATAGCTTCGCCATATTACTTGGTCTAGATTTTCAACGCATTCAATTTACCAGCGATCTATTGCCTGCCGATATCGTAGGCTCAAGTGTTTTTGACCGAGATAACAATAGCTTTGAATTTCACCCTGGGCCTATTTTTTCAAATTTCATACTGGCAGATGAAATTAACCGCGCCACACCAAAGACACAAAGCGCCCTGTTAGAAGCGATGGAAGAACGCCAAGTCACTATCGAGAAAAAAACCTATTCAATGAGCAATCCATTTATTGTAATGGCCACCCAAAACCCTGGATATCAAATTGGCACCTTCCCTTTACCTGAGTCCCAGTTAGACCGATTTTTAATGCGCCTATCCATCGGCTATCCAGACTCAACATCCGAGAGGCAACTGTTGAATGGCGTAGATACTCGCTTAAAACTTGACTCGAGCAAAGCCGTTATTACTTCTGAACAGCTCACCTCTCTTCAACAACAAGTACCAACCACCCATGTTGCAGAGCCACTCATCGCTTACGTACAAGCTTTACTGGAATTCTCTCGAACCTCACCCTTATTCTCTCAAGGTTTATCACCAAGAGCCGGCATCGCCTTAATTCAAGCAGCAAAGGCATGGGCTTTAATTGATAGCCGTGACAGTGTGTACCCTGAAGACATACAAGCCGTACTACCATCTATAACAGAACACCGACTAGCGCTTCAAAATAGTCTCCCATCAACTGAAAATGCATCTACGATGTTACTCACAGAGGTTGCCATACCCTAATGCCAAAAATTACTGCTAAAACGGGCCCATGGTCAGAGTTGAAGGAATACTGCAAGCCTATCAGGCTCTCTGTGTTTGTCGAAGAGCAACTCGTTCCTCGTACATTGGAATTAGACGGAATGGATGAACATTACCTACACGTTGTTATTTTTGATGACTGCAGTTTGCCCATTGCTACTGCACGATTAGCTGAGAATGGTAAATTAGGAAGGATGGCAGTATTGAAAAAATACCGCCTGCAAGGTGTTGGTGCCGAATTACTTAAGCAGCTTACAACAATGGCCGAATCACTCAACCTCAACGAATTATTTTGCCACGCACAATTAAGCGCTAGTGGTTTTTATAAAAAAAATGGCTTCCAAATAATAGGGAAGCCATTTAAAGAAGCCGGTATTTCTCATGTACAAATGACAAAAAAGCTAACCATTTAATTACAAAATTTAGCGTTGCTGGAGGTATTCCTCAATAAATGCAAATCGGTCATTACCCCACCAAGCCTGATCATCCAGCATCATAATAGGAGCACCAAACACCCCGTTTTGATGTGCTTCAACACAGGCTTTACGAAATCGAGTTCTGCCTTCATTTGATTCCACGTATGCAATAAACTCATCAGCATCCCAGCCAAGGCTCTTTGCTACCTGCGACAACTCAGTCATATCCGTTGGGTCACAACCCTCACCCCAAATTTTTGCATATGCAGCATCTACATACGCTTCCGTCTGACCTTTGTCATTAGCATAAAGCACCCCGACATTCCAAGGCCCTACCTCTAAGTTTTTTGGAAAGGTAAAAGGAACCTTATAATGATCCGCCCAGCGTTTAATATCAGCCATCATGATTTTTATTTTGGCAGGCACTTCACGATTCGAAGGACCATAATTACCCGCCGCAATTTTTGCCTGTGGAATATCCATAGGCAAATAATTCACCGTTAAACCATACTTCCTCGCCAAATCAGGCAATTGAGTATGCGCCAAGTAACTAAACGGGCTCATCATGTCAAAATAAAAGTTCATTGAATCTTGCATTGTCCTATCCCTCAATTATTCAGCTGCAGGAATACAAATATTGCCGTCTTCAATGGTAACAGGATAAGTTTTAATGGGTATTTGACAAGGAAATGACGTTGCCTCACCAGATTTGATAGAAAATGCACCACCGTGGAATGGGCACTCAACTTCATCACCATCTTGATAGCCATCTGTCAGCATCGCCATGCCATGCGTACACAAGTTATCGGTAACATAGTATTCACCTTCAAATACATAGACTGCCAGTGCTGGAAAGCCATCAGGCGTTACAGCAACAGGCGCTTCGTCTTTAACCTCATCCGTTTTACATAATACTATATTACTCATAATTTTAGCTCTTTGTTAATGTTAAAGTTTTTTCTTACGGTCTCAGACCATCATACCGAATACCTACAAAAAATCGCGGGCCGTTTATGTTGTTTTTAATAAAAACGATCGTAATGAATTTGATCAAATGGAACTTTGTATTCCGTCATCAGCATACGCGTTAAAGCATCCGTCATTGGAGGAGGGCCACAGAAATAAAATTCGTGCTCTGGCAATTTATCACCCAAGGTTTTTCCTAACAGCTCATGGATAAATCCAACATCACCATTCCATCCCGCTGCTTCGGCAGCCTCAGCATCTGACACAGCATTAAAATTCTTAACTCGACCTTTTAAATCGGCATCCGCTTCAATAAGCGCAGGCGGACAAATGTCTTTTGGTGTACGGCCACCGTAAAATAAGTAAATATTTCTATCGCTTAATCGAGGGTCCTTTGCGGCTGCTTTAATAATCGACATCTCAGGAGACAAACCTGAACCACCACCTACACAAACGATATCTCTAGGAATTTCTGGCTTCAAATACGCCAAGCCATAAGGTCCGTCGATAACAATTTCTGCGCCTACTTCGTAATCTTCAAATAAGGTAGTTGTTGCGCTGCCACCTGGCATTTTTTTAATAATAAAACGCCATTCACCTTCCTCATTAGGCAGATTACACATTGAATAACCACGTGATCCCGTAATGCCTGGGAAATCTAATAACGCAAATTGCCCTGCTTTAAAGTTAGCCGCATGCTCCGTTTTAAAACAGAACTCTGCCATATCATCTGTTAACTTATTTATTTCAAACAAAACAGCCGCTGACTTAATCGGCTTATGTACTGGCATTGCCTCAGGGTTTAGGCGTACCTTTATCTCACAATCTTCTGTCGGAATACACTGACAGCTTAATTTACGGCCTTTTTTAATATCACGAGGAGACAGCCCTGGCGCACCTTCCCAGATGTCATTTACATTACCGTCTAACACTTCAATTTTACAAGCGCCACAACCACCAGAATTACACTCGTAAGGCATTCCTAAACCAGCGCGCAATGCTGCACGCAAAATAGTATCCCCTTCCTCACATTTAAACTCGAACTCCTGTTCGCTAATTTTTACGTTATAACTTGTCATACCGCCCCTCTTCTTCAAACATTGTTAATTAATATCAAGAGTATTATATTCACACAAAACAAACAAGCCGTGTTTTAAATCAACTTTTAGGTGACTAAATTCAATGAGCCAACACTTTTTCAATAAACAAACATTCAAATTCCTACAACAGCTAGCAGATAACAATAACCGACCTTGGTTCAATGAGCGAAAACCACTGTATGAAGAGGCTGTTCGTTTGCCAGCCTTAGATTTTATCGAGGCAATGGAACCAGGTATCAAGTCGCTGTCGACAAATTTTACGGCTGTTGCAAAAAAAACAGGCGGCTCTTTAATGCGAGTTTATCGAGATGCTCGTTTCAGTAAAGATAAAACACCGTATAAAACCAATATAGGTATCCAATTTAGGCATGTTGCTGGCAAGGATGTGCATGCGCCTGGGTTCTATCTACATATCTCACCCGAAGAGTGTTTTGTAGGGGCAGGTATTTGGCGCCCCGATAGCAAAGCATTAAGCAATATTAGAGAGATGATTAGTGATAGCCCTAATGCTTGGAAAAACATTACAAGTAATAAAGCATTCCGGCGGTACTATGCTTTGTCTGGGGATTCATTAAAAACCTACCCTCGTGGTTACGCAAAAGACCACCCGATGATTGGCGATTTAAAGCGTAAAGATTTTATTGCCATTCACCCCTTGAGCCGTGAGGAGGTTTTAAGCCCCCATTTAACCAAAACAGTCCATCATCGCTTTAAGGTTGCCAGTGACTTGATGGATTACCTGTGTAATGCGCTGGAGTTGCCATACTAAATTTGACAGCTTTCGCCCTGTAGGGCGAGTTGCTTTTTTGTCTTCAGCAACAAAAAAGTACCCAAACCCTACAAACCTAACTTATCCGCTATAAAGTCTGCATCCTTATCACCACGGCCCGAAAGGTTCACTAAAATGGTCTCGTTCGGGCTCATACTTTTTGCTTTCTTCATGGCATACGCTACCGCATGCGCGCTTTCTAGCGCCGGAATAATTCCTTCTACCCGTGATAACGTCATAAATGCATCGATACACTCTTCATCATCTACTGCAACGTACTCCACACGCCCCAAATCTTTTAATAAACAGTGCTGAGGCCCAACCCCAGGATAATCCAAGCCCGAAGCAATCGAGTAAACAGGCAACGGCTCACCTGACTCATCTTGTAAGTTGTAGCACTCAAACCCGTGCAAAGCACCTTTAACCCCTTTACTCATCGTTGCTGCATGATCATTCGTATCTAACCCTCGACCCGCTGGCTCGACCCCAACAATATCAACCGCCTCATCGTCTAAAAAAGCGGTAAACAACCCAATCGCATTTGAACCTCCGCCTACACAAGCTGTAATAATGTCTGGCAAGCGGCCTTGTTCTTCAAGAAACTGTGCTCGTGCTTCCTTACCAATAATACTTTGAAAGTCCCGAACCATCATCGGGAAAGGGTGCGGACCCACAACCGAGCCTATCGCATAAATAAAATTAACCGGGTCTTTTAAATATTCTTCAAACGCACTATCAACGGCATCTTTGAGCGTTCTTGTACCCCGACTTACAGGCACCAAAGTACAGCCTAATATCTTCATCTTAGTGACATTTGGGTGTTCTTTTTCAATATCCACCTCACCCATGTGAATTTCACAATCAATACCAACTAAGGCACATGCCGTCGCTAACGCAACACCGTGTTGACCCGCTCCAGTTTCGGCTATCACCTTCGTTTTACCCATGTGCCTTGCTAGCAACGCCTCACCCAAGCAATGGTTAATTTTATGTGCGCCCGTGTGGTTTAAATCTTCTCTTTTGAGATAAATTTTTGCTCCACCTATTTTCTCTGTTAAACGTTTCGCGAAAAAAATTGGGCTAGGGCGACCAACATAATGAACGTACAAATCATTTAACTCATCTTGGAAAGCCTGAGTCTTCGAAATCTCTTGATATGCGCTGTTAATTTCATCCATGATGACAATAAGATCAGGCGGTATAATTTGCCCACCGTACTCACCAAAGTAACCTTTATCGTCCGGCATGGGGATTGTATTATGCTTCAAACTCTCGTCCTCTCGTTATGGTATTGATTTTAAGCCTACTCTATTATTAATCACCTAGAATGACAATACGGTCACCGACCTTAAAGATTGCCAAAACTTGATTTGAATCATGGTCGATGTTTCCACATAATGCGACAGTAGCCATCAAATAAAATAACGCAGGGTAAAAAATGACCGAGGCAAACCAAGCTGCTGAGCAGCAAACAACTATGTACGACTGGATTGGCGGCGAAGAGGGTGTTCGTAAACTTGTTAATCGGTTTTATGACATTATGGACTCCGATGCAGAAGCCAAAACCGTTAGAGCCATGCACAAAGAGGACTTGTCCAATATTCGGCAAGGGTTATTTGAATACCTTTCAGGCTGGCTGGGTGGCCCACCTTTATTTGTCGCTAAGCATGGCAGCCCGTGCATTACTAAACAACATAAGCCGTTTAAAATTGACCAACAAGCATCTGATGCTTGGATGCACTGTATGCAACAAGCCATGGAAGATGTTGAAATTGATGAAAAGTACCGTGAAATGTTAACACCTGCTTTTCAGCGTATTTGCGACACGTTATTGAACCACTCTTAACCTCTAACAACACTTTTACACTGGTTTTAACTTGCTCTCACCGTGTTAATTTACAACCAACAAAAAAGGGCACCGTATGGCGCCCTTTTTTATTGGTAGATGATAGTACTTAAATATCTATATCCATTCCATAGCCTTTTGCTTCGGGCTTATGGCCAAAAATATCACCTGTATAATGCTCTTGATCTCTCATCGCTTCACGTGCACCGTGACCCAGTTCTAACAACCAGCCTGATGGCGTAGCAAAGTAGAATGTATAAGCTTGATCATTCGAGTGCTTTCCAAGTTGCATCGCTACATCAATACCCTCTTTACGCGCTGTATCATGAGCCAAACCTAAATCATCCAACTCCGTGTACTCTAGCATCAAGTGATTGATCCTTTTCTCCATTGGGCCTAATCCAAATGCCAATGAGTGTTGACGACCATTGCAATGCATAAAAACAGGTTTTGCAATCATGCCATTCGGTAATTTAATTTTATACTCAACCGATCCAACAAGACCCAACATTGAATAAAATGCATAGGTCGCTTCATCGTCCATAGAACGAATGATAAAGTGGCCAATACCTTGATCACCCGTAAGAAACTTTCCATACATTGGACGACCGGGGTGAAAAGGCTTCATCACGTCCATTTGAGGACTGTAGAAAATTTCTGTTGGATTACCTGACGGATCTTCTAGTTTAAGTAGGCCTAATACAAAGCGCTCTTCACACTCTTCTTCTGATGCCACACGAAAATCAACACCATTATCTTTTAAATGCTGTTGCATCGCTTTAAACTCTTCAAAACCTTTTACGCGCCAGCCAGCATAGGCTAGATCATCTTCATCTGATTGATGAATTGTAAAACGGTGATGTTGGTTATCCATTCTTAGATAAAAACGATCATCACGATCACCTTCTTCAATTTCCATCCCCACGCATTTAGTCGCATAGTCTCGCCACGCATCCAAATTTGTCACATTAAAACCCATATAACCCAGTTCTGTTACTTTTACCATTCTTTAAATCCTCTTAAATTTAATTTTAAAAATACAACGCTTTATTTATCAGAAAAATATATACAAGTTCTTATCTTCAGTTACTCTCGCATCCAGAGTGATTTTGCGGCGTGCAAGCTGATAACCATCGCCCACTTTACGCAATACATCTCGCCGACAACCCACGTGTTCAGAATGTTCTAATTGAGAACGATTCCTAACAATAACAAAATTACTCGAAACCACAAGCTCATTCTCTTTTTCTGTATGAAAAGCTTGGATATTAGTAATCAAATAACGAACCGATGACGGTGGGTTTTCCATCCAAACCGTCCCTGTACCCAAGCGATTCACTCGCTGTTTAAGTTCATCATAGTTGTCGTTGAGAATGGCCATATCGTTTGGTGTTGGCTCCTGCCGTCTATCCCTAACGTAGCGACGCTCAACAACGGGCATCCAATAGTGAATATCTTTTGCAACAAAGGTTTCTAACCAGGTACTAAACTCTCTGTCTTGCAACAGCGTTGCTTCCTGATAACAATGCTGTGACACGTCATAATGTAACTGCATTGATACACGCTCTTTCGCTTCTACATTATGCATGTTACTGCTCCCCACCTTGTGCTTTTGCCGCTAACCGATCTTTCCAATAATCTTTATTTGGAAAACAGTCTGCCCATTGCTCATCTTTAGCGCGAATCGCATCCCAACTGTCCGCAGACATTATTTCTTGATAAAAACGATAAAACCCACGATACGATGTTTCACCAATAAAGCTGGAACCTACGATACCTGGGTAATCTGGGTGAGGCCCTTCATGCCCAACACCCATTCGCGAGTCCATATTATTCGTTCTAGTATGCCCACCTTGGTTATTTCGTGTTGAATTAACCATATTGTCGCCATCATCACTTTCTAGAGTGCCTGCTGTACCAAAACTCCTAACCGCTTGTTTAACCACTTCTCGCTTAGTGTCCTCATCCATGTCTTTATGAACAATAACCCATGACCACACTTCTATTTCATGTGGCCCTCTTGGGTGCCATACTTTAAAGATGTTGGTCCCATATAAGAACGAGCAATTTGGGAAGGTCGTACAATTCCAATGACCATCATATAAATTGGCTCGAGGCTGACCTAATTTTTCTGCAACACCAGGTTGTGTTTCTTGTAAAAACTTAGCATACCCGTCGCGCTTTTCATGAATGCCAACAGCCGCATGATCAATCACGCCAAAACCATGTCCATGGCGTGTTGTTACTTGAATACCTAGCTCATCAAAAGGCATATTGGCGCGGTTGCCCGCCAAAGCACCTAACTCTCCACCCAACATTTCAAGCGCAGAGGCGTGTGTCCAGCCAACGTGGTAACCATCTCCCACAAAATTTTCTGCAGGTACTTTCCAATTACACTTAAGAATTGATTTCATTGGTGGGCCAATTAGCTCCGCACCCTCACCAGCACCCACCATCCAAGTGTCTAAATACCAGCCCCAATCTCCTAAGAAATCAACTAATGCTGGGGCAGTCTCATCAAAACAACCGAACACAAACCCACGGTAACTTTCTACCCGAATTGATGGCAAGCTAAGTGCCGACATATCTAATTCATCGTGGTAGCACTTCTCTTTCAGCGGCACATCAACCAAGGAACCGTCTGTACTAAATACCCAACCATGATAATTACAAACAAACGACTTTGAATTACCACTATCTGCCGTACAAACGCTATTGCCTCTATGCGTACAAGAATTAATGAATGCTTTTAACGAGCCATCTGTGTGCCTCACTACAATAACAGAGTCCTCACCCATTTTTGTAGTGAAAAAATCTCCTGGTTTCTCAAGCTGGCTCTCGTGCGCTAAAAACAGCCAACATCGACCAAAAATTTGCTCCAATTCTCGATCATAAATATCTTGATCCCAGAAAACCTGTTTGGACTGGGTGGACTTCTCAATATCCACCAGTTTATCCATATCAACCATTTCTCACCTCTTTAATAATTTTAATCATCTAGCCATTATTTGTCGGTAGCCTTTCCAAAAACCTCGCACCGCATTTTCATCCATACCCATTGGCGATACGTGTTCGCGCACGTCATTACCACCCATCTCAATCAGTGACTCTTCTTTCTCATCTCGATGCACGCCTTGTTGAACAATCTCTACTGCCTCACCATCTTCCATAGAAATAAATCCGGCGGGCCCTACTAGATTGATGTTACGTAAACGGTGAGTTTCCATTGCTTCATCGTCGTCTTCATAGCCAAAATATGTCCACACCAACTCGGTTTCATCAATAGCCTTCGGTAGCACTTGTCGTGTTGCCAGTGTGTTCTGTATTTGCTGTAAAACCACTGAAGGAAACAATGACTGGATACTTAACGCAACCCCGTCATCCCGTTCTGGAATAAAGTCCAGCACCCGTGTGTCCTGCAACTGATGCGCTCCTTTCATTTCTCTATTCGCTTCACCTTGATATTGCGAATAGTCAACATCACCTTTCGGGGCAGAAACATTAAAATAGTTATGTCGGCCAACACTATCAGTAATACCTATACTTTCTTGGCCTTGGCGATAAACGCCAAACGTCGGGTAAAACAAGTGCAATAAGCCACCATGATAGCTATCGCGACTATTTTCAGAATAAGCTTTCCAATTACCCTTCATAAATTGACGTGCATAGCCAATAACCTTAATAGGTTTATGCATAATTCTATTGATATTTTCACACATCTTTTCGCCTAAAAAGCTCTCTAATTCTGGCGCATTTTCGTCAAAACTTGCAAACACCATCTGTGCGATTTTTTGGACCCGTAACTGGCATAACCCATGCTGTTGCATATCAAAATCTTTAGCATAACCACCATCCCCCTTTAGGCCGCGCCGGAAAGGCACGCCTTTGAGGTCTCCTTTGGCATCATAGGCCCACTGATGATAAACACAGGTAAAAGCACCATCTTCAGAATGACCATGCCGCTCTCGGCAAACCAATGCGCCTTTATGAGCACAACGATTAACCCA
>Ga0105358_10001906_pt1 | contig 11132 bp, 12 predicted proteins | sample GOMGulsemesocosm_5_FD_83509 | JGI IMG/M metagenome (GOLD analysis project Ga0105358, IMG submission 83509) | Methane-oxidizing microbial communities from mesocosms in the Gulf of Mexico - GOM15C Gulf of Mexico | ecosystem: Environmental > Aquatic > Marine > Cold seeps | place: Gulf of Mexico...
ATATAAAAATAGTAAATACACTATCATCAAATACTGATAATCAAAAACAACTAAAAGACATTTCGGTAGAAGACTTACTTGCTCGTCATCCAAAAGATTTAGATACTCAAAAAATAGAATCTTTTATCAAAGATAAAGTTGTACTAATTACAGGTGCAGGAGGAAGTATAGGAACTGAAATATCAAGACAATGTATAAACTTTAAATCGAAGCAAATTATTCTTTTAGATCATAGTGAATACAATCTTTATCAAATATGTGAAGAATTATCGGGGGCAAATATAGTTCCAATTATGCAAACAGTTAGAAATATTGATTATCTTGAAACAACATTTTCTAAGTATAAACCAGATATTGTAATTCATGCAGCTGCATATAAACATGTACCTTTAGTTGAAGATAATATTCTTGAAGGTATATCTAATAATATTATAGGAACAAAAAATTGTATTGATATGGCTATTAAACATAAGGTTCAAAAATTTGTTCTTATTTCAACAGATAAGGCAGTTCGGCCTACAAATGTGATGGGTACAACAAAACGTATTTGTGAATTATATGCACAAAATGTTGACTCAAAGAATACTGAAATTGTTGCCGTTAGATTTGGAAATGTATTGGGTTCATCTGGTTCTGTAATTCCTAAATTTAAATCACAAATAGAAAAAGGTCAGAATATTACAGTAACTCATCCTGATATAACGAGATACTTTATGTTAATACCAGAAGCTTGTGAGCTTGTACTTCAAGCGGGAGCTATTGCAAAAGGTGGAGAAATCTTCATACTTGATATGGGAGAACCTATTAAGATAGTTGATTTGGCTAAGAAAATGATTGATTTATCTGGACGTGATGATATAGAAATAGATTTCTGTGGTTTAAGACCTGGAGAAAAGTTATATGAAGAACTTCTTATAAATGATAGTGATAGAGAAACTGAATACGAATCAATAACTGTAGCAAGTCCTACTAAATTTGATATTAATGAGTTAAATGAAAAGATTAATAATTTACTTATTCAAGAAGATAAAATAAAGCTATTAAAAGAAATTGTACCTGAATTTAATCATAAGAAAAATAATTAGCTATATTTTTTAATAAATTATTTTATTATTTAAAGATAATCTTCTGTATTATAAAATACAAAGGACTTATTATGAAAAAAGGTTTTTCACTTCTAGAGTTAATTTTCGCTATTGTTGTTATTGGAATTATTGCATCTTTTGCTATACCAAAATATTTAGATACTAGAGATTCAGCATTAGTCTCTACGATTAAAAGAGATATTGCAAGTGCTACTACATCTATTCAAAGTTATCATTTAGTAAATGCTAAGATTGATAAGATTTCTGATGCCATAACTTTAAATCCAAGTCATTGGACAATTGAAGATTTAAAAATAACGTATAAAGAAGATACAAAAGATTGTGTGACATTAGAAGTAAAAGAAAATACAGGAACAAATACTCTTAATCTCACAGTTGTTCCAACAGCAGGTAATATTTGCACAAAGCTAGATAGTGAAGGTATTAAAACTAATACTTTTGATTTATTTTAGTTATTCTTTTTTTCTTATTCTTAAAAAAGAAGCAAATTTCGGTTTTCCAAATTTTGTGAGATTATAATACTTAAAAGTAACTATATCTCCAACTTTTGGATGATCTATCTTTTCTTTCTTTGTAAATCCATTTCCTAAATTAAATACAACATTATTATCAAGTTTTAATACTAAACTTTTAAACTTCTCTTTTTTATAGTTTATATCTATAACTTTTGCTTCCATATCATGAAACTTTTTTACTTTTAAAATATTTGAACTTCTTCCTACAAAATATTCTAAAATAGGATTTTTAATTATCAACCCTTCTGCTTTTAACTTTATTAGCTCATTTAAATATTCCTCTAAATGTTTATTATCTTTACATTTGATTTGTTTTATAATTTTTATATATTTATTACTATTGGTTTTTTTCCACTTTTTTATTTTCCAAAGTCTTCTAAAAAAGTTTCCTTTTTCTTCTGGAACTTCAAATATATTATATGTGATTTCTTTCCATTTATCTGTTGGTTTTTTATCTAAAACTATACTTTGAATATTTTCAAAATCATTTCTTTTTGTCCAAAGTTCGCCATCAAGTTTAAATTTAGGAAAACCTTTTGTAAACCATGTAGGAGCATTGATAATATTACCATTTTTGCTAAGTAATTTTTTACCATCCCAATAAGCTCTAATTCCATCAAGTTTTTCACTCATTATCCAGCCTTTAACGGTGTGTTTTTTATTATATGTATTTGCTTTTTGTAATTCAAGTGAATTTGAAGATATGCTTAATAATGATATTAATAGAATATAAAAATAAAATTTCATAAAAGTCCTTTAAATAATTTTACTAATTATATTTAAAGCAATATTAAATAATTGGATTAAATCATAAAGTCATAATAATTATTTAGATAAAATAATTAACTTTTCACTAGACTTAGTGAATATAAGGATTATATGTGAGTAAAAAGATATTAACAGAAGATGAAAAAAATATATTATTAAACTCTATTCGAAGTATTGAGGATTTTCCTAAAGCTGGTATTGTATTTAAAGATATTACTACATTGTTAAATGATAAAAAAGCTTATGCACTTTTAATGACACATTTTGAAGATAGATACAAAGATTATAATTTAGATTATATAGCAGGAATTGATTCGAGAGGTTTTATTTTTGGAGCAGCACTTGCGGATAGACTAGGAGTTGGATTTGTTCCAGTTCGAAAGAAAGGAAAACTTCCTAGTACTACTGTATGTGAAAAATATGAACTTGAATACGGTTTTGATGAAGTTGAATTACACTTAGATGCCTTTAGAGGGGATAGAAATGCAAGAGTACTTTTAATAGATGATATTATTGTAAGTGGTGGAACTGCATATGCAGCAGCTACTTTAATAAATAAATTAAATGTTAATTTAGTAGAAATGTGTTTTCTAATGGATATAAAAATACTTGATGGTGCAAAAAAACTTGAGAAAATAGCTCCAGTTTATTCTGTATTAGAAATATAAAGAGAGAAGAATTATGAGTAATTATATACCTAAAGCCAGTCCTTTTGATCCAGATGAAAAAGGTCAATTTGGAATTTTTGGAGGGCAGTATGTTCCAGAAACATTAATGCCTGTATTAAAAGAATTAGAAATAGAATATAAAAAATATAGATTTGATAAAGAATTTTGGAAAGAAGTTAATGCTTTATTAAAAGATTATGTAGGTCGAGAAAATCCACTTTATTATGCAAGAAATATTTCTGAAGAAATTGGAGCAAAAGTATATTTAAAAAGAGAAGATTTAAATCACACTGGTGCACATAAAGTAAACAATGTAATTGCTCAAGGTTTATTAGCTAAAAAACTTGGGAAAACAAAAGTTATTGCAGAAACTGGTGCTGGACAGCATGGAGTTGCTACTGCTACAATTGCTGCTTTAATGGGCTTAGAATGTACTGTTTTTATGGGTGCTAAAGATGTAGCAAGACAAGAATTAAATGTATTTAGAATGAAACTTTTAGGTGCAAAAGTAATAGCCGTTGAAAGTGGAAGTAAAACATTAAAAGATGCTATGAATGATGCAATCAGATTCTGGGTTACAAATGCAAGAGATACTTTTTATATCATAGGAACAGTTGCTGGTCCTCATCCTTATCCTGTGATGGTTAGAGATTTTCAAGCAGTAATTGGTTATGAAGCAAGAAAACAAATTTTAGAAAAAGAAAATAAACTTCCTGATTATGTAATAGCATGCATTGGTGGTGGTTCAAATGCCATTGGTATTTTTTCTCATTTTCTTGAGGATAAAGAAGTAACTTGTATTGGTATTGAAGCAGGAGGATTAGGACTTGATACATCTTCTCATGGATGTTCTTTAGAAAAAGGAAGTCCAGGAGTATTACATGGCCAATGCTCATATTTACTTCAAGATGAAGATGGTCAAGTTTTAGAAGCTCATTCTATTTCAGCTGGACTTGATTATCCTGGAATTGGTCCAGAGCATTCTTTTCATAAAGATAATAAAAGTGTAGAATATGATTCAATTACTGATGACGAAGCATTAGATGCTTTTGTATGGTTAAGTAGATCAGAAGGTATTATTCCAGCTTTTGAAAGCTCTCATGCAATTGCTTATTTAAAGAAAGCTAAAGATAAACTAAAAGGTAAGACAATCATCGTTAATTTATCTGGACGTGGTGATAAAGATATGGTACAGGCAAAAAGTTTATTAAATTTTGACTAAAAAGGAAAAAAATGGAACAGTTCTTTAAAAAATTACAACCCCATTCAGGAAAAATATTAGCAATTATAGTTATTACCTTCTTCTCTTTTTTAGCATATAATCTTTATCAAGCACCAGTAGATGGTTTTGAAAATAAGTTTGTTTATTTGTTAAAAGAGTATGGATATATAATCCTTTTTGCATGGGGTATGCTTGAAGGTGAAGCTGGTCTTATAATGGCTGGACTTTTAGCTCATACTGGTGATATGAACTTATATCTAGCTATCTTTGTAGCGGGACTTGGTGGTTTTGCTGGAGATCAAGTATATTTTTATATTGGTAGATTTAATAAATCACATGTTCATAAAAAGTTTAAAGGTCAAAGAAGAAAATTTGCATTAGCTCATTTATTACTTCAAAAATATGGTTGGCCAATAATTTTTGCACAGAGATATATGTATGGTATGAGAACCATTATTCCAATTTCTATTGGTCTTACAAGATATGATGCAAAAATGTTTGCTTTCATTAATCTCATATCTGCATGGTGTTGGGCTGCAATCACAATTGTTCCTGTATGGTATTTTGGAGAAGAAATATTAAAAATATTACATTGGGCAAAAGAACATTGGTATTTAGCTTTACCTCTTGTTTTAGGATTTGGAGGTAGTATTATTTACTATTTCAATAAAGCATCAAAAAAAGCAGAAAAGAAAAATTTCACTAAGGTCGAAGATGAAAATTAATTTAACAAATTCAAAGATAAATAAAATAAAATCAGATGTTGAGATTGTATTAGTAAATGATATTGATAATTTAAAAGAAAAAGAATTATTAGAAAGTTTAGAATTCAAAGCTCTTGATGAAGCTATAGTTTTTTTACCTGAAGGTAAAAAAATATTTGTAGGTTTTGAGGATGAAACATATGACTCTTTAGCAATTGCAATTTCAACTGCTATTAAAAAGTTTCAAACTACAACTTTTAAAAGTGCAAAAATAGATTTAACCTCTTTTGATTCTGTACTTTTAAAACCTATTGTTGAAGGTACAATTTTAGGTTCTTACACTTTTAATAATTATAAATCAAAAAAAGAAAAAAAGAAAAAACAAGAATTAATAATTTCAATTCAAGAAGATTCTCCAACATTAGATAATATTGAGTTAAATTCAATTCTTAAAGAATCTACTATTATCTCAAAAGCAGTAAATAAAGCAAGAGATATGGTTAATACAACTCCTGGCGATTTTTATCCTGAAGTAATGGCACAACTTGCTAAAAAACTAGCAAAAGACGCTGGCATTGATTATAAGATTAAAGGTGAAAAATTTTTACTTAAAAATAATATGAATGCAATGCTTAGTGTTGGTCGTGCATCTATTCATGAGTCAAAATTAATTCATTTAACTTATAAACCAAAAGAAGCAAATAAGAAAATCATTCTTGTAGGAAAAGGTCTTACTTATGATTCAGGAGGACTTTCTTTAAAACCAGCAGATTACATGGTAACTATGAAATCTGATAAATCAGGTGGTTGTACAGTTCTGGCAACTATTTGGGCAATTGCAAAACTTGAATTACCATATGAAATACATGCAGTTGTAGGTGCAGTCGAAAATATGATAGGTGGAGATGCTTATAAACCTGATGATGTTTTAAAAGCAAAAAATGGCACAACTATTGAAGTTAGAAACACTGATGCGGAAGGAAGACTAGTTCTTGCTGATTGCTTATCTTATGCACAAGATGAAATTTCAGATATTGATTATATTTTTGATTATGCAACATTAACTGGTGCTTGTGTGGTTGGAGTTGGACAATATACAACTGGCATTATGGGAAATAATGAGATTTTAAAAAGAAATGCAGTATCATCCGCATTAAACTCAGGGGAATATGCAAGTTCTTTAGATTTTAATAGATATCTAAAGAAAAGTATAAAATCAGAAATTGCAGATATTTCTAATATTGCAAGTACTAGATATGGTGGAGCAATTACAGCAGGATTATTTTTAGATAATTTTGTAGCTAAAGAGAATAAAGAGAAATGGCTTCACTTTGATATTGCGGGACCTGCATTTGTAGAAAAAGCATGGGGATATAATCCTTATGGTGCAAGTGGTGCAGGTGTTAGAATGACAATAGAATTCTTAAAAAACATTAATAAATAATATAAAAGGATATAAATGGGATTAGGTGTAGGAATAGTAGGATTACCAAATATAGGAAAGTCGACAACGTTTAATGCGTTAACAAAAGCACAAAATGCAGAAGCACAAAATTATCCATTTTGTACTATTGAACCAAATAAAGCAGTTGTTCCAGTACCTGATAAAAGATTAGATGCATTAGCAAAAATAGTTGTTCCAGATAAAATTCAACATTCAACAATTGATTTTGTTGATATTGCTGGTTTAGTAAAAGGTGCATCAAAAGGTGAAGGTTTAGGAAATCAATTCTTATCTAATATTAGAGAAGTTGAAGTTATTTTACATATGGTTAGATGTTTTGAAGATGAAAATATTGTACATGTAGAAGGTGAAATTGACCCATTACGAGATATTGAAATCATTGAAACTGAACTAATTTATGCTGATATTACACAAGTTGAAAAAAAGTGTGATAAGCTTAAAAAAGAATCAAAATTTGATAAAATTGCAGCTGCTAAATTACCTATTGCACAAGCTTTATTATCACACCTAGAAGATTTAAAACCAGCAAGTTCATTTGAGCATAGAGATGATGAAAATTTCATTGAATTAGATAGAGAGTTAAGATTATTATCAAATAAAAATATTATTTATGGAACAAATGTTGATGAAGATTCATTAGCTGATGGTGGAAATAAATATGTTGATTTAGTAAAAGAACACGCAGCTGCAATTAATGCAGATGTTATTGTACTATGTGCAAAAATTGAAGAAGAATTAGTAGGACTTGAAGATGATGAAGCACAAGAGTTTTTAACTGACTTAGGTGTTGAAGAATCAGGTCTAGAGCAAATTATTCATCATGCCTTTGATCAATTAGGTTTACAATCATACTTTACAGCTGGAAAAATTGAAGTAAGAGCTTGGACTATTAAAAAAGAGACTAAAGCACCACAAGCTGCTGCTGTAATTCATAATGATTTTGAAAAAGGTTTTATTAAAGCTGAAGTAATTGCTTATGAAGATTTTGTTTCTCTTGGTGGAGAAGCTAAAGCTAAAGAAGCTGGTAAGTTAAGATTAGAAGGTAAAGATTATGTTGTTAAAGATGGTGATGTGATGCACTTCAGATTTAATACATAATTAAATATCAAAAAAACAAAATAATTTATAAATAATTTTAAAATATTTAGTTATAATCAAAAAATAACAATTTAATACAGGAGTTTCAATTGTCTATTAATATACTAGAAAAAATAGAGTCTTTACCACCTTTACCTAAGACTATTACTGAAATAGAAGAGTTTAGAAGAAAGAGTGATAAAGAAGCATTTGAACTATTACAAATAATAGAGAAAGATGCATTAATAATTTCAACGTTATTAAAAATATCAAATTCAGCAATGTTTGGATTTAGATCAAAAGTTGAAACACCTAGTCGTGCAATTAATTTATTAGGAATAAATTTTACTATTTCAATTGCGATTGGTGGTACAGTACAAAATCTTCTTAATACTAATTTAGAACCATATGGTATTTCAAGTGATGACTTTATGAGAGCTTCAAATCTTTCTTCAACACTTACTAACCTTTGGTTATCTAAAGTTGATTTTGATTTAAAAGATGAACTTTTACTTCCTGCTTTATTACAAGAAGCTGGAAAGTTTATTTTAGCGGATATCATTGTTAGTGAGAAAAAAATAGAAGAGTTTAAAACAATGGTTGCTTCTGGTTCTTCTCTTGCAAGTGCCGAAAAAGAGATAGTTGGACTTAGTACTTCAGAGATTACTGCTAAAATATTTAGACACTGGAAATTAAGTGAAAATTTAGTTAACTTAATTGAATTTGTTGATGATATACCAAAATGTAGTGATGAGATTAAAGAAAAAGCACAAATACTTGATGTAATTAAAACAGTATGTAATATTGCTGATCCATTAAGCGATGATAATGTTACTAAAGCTATTGAAAAAGCAACAAAATATGGTTTAAATGTAAAAGCTTTAGAACAAGCGATTGAAAAATTACAAGATAGATTATTAGACGAGTAAGTCTAATAGTTTATTAATCACTTTTTATAAGCCTTGTAAAATTACATCCCACAAATACTCTACTTCTTCATCACTTAAATTTATTAATTTTCTCTCTTCAAATAACTCTTTAATTTTCTTTAATTCAAATATTCTAGAATAAGTGCATTTTGCATGTACTGGTAGAAATCCTCTAACAAGAGATATATTTTCAGTAATTTTATTTTCACATATTAAACATTCATAATCAGTATGAAGTCTTCCTTCATATTTTAGTATAGACAGATATGATTCACATATTGCTCTTAAAGCATTTTGTTTTATCATTATATGAACTAAATTATCTAGATTATAAAAATAAAATGCATCAATTTCTTCTAAGTCTTTTAGATGTGGCTTAAATTGTTTTATAAATCTTTGCCAACAATACATTTTTTCATAGTCTAAAATCCATTGAAAACCAAGTTGAATAACATCTTTTAATCTTGGAATTGTTGATCTAGTATCTTCTAACTCAAAATCTATTTTATAACCTATATTTATATTTGAATGTCTTGCACCATAAAATCTATAAGTAGTTAAAATAGATGTCTCTGTTAGTATAGACACTATTAGGTCATCGTCTTTTACAGGTTTTATATCAATAATATAACCTTGCATAAAAAATATTAGTCCTCTTTTCTCATTTCATTTATTTCTTCCATTATCTCTTTAGCTTCTTCTTCATCAATTTCTCCAGCGTCTATATCTTTTAACATTTCATTAAAATCATTTCTCATTTCTTGCATTGCAGCTAACTCTTCTTTTGTTCTTTCATCTTCTTTTTTTGCAGCGATTATTTCAAATAATTCATCAATATAATCTTCTATTTCAATTAAGACATCATTTTTTAGTAAAGAAGCTAATTCATTTTGAATAGTCATAAGTATCCTTATTTAATTTTTGAGCAATTATATCTAAAAAGAACTAGCCTTTTGCTTCAATAAAACCAAATAAAAATTATGATACAATTTGAAAAATAATTATGTAAGGAAATTATATGGCAGAATTTAATAATGTTTCTATCGCAAAAGCGGCAAGTGTTCTTTTTGAAGGGAATATAACAAGTAGAAGTATTGAATTTGAAGATGGTTCGAGAAAGACATTAGGTATTATGTTAGCTGGAGAATACGAGTTAAATACAGTTCATACAGAAGTTATGGATATTCAAAGAGGTAAATTAGAAGTTCTATTACCTGCAGAAGAATGGGTTTCATATACAGGACCTGCAACATTTGAAGTTCCTGCAAATTCAAAATTTAAACTAAGAGTTCATTCTTTAGTTGATTATTGTTGTTCTTTTATAAAAAATAAATAAAATAATTTTAATACAATTTATAAACAATGCGAATTGTTCCGCATTGTTCTATATTCTAATATAAAAATTCTTCTTTTATATCTTCAAATTTTAATACTTTTTTACCAAAGTGACTTTTAGAAAAATCATCAGCTTCTTTTTTTGTTTTAAAGGGAATTAATTCTTCTCCCATTGGACCATATATATTTGAACCAATAACATAATATGCATTTTTAGCATCAATTGCATTTAAACTATAATAATCTGTTACAATCATTTTAGAAATATCTTTTTCTTTATGATTATGTTTAAATTTTGATGGATTTAAGTAAAACTTCATCATATCCTTAACACCATCAAAATAATGAGAATGTTTTTGAGCAACTTCTATTTGTGCTACCCATTTAGGATATTTCGCAACAAACATACCACATACCGGGCATTTAGTATCTTCTTTAACTTGTATCATTTTATTTTTATTTGCTGCTAGAATTGGATCATACAAGTAAATTGCAAGAGCTTGTTGCATTTTTGGTTTTAGTGTTTTACATAATTGATTATCAATTATATATTTTTTACTTTCACCTATAGAATTAAACACAGGAACTTTATCTTGTTTACACATAGAAGCATATATCTTTTTACCTTTTTTTGCCATCATCATTCTTTTTTTAGTAATTACAGTGGTATCTTTTGAAAATGATTTTTTTGCAATCTTTAATGTTTCTTCAAAATTATGAATTTTTCCACCAAACTTTTTTTGGAATTGTAAAGCATCTTTTTTTATTGCAAATGCATATTTACTAATTGCACTCATTGTTCCTTTTTTTGATGAACCTACAACATAAATGGCAGTTTTCGCATTAATAAGTTTTAATGATTTTGTATCAACAACTTCAATAAGCTTTATTTTATCTGCATGATTAGCATGAATATTTGCTTGGCAATGAATTGAACAATATTGCTCTTTTTTATCATTTTTGAATGTTGTTACATGATTTGTTTTATAAAACTTTGTTAAGTGCATTCCACATACATTACAAAATTGTTTAGCCGAACCTTTTTTTACTAAAGTTGCATCTGAAGATTTTACGGTTTGGAACATTTTATTGTCTTGTGCATTAAGTGAAGATAGACTTAATACAATAAAGCTGAATAAAACTAGAAGTTTTTTTAACATTTTATTTCCTTTTATTATGTTATGTGAAGTATATAAAAAAGTAGTTAATTATGTGTTAATCTAAATAAATAAAGTAGGGTATTAATTAGAGAGATAAAAAAAGGCAAGAGTTAAAACTCTTACCTTTAGTATTTATAAAGTAGAACTACGCTTCTACAGAAACTTCAACAGCTGTTGATTCCC
>Ga0105358_10001908_pt1 | contig 11125 bp, 8 predicted proteins | sample GOMGulsemesocosm_5_FD_83509 | JGI IMG/M metagenome (GOLD analysis project Ga0105358, IMG submission 83509) | Methane-oxidizing microbial communities from mesocosms in the Gulf of Mexico - GOM15C Gulf of Mexico | ecosystem: Environmental > Aquatic > Marine > Cold seeps | place: Gulf of Mexico...
ATATGGCATGAAGGCGATGCCAGTAATTACGCCATGTATGCCAAGGACGAGTATAAGAAACCTTATACCATTACCAGCTTCCCAATAGGCTCGAAAAAACTGAATGAGCTAATGGCCGACCTACTGCCGAAGATAAACAGTAGCGAAATCCTGAGGCGCAAACTCTTCCAAGTAGAATTTTTGTGCTCCAAGTCTGGCGACAGTCTAATCACCATGATTTACCACAAGCCCCTAGGCGAAGAATGGCAGGAAGAAGCCACAGCATTACAAGCGTTGCTGAAAACATCCATCATTGGCCGTAGCAAGAAGCAAAAGATCATTCTAGATCGAGATTTCGTCAACGAAACCCTAGGCATAAGCGGCCGCGAATACCACTACCAACAAGTGGAGGCTAGCTTTACGCAGCCCAATGCGGGAGTTTGCGAAAAGATGGTTAGCTGGGCCTTAGACTGCACCAAGGAAACCCAAGGCGATTTAATCGAACTCTATTGCGGCAATGGAAACTTTACCATCCCCCTGGCAACCCAATTCGATAAGGTCCTCGCCACAGAGATATCCAAAACATCAGTAAAGTCCGCCCAAGAGAACTGTCGCCGAAATAACATCGACAACATCCAAATAGCACGTATGTCTGCGGAAGAATTTACCGAAGCCATGGACGGGGTGCGAAAATTTCGTCGCCTTAAAGATATAGAATTGGAAGATTACGATTTAAAAACCGTTTTTGTTGACCCACCTCGAGCTGGGCTCGATAAGGCAACGGAAGAGATGGTAACGAGGTTTGAAAATATCCTTTATGTTTCCTGTAACCCCACAACACTGAAAGGGAACTTGGAACATATTTGTAAAACTCACAAGATATCTCGCTTTGCATTATTTGATCAATTCCCCTACACCGATCACGTTGAGTGCGGCGTGTGGCTTGAGCGTCGATAGCAGAAGGGCCAATCAATAATGCCCAAGCACCGCTAATGACTCGTTTTATTAGCGGTGCTTAGGTGTCGGCGATTTAATCAATCACACCAGTAACTTTAAAACTCCCTGCCCACAAGCAATTTAGCACTCTCTAAGACGAAATCTCGATAGTCTGACTCTAAAGCTAGCCGCTGCTGATCAAATGCCATTCGCTTTTTCAAGGGTAACTTCTTCCAACCATCCAATATAGGGATGTGGGCCGTAGCTTCCGCCAGCTTAAATATGGGCGAAAACTCCTCTCGGTCAGCATCAGTGATACCAAGGCTTTCCAACAATACACTCAACCTCATCACGCCTTCGGTAAGGGTCATTTTTCCCTCGGGGATAGACTGAGCTATGACCTGAATACTTTTGTTTACACGACTCCTGTGGGCTGCAGCTTGATGCTCAAGCTCGAGTACTTTTTCTTGCTCTAGTTTCTTTTGCTGCCCAAGCTTGCGGCGTAAAATAACGGCATACACGGCCAACGCCGCAACAATAACCAAGCCGATAAACATTAATGTGAACTTCATAACAATTCTCTACACCTTAATTTTATTATTCCCAATACGGAAACATACTAAGCAACACCAAGACCATGCAACACAAACAAAGCTATGCTGACACTCAACAGCGAACACAGTGTGGTAAAAGCAACTAGATTGGCAGCCAAGCGTGAGTCTCCATTCATCGCCACCACCATGACGTAGCTAGCAGTCGCCGTAGGAGCTGCCAACAGAAGAACAGCAATACCCAAACTCATATCTCGGACACCATAAAACCAGAGAATCAAACCCGCGGTTACCGGTATAAGTAAAAGCTTAAACAAAGACACTAACAATAATACAGTTAGCTGATTCCCCTTGGTAGAAGCTCTAAATTGTAAACTGGCACCAACACACAGCAAAGCCAAGGGCAATGTGAGCTGGCTGATATAACGCCCAGTGTCCATAAACACCACCGGAATGTAGCCTCCCAAGGGGTTTAATATCAACGCCAAGCTAATACCAATAATTAACGGGTTCTTTATAACGCCGGTGATAATACTCCCAACGCCAGATGAGCTCTCAGCCCTTAAATGTCGCTGTAAGGTGATGACTGAAAGAACATTGTAAGAGATGGTTAGTATGGCCACAAAGACCGAGGCCATTGCCAAGCCGCCATTAGGGTAAGCCCCCTCACAAAACGCCAAGCCCATAAAAGCCAAATTACCCCGAAAGCCAGCCTGGCAAAACTCTCCCCGGCATGATTTTAAGGCGTTCAAACGTCCCGATAAAAACTCGAATAGAACAAAAAACAAGAGTGTTAGCAGTAATAATATGCCAAGTAGGGCGGGCTGCAAAAGCCGAGCTAAATCCAGCTGCACAATATTGAAAAACAGCAACAGCGGAAGGAACAACTTAAAAATGAGACCTGAAGCCTCAGCCGCAAAAGAATCAGTAAGCCAAGCCGCTCGCTTTAAGATCAAGCCCATCAGTATAATCAAAAAAACTGGGCCGGTCACACTGAGAGAAAATGATAAAGCTGTTAACATATTAGTCACACATCGCCAGAGTCTAAATCACTATCAAAGCTCGAGCTTGCTGGTATTAACTTGGCATCATCACTATTGAATTCAGTTAACACGTCCCCCCTATCTAGCTCATCCAAGAATGAATCGGGCAGTGTTTTTTTAGTCTTAGCGCCTAGCTTTTTAATATCCTGACTACGCTTCAACAAATTACCACGCCCAGTTGCCAGACGCTTGCGGCTCAGCTCGTACGCGGCCTGCGCCTTATCCAATTGGTTGCCAACATCGTCTAAGGACTGCAACATCATAATAAATTGATCGTGTAATGCACCAGCCTGATCCGCTATTTTCTGTGCATTCTTATGTTGTTTCTCGTGGCGCCATAAATTTTCAACCGTTCTCAAAGAAGCCAGCAACGTTGTCGGACTAACCAACACGATATGTTTATTGTAAGCCTCTTGAAACAAGGTGTTATCGGCCTGTAGCGCGACCATAAAGGCCGCTTCAATGGGGACAAATAAGAATACAAAATCTAAACTACGAATACCTTCTAGCTTTTCATACTCTTTGAGACTTAAGCCGTTAATGTGATTTCGTAATGATTGAACATGTCGCTTTAACGCATCAGCCCTGGCGCCCTCTTCATCGGCGTTACAATAGCGCTCATAATCCAATAGAGAGACTTTTGAATCTATTACGATGTCCTTACCTTGGGGCAACTTAATAATAACGTCAGGGTAACGCTTCTCACCCATTTGCGACTGTAACGACACTTGGGTCTCGTATTCACGGCCTTTTTCGAGCCCTGACTCTTCTAGCAAGCGATCGAGCACTACCTCACCCCAGTTTCCCTGGGTTTTACTTTCGCCTTTTAATGCCTTAGCCAAGTTGACCGCGTCATCGCCAATTTGCTGAGTTTGCTTTTGCAACTCTGATATTTTGCCTGCCAACATATTTCTTTCGGCGCTTTCCTTCTCGTGGCTGGATTCTACCTTCTGCTTAAATTCGGATAGTTGTGTTTTTAATGGGTTTATCAGCTGACCCAGAGAGAGCTGACTGTCTTCATTGAAACGCTTAGCTTGCTGCTCATAAATTTTAAGCGATAAACTCTCAAACTGGGCAGCCATTTGTTTTCGGCTCTGATCAATAAACACCATTTGCGATTGGTGGTACTCTTTTTGCCCTGCTAGTTTGGTTTGCAAGCTTGATAATTCAGCCTGTAAGGACGCCAATTTGGCTTCTTTTTCGGGCATAGATGCGGCTAACTGGCGAGAAAATTTCAGCTGCTCTTCCTGCTTTACGTATTCCATCTGCAGGTCATGCAAGTTTGAATTTAACTCTTGATTGACGGTTATCTGCTGACTAAATTCACCATCTAATTTATGCAGACTAAGCTGCACACTGTCCATTTTCGCAAGATCTTGGATGCGTAACTCTTCCACGCGTAAGGCCTCGGCTTCTCCATTTAACTTGATACTTGAAAGCTGACCAGAACGCCACCAATAGACAATCGCCAACAATAAGACCTGCACAACAACCACAATAAAGAGCACATTCTCAAGCGGGTAACCGAATACGTCTGCGGGTAAAAAACTCATATCAAATTAAATCCATAAAGTAATAACCAAGGCCGAGCAAGCAGCTACCGAACTGAAAATGGAGCTTAACGTAGTCATGAGTTTGAGTTGTGCGGGAATGGCTATAGAACGTCTAAGTCAAGACGGTAAAACTATAAGGCGCACAACATAAATACCGGTCGACAAGTGCACACTAAGGTCATTAAAATAGGCTCAGGCTTTAACACTTTCATCAAACATCAACCATGGCATGATATCAAATCTTAGCCCGCTCTGTATTCATGACCAACAAGATAAAAATAGTCAATTATTCAAATGGAACTGAGCTCGGATCAAAAACAAGCTATTCAAACATTGTGCGCCCAAGGTTATGAGCTTTATGACCAGCAACATTTTGAGCAAGCATTACGTGAATTTTACCAAGCTTGGTTAAAATTACCAAAACCTCAAGCCCAGTATCCAGAAGCTGGTTGGACGCTTGCGGCCATTGGCGATACCTACTATAAACTTGGGAATTACGCCCAGGCGATCGAGGCGCTTAACTCATCGTTGTTCTGCCCCCAAGGCGAAAGAGCATTCACCCATGTCCGCCTAGGGCAATGCTATTATGAAATAGACGACAAAACTCCCGCTGCGCAACACTTTACAAACGCAGAAGAATTGGACCCAGTCCAACTCAAAAAGCTATCGCCAAAATACCGACTATTCATCAAAAATTATCGCCTTCGTCGCTAGCGACGCCAGCAAAACGTAGCCATTCCTCCAGCTTCTGACCACCATCAAATAAAGTTCTGCTAATTGCTGCCGTTCATCCGAAGCAAGCCCCCTTAAGCTGGCGATACCGCTAGCAACTGCTATTTTTCTAAGACGATTTGACCACTTAAGATTTTCGCGGTCACACTGCATCACTCGCCGTATTAAAGAGAGGCCTCTCATGAAAAAAATAGCAAAAATAATCACTGTCACCGCCCTTTTATTTTCGGCACAACAAAGCTTAGCCGCATGCGCGGAACCAACTCCGCCAGCACTGCCCGACCCCGCCACCGCGGTCACACCAGAAATGGTGAAAGCTAAAAATGCAGTTAAGAGCTACATGAGCGAAGCCGACAAGTATCTTGGCTGTAAACGACTCACCGATCGCCAGCACAATGCAATGGTCGATAAAATGCAAACCCTTGCTAAGGACTTCAACCAAGTCATAAAAGACTACAAGCAACGTCAAGGAAGCTAACAGCCTCTCAATACCCAAGGCAGACCGCACAAATTTCGAGCAAAAAAAACCACCCTTCAATCACTTGGAGGGTGGTTTTTTGTATCTGCTGTATTCAGATTATCGAATAATAACTTCCGCTTGGTTCTTTAACTGCTGCTGAAACACCAAGTAATCCTGCTGGGCATTCTGTCCCGCAATTTGCTTAATAGCCTGCTGACGCTCAGCCTCGTTAATTTCAGCCGCAGACAACTCCACGACCTTATTCAATTGAATAAGGACCATATCACCATTTGGCTTAATCAAGGTGTCATCTGCTGGTAATGCTGCTGCCGTCATAGTGAACGCTTTATCCAACAAATCACGCTCTACTTTAAAGTTATCTCGGCGAGACGTTATAACCACTTCCCAAGGCAGTGACTCAGCTTTAGCAACCAGCTCAATATCTTCGCCAGACTTAAGCTTAGTGACAACCTCAGCGCTAGCAGCTGTTTGTTTCTTAAGTATTGCGGCATCCGTTAGGCTTTGTTTGATTGAATCTGCAATCTCAGCGAGAGGCTTAACAGCCGGAGCACTATAATCATTGACGCGAACAACCATGACCTTCTCATCGCTCAGCTCTATCAGGGCGCTAGTTTGACGCTCCTTCAACACCTCGTCAGAAAACACCTCTGCCAGCACCTTAGCGCTCGCTAAAACGCCTGCAGCGCCGTTTCGATCGAACCAGTCAGATTGAGCGGCATCTATGCCCAACTCATCCGCCACAATCGTAAGGTCATCAGTATCATAAGACAACTCTTCAAGCCTGATCACAAGATCCTCAAAACGCTCTAGCGCCAGAGATTTCACGATATCAGCCAACACCTCAGCTCTACTTACTTCATAACTAGGTGGCTTAGGAGCATCTATTTCTAGCAGCTTTATGAAGTGCACGCCCGCTTCCGTTATAACGGCCTCAGAAACATCACCTTCTTTCATTTGCGCCAACTTAGCCTCAAACGCGTCTGGGAATGTGGTCCCATCGGTAAAACCGATACCACCACCCGTTTCTGCACTCAGGATGTCATCGCTCAAATCTTTAGCGACAGCTTCATAGCTATCCCCAGCCTTCAAGCGCGCGGCAATTTTATCCACCTTCAATTGATCAACACCGTCGCCACTATCTTCAACCAAGATATGAGCAGCTCGGCGGCGTTCAGTACCCTCAAAGGCTGAGATGTTCTGCTCATACTGTGAGCGTATATCATCTTCTGCAACATCACCCGGAGCGGCTAGAGTAGCGGTATCAAGAATAATTGACTGTACTTTGACTTTTTCAGCGCCCATATACTGAGCCTGATTAGCCAGGTACTGGGACTCTACAGCTTCAGCATTAATATCTACGCCTTCAGCGTATTTATCTTTAGCAAACGTTACATAATAAAAATCGCGAGTTTGCCCTGCCTGAACCAAGGTGCTCTCTACCGTCGACGGAGTCGCGAAGCTAGAAAGGGTAATGCCATTACGCTGCTGATTAGCAACCAACTCTTCGTGCAGCACCTTTTTGTAAGTCGTCGGATTGTAGCCCAAGGTTCTTAGTCGTTGGCGGTACATCTCAGCCGAGAACTGGCCATCAAGCTGGAACGCCTCTTGGCCTAATAAAATTCGGTCAATAACCTGATCGGAGCCAGCTAGGCGATTTTCGTAGGCTTCTTTAATTTCTGTCCGCTGCTGTATCAGCTGCTGCAAGACAGGCTCACGTAAACGCTCGTCACTTAGAAACTCTTCAGGAAGCTGCTCACCAAAGCGGCTGCGCATTTGCTGCTTTTGAATCTGAAGGGCTCGACTAAGCTCTACTTCAGTAATTGCCTCACCATTGACCTCGGCAACTTGCCCCTGGGTTGAGCCAGTACTAAAAAGTGAATCAACGCCAAATAACACAAACGGGATAGAGATCAAAAAGACCAGTACAAAGGCAAAAATACCTTGTAGTTTGTTACGAAAGCTCTGAATCATGCTACTTCCCACCAATGGGTTTTTAAGGTTAATCGTCAAAAAACAATGCTTTCAAGCCAATATGAAAGAACTACTGCTCAATAATTAAACTTTTATTATAAAAATTACGGGTTAATTAAAACCAAAAAAGGCGCGCTTCAAAAGCACGCCCTTTATGTTTCAACCAACAATCTAGAGATCGTAACCACAAATGAGTCAGATCCCAAGCTGGCTTCTTTTACTATCTAGTTTACCGCGTCTTTCAAAGCTTTACCGGCTTTGAAGCTTGGAATTCTAGCCGCTGCGATTTCAATTGGCTCACCCGTTTGTGGGTTACGGCCTGTACGTGCTGCTCGGTCTTTTACAGAAAAAGTACCGAAGCCAACCAATACGACTTGATCCCCGTCCTTCAATGCACCAGTTACAGATTCTACCATTGCATCAAGTGCACGGCCTGCAGCTGCTTTAGGAATGTCTGCAGATGCAGCAATCGCTTCAATTAATTCTGATTTGTTCACAATAACCCCTTTAATTTTTACTCTGTCTATTCGGTCGTAAAGCTTTTCAATAGCATTCTGACGGCTATCAGTTTTTCAGCAGCCCCCTCAGGGCAAACGAATAGCGATTTATACCAAGGGGCTTGGGGCTGGTCAAGGAACATATAGTTAATTTTCAAGGAACGAACAATTAATAAACAAATTACCCCGTAAAAGTAGTCAAACACCGACCAGCCGTGGCCTAGACAGAGAAAACTGAACGGTTTCTGAATAACAAAAAAGGGCTGAGCTCATCGAGCTCAACCCTTTTTAGTCATTCAGATATAGCCTATTCTCACATTACACCCATATGATTAATGGGTGCTCGGTCGAGCGGCTAATTGCTTGGCCTGTAAATCTTTTTCATCCAGCAATTTGGCATATTCTTCATCAGAATAAGGCTTTGGTGCATCTTGTAGAGCCAGACTTAGAACTTCATCAATCCACTTTACAGGAATTACGGTTATATCCGCTTTAATATTATCGGGTATCTCTTTTAAGTCTCGCTCATTACCTGCAGGAACAATAACGGTTTTAATCCCACCTCGGTGGGCCGCTAACAACTTCTCTTTCAAGCCGCCAATCCGTAACACTTCACCTCGCAAGGTAATCTCGCCAGTCATGGCAACATCAGATCGCACGGGGATGCCGGTATGAATCGAAACCAAAGCGGTAGCCATCGCTATACCAGCACTTGGGCCATCTTTTGGTGTTGCACCTTCAGGGACGTGAATATGGGTATCGGTTGTCTCATGGAAATCCGGAGCGATACCAAGGGTCTGGCTACGCGCCCTAACAACGGTTGTGGCCGCTTGGATTGACTCCTGCATAACATCACCCAAAGAGCCCGTTTTCACCATACGGCCCTTCCCAGGTACGGTAGAAGCTTCAATCGTGAGCAATTCGCCACCAACTTGGGTCCACGCCAAGCCTGTAACCTGCCCAACCTGGTTTTCTTCATCCGCTATGCCGAAGTCATAACTATAAACACCTAAATAGTGCTCAAGGTTCGATGAATCAACGATAACCTTGCCTTTGGCTTCATTACACACAAACTCCTTCACGACTTTACGGCAGACTTTAGCCACCTCACGATCTAAGCCACGAACACCAGCTTCCCGGGTGTAATAACGGACAATGTCCTGAATAGCGCTGGTATCGACCTTAAGCTCGGAGTCCTTCAAACCGTTTGCCTTCATTTGCTTAGGCAGCAAATAACGCTCGGCGATATTAATCTTTTCATCCTCGGTATAACCCGGCAGACGAATAATCTCCATCCGGTCCAATAACGGGCCAGGAATATTCATGGAGTTAGAAGTACACACGAACATGACATCGGACAAGTCGTAGTCGACCTCCAAGTAGTGGTCATTAAACGCTTTGTTTTGTTCAGGATCTAAAACCTCAAGCAACGCCGATGCGGGGTCGCCGCGATTATCCATTCCCATCTTGTCGACTTCATCTAATAAAAACAGCGGGTTTTTCACTCCGGCTTTGGATATTTTTTGCACCAACTTGCCTGGCATAGAACCGATGTAGGTTCTGCGGTGACCTCGAATCTCAGCCTCATCTCTTACGCCACCCAAAGCCATTCTGATGTACTTTCGGTTGGTCGCGCGTGCAATCGACTCACCCAGAGAAGTTTTACCAACACCTGGAGGTCCTACCAAACACAACACCTGGCCTTTTATCTTTTTGACTCGTTTCTGTACCGCCAGATATTCTAAGATGCGATCTTTAACTTCTTCTAGACCATAGTGGTCATCGTTGAGGATCTTTTCTGCACGCACAAGATCGTGCCGAACCTTGCTGCGTTTTTTCCACGGCAGATTTACGATCCAGTCTAAATAGGATCGCACGACAGAAGCTTCTGCTGACATTGGAGACATTAGCTTTAATTTTGAAAGCTCCGACTGAGCTTTTTGTTCTGCCTCTTTGGTCATCCCGCTATCAGTGATTTTTTGCTCGAGCTCTTCAGCCTCATTGGGCTCTTCGCCTATGTCGCCAAGCTCTTTTTGAATGGCCTTCATTTGCTCATTCAAATAATACTCGCGCTGGCTTTTTTCCATTTGTTTTTTAACACGGCCACGGATGCGTTTTTCGACCTGAAAAACATCGGACTCAGCTTCCATCAACGCTAACAGATGTTCAATTCGTTCTTGGACGCTGACTATTTCCAGCACCTCTTGTTTTTGCGGTAATTCAAGCGTCATATGGGCCGCTACGGTATCTGCAAAGCGACCGGGCTCATCAATTCCAGACAAAGAAGTAACCACTTCTGCTGGAATTTTTTAATTCATGTTCACGTATTGCTCAAACTGAGCCATTGCGGTGCGAACTAAAGCGTCAGCAGCCCGCTCTTCAACCTCATCATCATTAATCACATCGACCGTAACCGAATAGTGATTTTCATGGACCTTTAGGTCGTCAATAATTGCCCGAGATGAACCCTCGACCAACACCTTAACTGTGCCATCTGGTAACTTGAGTAGCTGTAAAACCGATGCGACGGTACCAACATCATAAATGCCCTCAAGGGTCGGCTCATCTTCAGAGGCGTCTCGCTGAGCGACTAGCATTACCTGCTTGTCTGATGCCATTGCAACTTCCAGTGCAGCGATCGATTTTTCTCGTCCGACAAACAAAGGAACAACCATATGCGGGTACACCACGACATCACGAAGTGGTAATAGGGGTAGTTCAATTAGAACTTCTGGGGTTTGTGTCGTCTGTTCCATTAAAGCCTCTTCAGGAATCTGCACTTCGACGCCGAGGTCACGCAGATGCGGACCGGCACAAAAAATCACTAGCGAAAAATCGCGTGAATGGCGAACAAATTTAATGTCGCCCGACTAGGATTTAGAAATCCATAGCCTAAAATAATTCGCTAATAGTTGCTACGTAATTAATAGATGGGGCCTGAGGCAACAAAAACAAGCCTAGCCCGCAGAAAGTCATACCATAACACTACAAGCATAAAAAAAGGGGTGTGAAAACACCCCTTTTTTTATTAGCTACTTCAAACTTATTCTTCAGCAGCTTGCTGAGCCTGCTCGACAGCCTCATGAACTAACAGAGGTTCAGACTCACCTTCAATAACAGATTCATCTACCACAACTTTAACAACGGTATCCTCTGATGGGATACGGTACATGGTGTTGAGCAACACAGATTCCATGATGGAACGCAGCCCTCGAGCACCGGTCTTGCGGCTCATTGCCTTGTTCGCAATTGCAATCAACGCCTCAGGTCGGAAGTCGATTTCGACATCTTCCATCTCAAACAATTTATTGTATTGCTTAGTTAAGGAGTTCTTTGGCTCGGTTAAAATTTGCACCAAAGCATCTACGTCAAGCTCTTCAAG
>Ga0105358_10001909_pt1 | contig 11120 bp, 9 predicted proteins | sample GOMGulsemesocosm_5_FD_83509 | JGI IMG/M metagenome (GOLD analysis project Ga0105358, IMG submission 83509) | Methane-oxidizing microbial communities from mesocosms in the Gulf of Mexico - GOM15C Gulf of Mexico | ecosystem: Environmental > Aquatic > Marine > Cold seeps | place: Gulf of Mexico...
CGCTGGTTATGAGTGGAAATACGGCGAAGATCAAAATACCTACGGTATATCGTTGAATGGTGAAGCCTTGTTTGGTGCCTCCTTCGCGATGGAGTTGAACTTAAAGCAAAACTTCTTTGATACCCGTGAATGTCGCAACTTGTTCGGTATTAGTGCTGTAGAAGTACCCGATATCGGCGGTTTGCAAGTGGGTCAGGCCTTTGGCCCGAGTCTCGACTTTGATCCATCAACGGAATACGCCAATATCATCGACGGCTGCGACATCAATGCCAGTGACGTTTATACCTACTTGCTGAACTTCACCCGCTCGGGTGGTACCGATTTATTCGGTGCTGATACGCTGAACCTGGTGTTTGATGCGTCGGCTGTGTGGATTACTGAGTTAGAGCACGGTGATAAAACAGACCGTCTTGACCTGCGGCCCGATAAGTGGGGAACCACAGTTGATCCCGGTATTTTTGAAGGTGTCGATGCTCTGGATCGTCCGATTACTGACTTTTCCTGGGGTTACGCCGCTGTTGCAGGGCTGGTTTATAACAACGTCTTTATGAACGTCAACGTTGCACCGACCCTGATTTTTGTTCACAACGTCGAAGGGTATACCCCTGTTAATGCCGGTTCGCTGGTAGAAAATCAGCGCACGTTGATTGCAAAACTGGGCTTCACCTATTTGAGTTCGTCACTGGATCTGCAGTATGTCACCTGGTTGGGTACTGCTGGCACCAATGATGATCGCGACAATGTATCCATCGTATTTAAGACAAGTTTTTGAGGAGGTCATTTCAATGACTACACGTAGTATCAAGAATAGTAAGTTGAGTTTTAGTCGAACGGCGATTGCCGCTGTGGCTTTGGCTGTATCGGGCGCAGCTCAGGCGGCACCCAGTGCAGAAGAGTTGGCTAAGTTAGGTTTGGAAGGCACTGAGTTGACACCTGCAGGTGCGATACGTGCAGGTAATGCCGAGGGCACTATTCCCGAGTGGAAGAATGAGCCCGTTGCAGTACCAGCGGACTTTAAAGAGGGATCCTTTCATTCTGACCCCTTTAGTGAAGACAAGGTACTGTTCACCATTAATGCCGGTAATTATGAAGAGCACGGTGATAAATTAACCGATGGTCAGAAAAGTATGTTTAAAACATACCCTGACTATTACATGAATATTTATCAAACCCGCAGAACGGCCGTTTTTAAGCCCTATATTTACAAGGCAGCTCTGGAAAATGCGCCACGGGCCGAAGTGGCCGTGACGCCAGAGGGTGTTGTCGGCTTTAAAAATGCCGTTATCTCCTGGGCCTTCCCCATTCCTAAGAACGGCAATGAAGCCTTGATGAACCAGGTGACACGCCCTATTCAGCCTTGGATGGATAGCTGGGATAACGCCGCAGCAGTTACCACTACCGGTAAGTATGTGGTGAATAAACTGTCTGTGCAGCAGCACTGGAAGTGGAGCGAGGCGACTAACACTATTGAAGATTTCGACGCCGGTGTTGATTCGATGTTCTATTACCAGACCATCACTGCGCCCGCTAAAATTGCCGGACAGGTGGTGTTGGCGAATGATCCCGTGCACTTTATGGATAAATTCCGTAGTGCCTGGGTTTACAGTCCTGGTCAGCGTCGTGTTAAGCGTGCACCGCAGATTGTTTATGATAACCCTCTGAGTGCCAGTGATGGCTTGGCAACAACTGACCAGAAGTTTGGTTTTAATGGACCGAATGATCGCTTTGACTGGAAGCTACTGGGCAAGCGTGAAGTATACGTACCCTATAATGCCTACAAGCTGAACTCAGGTGATCTCAAGGTGAGCGATATGATCACCGAAGATGGTCGTATGAACCAGGATCTGGCGCGTTACGAGTTGCATCGCGTGTGGGCTGTTGAGGGAACGTTGCGCGAAGGCACTAAGCACGACTACGGTCGTCGCGTGTTCTACCTTGATGAAGATTCCTGGTGGATTATGTTGATGGACGGTTATGACCGTCGTGATCAAAGCTGGCGTCTGCAAGAATTGCATAGCCTTATGTGGTACGACGTAGGCTTCCTGGGTTCAACTCTGGAAACCTTCTATGATATGCAGGCCGGGCGCATGTTGGCCATCTTGCTAGACAATGAAGATACTGCCCCCGACTTCAGCATTCGTCTTAAAGATGATTACTTCACGGCTTCTTCAATTCGCCGTCGCGGTACTCGCTAGTTGGTATAGCTAATGTCGATGTAAGATCGACGTATAAAAACGCCGATGGTCTGTAAAGATCATCGGCGTTTTTTTTGCTTTAAAAAATATGACTTTGCACTATTCAGCGATCAGTATTTTATAGGTGCCTGTTTTTCCAATACTTCTCTGAGCAGTACTTTGTCTTAGTTTAAAAACAACACTTCCTCTTCAATGTTGGCTCGGGGCACTATCGTGCGGTTGGCCGGCACGGCTGTGTCTTCGTAACCGAAGGAGATGCCGATTAACACGGCGAGGCTATCGTCGAGGCCGAAATGCTCGCGAATAATATCGGGGTAGCGGCTGACACTGGCCTGGGCGCAGGAGCCGATGCCGTGGGCGGTCATCGATAGCATCAGGGTTTGGGCATACATGCCGATGTCGATGGCGACGGATTCATTGAATATTTTCGGCATGGAAATAAAGGCGATGTGGGGTGCGTCGAAGAGCTCGAAGTTGCGCATCATCGCCCATAGCCGGCCCTCTTTATCATTCCGGCCGATATCCATATTGTTGTAGAGCTCGACGGCGGTATCGACCTGGCGCTGGCGAAAAACGCCCTCGAAACGCTCGGTGCGGGAGTAGTCGGGGTTGGGTGCTACCTGCTGCTCAGCGGCGGCGACGAGCTTATCGCGCAGTGTCTTACAGGATTCACCCGAGGCGACGGCGACGTTCCAGGGCTGAATGTTGCAGTTTGACGGCGCCTGTTGGGCGAGGGCAAAAATTTTATGCAGCTCGTCTTTGGGTATGGCTTTGGGCAGGAAGCCGCGTACGGATTTACGCTGCTCTATCACCTCGTCAAAAGTGGCGGGGCTGGCTGTGTGGTTCTCTGTCATGGTGGGGCTCTATAGGTCGTTAAATGAGTAGTAGCTTGGCGTTATTGTTGTATTGCTTGCCCTTAGTTTACTACGACTCATCGTCGAGTAGGGCAGTGAGTCGTCACTGCAGTCCTGCCGATGATACAATTTCAGCTCTACATTCATTAGCGAGAGGAAGAGAGATGGCCGGTTATTATTTTGAAGATTTTGAAGAGGGCGCAGTTTTTGATCACCAGGTGCGTCGCACCGTGAGCGAATACGATAATACCCTGTTCAGCTGCCTGACCATGAACACCCAGCCCCTGCACATCGATGCCGAGTTTTCCAAAGACAGTATTTACGGTGAACGCATCGTCAACAGCATGTTTACTCTGGCTCTGGTGGTTGGTGTACAGGTCACGGAACTGACGCTGGGCACCACTCTGGGCAATCTCGGTATGACCGATATTTCCTTCCCGCGCCCGACTTTTCACGGCGACACCATTCGCGCTCGCACCACAGTACTCGATAAGCGCATCAGCAAGTCGCGCAATGACTCGGGCATCGTCAACTTCCTGCACGAGGGTTTTAATCAGAAGGACGAACTGGTTGCCACCGTTAAGCGCACTGCCTTAATGGCGACGCGACCCAAAGACTAAGTAGCGGAGAATTTTAATGCGATCAATGCTTTTTTTACCCGCCGATAGTGAGAAGAAAATTGCCAAAGGTGCGGGCACCAATGCCGATGGTTTGATTCTCGATCTGGAAGATTCCGTTGCCCTGAGCCGTAAAAACGAGGGTCGACGCCTGGCGCGGGAATACCTCGATGCCAACCCTCTGGGTTCGCGCACGCAAAAACTGCTGGTTAGGGTTAACCCTCTGTGCGGCGATATGACCCTGGGTGATCTCGCCGCTGTTGTTGGTGGTGCACCGGATTATATTTTGCTGCCGAAGTTCCGCACCCGCGAGGATGTGATTCGCTTTGACCACTATATTAGTGCCCTCGAAGTGCGGGATGGCGTGCCCGCTGGCCATATCAAGATTTTGGTGATTGGCACAGAAACCGGCCAGGGCGTACTCAATATGGGTGGTTTGACCGGCTGTAGTGACCGTCTGGCCTATGTTAGCTGGGGCGAGTTTGACCTCTCCGCCGATGTCGGTGCCGAAACGCACCGCCTGCCCGACGGCAACTGGGACGATCTGTTCCGCACGGCGCGCAGTTTGTGTTTGGCGGCAGCGGCTTCTGCAGAAATCGAACCTTGCAACACGGTGTTTACCGACTTTAAAGATGACGACGGTTTGCGCGATGCCTGCCTCGGTGCTCGCCGTGCGGGCTTTACTTGCATGATGGCCATTCACCCCAATCAGGTCGATATCATTAACGAGTCGTTCTCGTTTACCGCCGAGCAACTGGAGTGGTCGCGCCGTGTGGTTGAAGTGTTTGAGGCCAATCCCGATATGGGTGTTATCGGTCTTGACGGCATTATGCTGGACAAGCCCCATTACACTCAGGCACAACGTATGATCACGCGCTCAAAAGCTTATGGCTAAGCGCTTTTAGTCGATTTGGCGGCAGTGTCTCACTTTCGTTAAGCAAGGGGTCGAGGTGGTTTTTACCGAAGCTGCTTGCTTGACAGCGATGAGCTCTGGCGCTGCCACTAGGATGTGGCGGCAAATTGGGCTTTTTACTGCTAGAGTGATAGAACTGATTTACATATCAAGGATGTTTAATGTCGGATCTGATCTATGTGGGACGTCAGTCAATTTATGACAGGGACTTTAATGTCGCCGCTTATGAATTGTTGTATCGCTCCGATAACAGGAACTTTGTCGACGTTGACGACCACAGTATGGCGACGGCGGCCTTGCTGAATAATGTTTTTACCAGTATCGGTTTCGACGATCTGGTCGGTGATAAGCCCGCGTTTATTAATATGCCTCGGGAATTTCTGGTGGGCAGTTTCCCCATTCCGGAAATTAACGCCAATATTGTGGTGGAAATCCTCGAGCATGTGGAGGCCGATGAGGAGGTCATCGAGGCGCTGCTGGTTTTAAAAAAACGCGGTTACACCCTGGCTTTGGACGATTATATTTTTGAGCCCAAGCATGAGCCCTTCCTGAAAATTGTCGATATTATTAAACTCGATGTGGCCGATATTGGCATCGATGTACTGTGCGAAAAAATTGCTCTGCTCAAACACTATAATGTCAAACTGTTGGCGGAAAAGGTGGAAACCCAGAGCGAGGTCGAGCAGTGCCTGGACATGGGTTTTGATCTCTTTCAGGGCTATTATTTTTCCCGCCCCAAGCTGGTCAGTGGTAAAAAAATCAGCCCCAATCAAATTGCAGTGGTCGAACTGGCGTCTAAATTGCGTCAGAAGAATGTCGATGTCGACAGTTTGTTCGGGCCAATTTCTCGTGATGTCGCCCTTAGTTATAAGCTTTTGCGCTATGTGAATTCGGCGATGTACAGCTTTGAACGGGAAATCACTTCGATCGATGAAGCGGTGACTATCCTCGGCCTCGATACTCTGGTGCGCCTGGTACACGTGGTGATGGCGGGTAGTTTTAGCCAGGACAATGGCGATATTCTCGAATCGGCCCTGGTGCGGGCATTGATGTGTGAAGCGCTGGCCGAGGACCTATCCCTGAAATCGGAGCGGGGCACTTATTTTATGACGGGTCTTTTTTCCCAACTCGATGCTCTGTTGGGTATGCCCCTGGTCGATGCGCTGGCAGAGCTGCCGCTGGAGCATCGCGTCAAGCAAGCGCTGTTAATTGGTAGCGGTGAGCTGGGTGAGATACTGAGTGCTGTGGTCGATTATTGCGAGGGTCGGATCACCGATTTAACCGCAGCCCACGTGGACTCAAAGCGGCTGATGGATTGTTATCTCGAAGTGCTGCCCATAGCGCGACAATATATTGAGTTTAGTGGCTGATAATTCCCCGCTTCTGGATACTTCTCCTCGCTCTACCCCCACCTGATTTCAATCACCCCACTGCCAGGGCATCGTGGCAGTGATCACCTTATACGAAAGTATCGACTGAGCTACCACTGCTTGGGTTGGCATCGCTATTCTGTGCCGCCAGCACTAGTGCGTTCAGCTCGGCTCTTGCCTCAATCGCCAGCTGTCCAGCGCTGGCGGCCACTCTACGATCTTGCGCGGAGGGTTGTGCGGGTGCCAAAGCAGCGCGTTTGAGCTGCAAGGCTTTTTGCAGGGTTGCTCGGGGGTCGCCCGCTATTTCACCGCTATCAATATTGACGTGTCCGGAGCTGGCATACTGCCGGCCATCGGGGCCTCTGGTGTACTGGTAATTGGGCGCACCGGTAAAGGAGCCACCCACACTGGCATGGGCCTGTTCGTGAGCCCTGACTTCGCGATCACGGCTTTTTAGCTGGCGCAGTTGGGCTAATTCATCGGCTGTGAGTGGCTGAGCGATGGTGGTTTTGCGGGTATTTACGGTGCGTAGTTGCGGCTCATCGCGAGCATCACTTGCCGTGGTGCCAGACGGCTCAAGGGCCTTGTTGCTAGTTTGATCCCCAGTGCTGGCTGGTGCTCTGTTAAAAACAGTGGCCGGCAGCAGCGGACTTGCGGATATTTGCACCCTTTATTACCTGAATAGTTACCTTGAAAGTCACCTGAAACAGTGATTTAAAAAGCTGTTATATCTACCTTATAGAGCAGTTTAGTCGATGCTGGAACAATCACCGGTGGGATGTTTAAAGAAGCCTCTTAATTACTCTCGATGATGCGATCAATAAATTCTTTCAGCTCGCGCTGGGCCTCATCATCAATAAAGGTAAATTCCAATTGGCAGTAATATTGTTTATCTAACTCCTGTACGTGCAGCACCTTGGCGTACACCTCGCTGGTCTGGTTGGACATCATCGACAGGGCAAAGTGAATTTTAATTTCGGCACTGGGCTGGATGGGCATGGGTAGCACGGCCATCATGCCGTTATAGCTGATGTTGTTAATACGGCCTTCGTATTCTTCAGTCTGTATGGTTTTACCTGCCACGGTCTGGAAGTTGAGTGGCATATTGACCGCAATACGCGGGCTTTTACGAATTTCACGCTGCGGCACTTCCAGTTGCTTGGGTCGGCTGGTCGATAGCAATTCATAAAGGCGAACACTTTTGGAGCGGCCTTTCACCAGTACATCATTAATAGTACCGACGGTGACGTACTCTGCTGCCAGGTCATAAGTGCTCTCGCTGAGCATAATTTGTCCGCGCAAACTGTGAGCTTCAATGCGCGAGGTGAGATTCACTTCATTGCCAATCACCGTGTATTCGCTGTGCAGTTTGGAGCCGAGATTACCAGCCACCACCGTGCCCGTATTGAGGCCGATACCCATGTAGATATTGGGTAGGCCCAAAGCTTGATTGGTCGCGTTGACGTCGTTCATTGCCAGCTGCATTTCCACCGCACAAGCGAGGGCTCTCTCTAGATCATCCTCGCTACTGGAGGGCGCGCCAAACAGGGCCATTACCGAGTCGCCCATAAACTTGTCGATGGTGCCGCCGTAGTGGAGGATGATTTCGCTCATTTTGTGGAAGTAGCGATTTAAGAGATCGATGAGTTCCTTTGCGGTATGTTTTTCCGACATGGCGCTGAAGCCACGCAAGTCCGCGAGCAGGATGGTGACCTGCTTTTGTTCCGATTTATAGTTGTCACCCGTGGCGTCGCTGATCAGTGTGTAAAATTCCTGGGCCAGAGCGCTTTCATCGAGTGCTTTCTGTACTTTGTCGGCTGTCGCAGAGGTCGGGCGATTGCGAAGACTGTGGAGCAGATTTTCAATCAGGATCTGTTTCTCATTCTCTTGCATAAGCTGTTGTCTGCTCGATGAAATATTGGTAGAGGCTCTAGTGTAATCGGCTGCCCGCTAATTTAAAACCGCTTGCCCGTTTTGGTGTGTTGAAGGGAGGGTGGGTGAGATGCCTCATGCCGCAGTTTTTACAGCTCGCTAGCGAGAAATTGAGCCGTCGTGTGGTGATCGCCAACACCGAGAATGGCGTAATTTCAGTCGCTGACAGCAATTCCCCACAGGCGTTGAATCTTGCGTTGCCGTTCGTCTTCGTCGCCAATAAAGGCGATATCGGCTGGCCCACTGGCCCCTCTCGGTTGAGTATGGCATCACCCAGAGTCGTGCCCACTCGTGATACAGATGCCGGTGCGATGCCGCCGTAATACCGATCTTCATGAGCCTGTCTCTGTCATTGGCCGGGCCTGGGTTTTATTATCTCAGCCCATCAATACAGGCAGCCTTCCCAGGCTTAACGGCGGCTTTCATCCTCAACAAGCGCATGATGACGGGTAAATAGAATATTTGCTGGATAGCCACTTGTCGGTTTGAAAAGTCGAGGTGACAAAATTTCTGGTCACAGAAAAAAGCTGAACACAGCTGAAAACCCCCTGGATTGTTTGACCTCACCCAGATGATTTGGAAGAATGTAAATACCTTTACAGGGTCGTTTGCCTTACCCGATTATCGGGGGCAGCAAACACGAATCATTAAACTAATAAAAAGGATGGAGGTAGCATGGCTACTCGTAAACCAGGTATTTCAGCGGACTCTCATATTGTTGAGCCGCCCAACACGTATATTGACTTTATCGACCCCAAATTCCGTGATCGCGCGCCCACCGTCATTGATGGCCCCACCGGTGGTTCCATTTTTAACATCCCCGGTCTCGATGACGTTATCCCACTGGCCCTGCTCGGTGCTGCCGGCGTTCCGGCGGCTGAGCTACCCAAGTACCGCGATGCTAAATTTGACGAGCTGCCCAATGCCGCCTGGAACCCGAGCTTTCGCGCTGAAGTTCAGGATCAAGATGGCGTATGTGCTGAAGTCATCTATGCCTCTGTGGGTATGATCATATGTAGTCACCCCGATCTTGAGTACAAAAATGCCTGCATGCAGGCCTATAACCGTTGGTTGGAGACTTTCTGCGGCACTGAGCCCAATCGCCTCTTTGGTTTGGCACAATCGGCTGTTATGTCTGTGGATTCTGCTATCGAAGACGTGAAGCGCGCCAAGGCCCAGGGCCATGTTGGCATGATGATGCCCGGTCGCCCCGGTTACGCCGATTATGATCACGCCGATTATGATGCCCTGTGGGAATGTGCTGTTGATCTTGATATGCCCATGTGCTTCCACATCCTCACGTCTGATGACTGTGGTGTTAAAGAAATACTGGCACCTAAGCGTGGCCATGCCGCCAACGGCTTTATGAACATTATTCGTGGTGTCCAAGACGTACTGGGTGTTTTCCTATTCAGTGGTATTTTTGAGCGTCACCCCAAGCTGAAAATGGTGGTTGCCGAGGGCGATGCCGGCTGGATACCTCACTATAAGTATCGTGCCGATCACGCTATTAAGCGCCTTGGGCCTGCGACGGAGTGTCAGTTGACACGTCCACCGAGTGAGTACATCGACCAGAATATTTCCTTTACTTTCCAGGATGACGAAACGGCTTATCGCAATCAGGACGTCATCGACAGCGGTTGCCTGATGTGGGCCAACGACTACCCGCACACTGATGCTTGCTGGCCGATCTCGCAGAAAGTTCTCGACGAGCAGATGAGTCACCTGACCATCGAGCAGCAGAATGCCTGCGTCCACGACAACGTGAAGAAGCTCTTCAACTTGAACGTGAATGTGTAATGTAAGTTAAGCCTTTCAGGTTTAGAACAACCCCGTAGCTGGTAACTGTTACGGGGTTTTTTTTGCCTTTGAATTAGCCAATCGGCATGATTGATAATTTTTGCGAGGTATAACATGAATAATCGTTTCGCAGCACTGCACGGCGAGCACGCCGTAGAGCCCCGTTTGATGGTGGGCTGGCAATGCAGTCGCATGACCCCAGCCAGTGCCTTATTTGGCGCCAATGGCATGCAATTTGGCACTGATGGCCGGCTTTACGTTGCCCAGGCGATGGGCAGCCAGGTAACGGCCATTGACACAGTGACGGGTGAGCTGGAAGTCATTGCCGAGAATGGTGGGCCGATCACCGGGCCCGATGATGTCGCCTTTGATTTGGCGGGTAATATGTACGCCACCGAGGTGATGAGCGCCCGGGTGAGCATGCGTACCCCCGATGGTGAAGTGACGATTGTTTCTGACGAATTGCCCTCCGCCAACGGCATCACCGTATTTAACGAGCGCCTGTTTATCGATGAGCACCGGCCCAAGGGTCGCCTGTTTGAGCTCTATCCTCACGACGATAGACCGCCGCGTTTAATTGCCAAAGACCTCGACAGCCCTAATGCTCTGGCCGGTGGCCCCGATGGCAAGCTCTATTATCCCCTGGTGCCGAAGGGTGAAATCTGGCGTGCCGATCCGGAGAGTGGCGCGCTGGAGCAAGTGACCACGGGGCTATTTCACCCCACAGCGGCAAAATTCACCCCCTCAGGTGAGCTACTCGTGCCCCAGGCAGGCAATGGCGAAGTGGTGAAAATTGATATCGAAACGGGTGAGCAAACCGTGGTGGCGAAGGTGCGTCCGGGTATCGACAACCTGGCCATCGATGCCGAGGGTAAGCTCTACCTGTCCCACTTTGTCGATGGTGGCGTTGCCGAAGTCGCGATGGACGGCAGTAATACAGCGCGGGTGCTGGTCGAGGCCGGTTGGGTGGGGCCCTGGGGCATCGCCTGCGATACGGCTTCGGGTACCTGCCTTGTGGTCGATGGCCTCAGCCTGGCGATGATCTCTGTCGAGGGCGAGCGCAGTGCCGTCGGTAGCCCGCTCGATACCTCCGCGCCACGCTTTGTGCGCGCCGTCGCCGCCGGTAAGCCCGGGGAATTCCTGATGACTACGGCGCGGGGCGATGTACTGCGTTACGATTTTGCTACTCAAACCACCGACATGCTGGTCGCCAAACAGGGCCAGTTAAAAGGCCTTTGTGCCGCCGAGGATGGCGGTGTGCTGGTGGTGCGGGAAAATACCAACTCCGTGCTCGCCATCAGTGCGGCGGGTGAAGTCACGACCTTGGTAGAAAACCTGAATGCCCCCACCGATGTGTTTATGTGGCAGGGCAAGTGCTATGTCTCTGACACAGGCATTGGCCGCCTGCTCGAAGTTAGCCTCCAGGGTGAAGTGACGAC
>Ga0105358_10001911_pt1 | contig 11117 bp, 11 predicted proteins | sample GOMGulsemesocosm_5_FD_83509 | JGI IMG/M metagenome (GOLD analysis project Ga0105358, IMG submission 83509) | Methane-oxidizing microbial communities from mesocosms in the Gulf of Mexico - GOM15C Gulf of Mexico | ecosystem: Environmental > Aquatic > Marine > Cold seeps | place: Gulf of Mexico...
CAGCGTTTTTCCGGCCGAACGGTTCCCCCGAATACTGGAAAGCCTTGAGCAGACACGGTCGGTTACCAAGGCGCTGCAAGCAGAGGGCGTCACGGATTACACCCGCGCCCACACCTCTCTTACCGCCAAGAGCGCCTCGGCGACCATTGCCCTGCACCTTCGCTTGCGCGAGGGAGCCCCAGTGCTCAGATCGGTCGGCGTCAACATCGACAGTGACGGCATTCCGGTAGAATACGGTAAAACCTGGTTTGCAGGTGATCGGGTCACATTGACCGTCAAAGGGAACTAGCGACCAGTGACCCCTGTTTCACAGGGGCCAGATTTTCCCACCCTTCATATTTATCCAAAAACGCTTTGGCTGGCAGGGTGCGAAAGTCGGACAGCGCTGTGCGCAAATTCTGATGCGACCAGTCCCACCAGGCCAAAGCCATCATCCGGTCGGCGATGTCGTCGGGGTAGCGGCTGCGTATTGGCACAGCCGGTATGCCGGCCACAATCATATAAGGTGCCACGTCCTTGGTCACGATGGCACCCGAGGCAACAACAGCCCCATGGCCAATTGTCACGTCTGGCTTGATGATGGCGGCATGGCCGATCCAGCTATCATGGCCGATAAAGGCGGTGCGGCTGGCCCGATGCTGAAACCATGCCTCATCATCGTCCGCATCATCCCAATAGCTTGCCGAGCGATAATGGAAATGATGCAGAGAGGCCTTGTCCATCGGGTGATCAGTGGCGCCAATGCGGGTAAAGCTGGCGATATTGGCAAACTTCCCAACCTGAGTATTGGCAATATCGCAGGCCCGGTCACAATAGCTGTAATCGCCAAAGCGGCTGTTCGCGATCCGCGTCCCTGCCCCGATCTCAACGTAACTGCCAAATCGGCTGTCTGAGATCTGGCAGTCCGGATGGACAAACGGATTATCTGGATGAAGTCGCGCCATGTTGTGGCCCCTATGGTCAACGGTGTGCAAAGATATGGCCGGAGGCCTGGTCGATCCTGATCATGGGTTTCCTTATTCCCCCTTGATCAGCTTTCGACGCAGCCAGCCCGAAAACCAGTCCATGAAAATCACCATCAGGATGATCAGAACGATGTAATAAGCCACTTCTTCCCAGTCTTTGTGGGTGATGATTGCCTGGGTCAGCAACAGACCGATGCCACCGCCGGTGATGGCCCCAATGATGGTGGCCGACCGGGTGTTGGATTCTAGGAAATACAACAATTGGCTGAGCAGCACCGGGGTAATCTGGGGAATAACGCCAAATCGGTATCTCTGTAGCGGCTTGGCACCCGTGGACTCGATACCCTCAATCTGGTTTTTGTCCACGTTCTCCAGCGCTTCCGAGAAGATCTTGCCGAATGTTCCGACATCGGTAACCAGAATGGCCAATGCACCGGTCAAAGGACCCAGCCCAAAGGCACGCGACAGAACAACTGTCCAGATCAGTGAATCCACCCCGCGCAGCAAGTCAAAGAAGCGGCGTGTCACAAAGCGCACAGTCTTGAGGTGCATGAAGTTTCGTGTCGCCATAAAAGCCAGCGGCAAAGCAACGATACCGGCCCCAAATGTGCCCAAAAAGGCCATTAACAGCGTCTCAAGAATGGCCCAGGCAACATCCTGATGCCGCCACATCTTATTGGTCCAGAAGTCATGAAAGATAGCCCCGGCTTCGCCCTGCCACGCAAGGGGTATCAGCGCTGCGATGCTCAACCCATGATAACGGCTGTCCAGCGTAAAGAAAAACAGCTCCCAGCCGCCAAAATAGCGAAACACTTCGGTGCGGTTCCGGGTGACTGTCAGTCGGCCAGCATCAGTGGTGATGGCCAGCCGGTTCTTCGAGACGCTGATCCAGTCGGGAACCTGGCCTGTCGGCAACTGGGCATTCACGCCGCTGCGGCCTGGCAGTGCCGTGACAACACCGTAACCCGGGATATCATACTCGATTATTTCTGGTCCAAAGCGCACAATGTGACCCCCTTCCAGGTCGATCACGGTTGTCTCGCCCAATGTCACCCAGGCGGGCGACTGGCCATCGGGATAGGAGCCTTTGCGTTCGCCTTCGATGGCAACTGAAACCGATGCATCGCGGTTGTCGCGGGTCACATGGGTTTTATAGCTGTAACTGTCGCTGATCAGTGTTTGGGCGTTTTTGACACTGATGCGGTCCCGCAAGCCGGCGATGTCGAAGGTGACAAAAACATAGGCCAGATATGCGAGTATCAGCACTGGAAGCCCAAAACTAAGCAGGCGCTTTTTGTGGAACAGGCGGCCCATGTCTGATTTCAGATCAGTTGGCTGCACATCGGTCACGAAAGTAGTCATACCTTTGCTCCATGGGTCAGGCGATCACGCAGCAGGCCAGACAATTGGTCGACAGCTACGATTGTGATAAACAGCAAAAGGAAGATGGCGGCGGCCTCGTCATAGCGCCCCTGCCCCCAGGACATGGAATTGCGCAGCTCGTAACCGATACCGCCGGCGCCAACAAAGCCCAGAATGGCCGAGGCGCGAATATTGATTTCAAATCGCAGCAGCGCATAGCTGACATAGTTGGGACCGACCTGCGGCAGAACGCCCAGATACATCCGCTGGGTCCAGTTGGCACCAACCGAATGCAGCCCATCCAGCGGCTTCAACGATGCGTTTTCATTGACCTCAGAGAACAGCTTGCCCAGTGAGCCCGCAGTGTGAACTGCGATCGCAATCATCGCCGGGACCGGCCCACCTCCCAGCAGGAAGATCAGCATCAGCGCGATCACAATCTCGGGGATGGCCCGAGAGATATCCATGATACGTCGGAAGACCGGGATCAGGGCCGGCCAAGGGGCCAACCCACGGGTAGACAACAGCGATAAAACGATCCCAACAACAGCCCCAATCAAGGTGGACGCCGCCGCAATATTCAGTGTCTCAACCAAGGCTGGAAGAAATTCAACCAGATGTGCGGGCAGAAGATGTAGTTTTTCCCAGGCCTCGCCCAGAACTTCGGCTGGGTAGTCAAAAACATGGGTGATCCCGTCGTGAAAGGACCCGGCGTTGCGCGCGTCCGCTGTCTGGAACCCTGCAACCATCATGGCCACGAACAGCGCCAGAAGAATGCCACCGTAGACCCGTTTTTGATGGGTCTGCGCGGTATAGGTGTCACGTATCTCAGCAAGGGAGGTTGAGGACGCGCTTAGATCTGCCATTGGAATGCTCCTGGTCTTCATCGTACTCAAGATCTTCAACTTTGACGTTCAGATCTGAGAAATACGGGGCCTGACATAGCTGCCAGGCCCCGCGACTTTGGTGCTAAAATTAATTTGACTTCAATTTGCGTGCTTCGATAATCACTTCGTAAGCGTCGTGACCGATTGGCATGACACCTTTGGCCTCACCCGACAAAACGCCGTAGGCGCAATCCGGATCCATAGACGGCAGCGACGCCATCAGGGCGGTGAATTTGACCTTGACGTCGGCAGGCAGCGCCTTGCGCAGAACAATCGGACCTTCGGGGATCGGCTTGGACTGCCAGATTTTAACCAGATCATTCATGTCAACCAGACCGGCATCCACAGCGCGACGCAGAGCGCCCGAGTTATAGCCGTCTTCCCAGTCGCCCAGACCGTCGGCCCAGCTCACACCACCGTCAACATCGCCACCATTTACAGCGACAATTGTCTGCTCATGGCCGCCCGTGAACTTAACTTCACCAAAGTAGTCGCCAGAAGCCATTGTCGCGCCGATTTCCTGCGGGATCTCGATCGACGGGATCAGGAAGCCCGAGGTCGAGTTTGGATCACCAAAGCCAAAGGTCTTACCCTTCATGTCTTCCAGTGAAGTGATGCCGCTATCGGCGCGGGCAAACCCAACCGAGTAATAGCCATAACCGCCATCGTTGTTCACTTTGACCAGGATTGGCTCAACCGCTTCCGGATCGCTTAGATAGACCTTTGCGTAACCCGACGCCCCCAGCCATGCCATGTCCAAGGTGCCGCCCAGCAGGCCCTGGATAACGCCATTGTAGTCAGCGGGGGCAAACAGCTTAACCGGAACGCCCAACAGTTTTTCAGTCTGCACGCGCAGACATTCGTTGTTGTTCAGACGGTCCTGAGCGTTTTCGCCACCCAGCAGACCAATGCGGAACTCGGTGATTGGCGTTTCTGCAGCCATAACCGGGGTGGTCAGAGCGGTGGTTGCCAATACGGCAGCTAGCAATTTTTTCATCGTGTCGTCTCCAGTTGGTTACCCAAAGCGCATTATTGGCTCTGGGGGATGGAATCTAAGAAGGGGTCAGAGGGCAGGTTCCGGCGTCAAACGGACGACGGGATTGCCCTGTTGAAGTGTTTCTATCTCGGTGGATGTGGCGGCTTCGGAGAAGTCCGCGCCCGCGCCATAGATTTCTCGGGCCATGCTGGTGGTCAGCTGTTCCGGCAGCCCGTCAAAGACGATGCGGCCATCCCTCATACCAACCACGCGATCACAGTAACGGCGCGCCGTATCCAACGTATGAAGGTTGGCAATAACGGTTCGGCCGTCTTCCTCATGGATGCGGCGCAGCGTCTCCATCACCGTTTGAGCATTCATAGGGTCCAGCGATGCAATCGGCTCGTCTGCCAGGATGATGCGTGGATCTTGCATAAGAGCACGGGCAATTGCCACTCGTTGCTGCTGGCCACCGGACAAGGCTTCGGCTCGTTTAGGCGCATGTTCTGCGATGCCCAGCCGATCCAGAATGTCGATCGCTGTATGGATATCTTCCATCGGGTACAGGTTGAACATGGTCGCCAGCGTCGAGCGCCGGTTCAGTGTTCCGTGCAGAACATTTGAGACCACGTCCATGCGCGGCACCAGATTGAACTGCTGAAAGATCATCGCGCATTCAGATTGCCAGGCCCGCTTTGCCTTGCCGGTCAGCGCAGTGACGTCCCGCCCTTCAAAAGAGATTGTACCGTCGCTGGCATCTGTCAGCCGGTTTACCATACGTAGCAAGGTTGATTTGCCAGCGCCGGAACGGCCGATGACGCCAATCATGCAAGGCTTATCAATATCAAGCGTTGCAGTATCCACAGCAATTTTGTTGCCAAATCGCTTGGTTAGTTTTGTAAGTCGCAGCACAGGTCACTCCCGGTTTCTTACGGGTTGACTAGAGCGGCTTTTTAAATGGCACGTGTCGATGAGGTGAATGTTTTGTGACGTCACCTTATTTGTTTAATGGCCTGCAAGCCCTCCGGCGTATTGCACAAATTTTTGTAAAACCTGCTGGACGTAATGCCTCCGTTACATAGCCCCGCCATCCAGTCGATGTCTCAATTTGGACGCACTCGCTTCTAACTCTGATTGGAATTCAATATGTTCTATAAAGTATCGGCAACCGCACTTGCGTTGAGCTTGTCAGGTTTAGCCGCCGAGGCAAAAGTGACCATCACTTGCTTGACCAATGCTGGCCACCTGACCCGTCAGCACGAGCCGCTGATGAAAGAATTCAACGCAATGCAGGACGAAATCGAAGTCGTCTATGCGGCTCCTGCCAAAAACTACGGCGATACACATCTGCGTCTGTTTCGTGGCTCGGCAACCAACACGCTGCCCGATTGCGCATTTGAGGCCTATAACCAGCTTCCGTCCCTGGCGCGCGCCCTGGCGGAACGCGATCAGATTGTCAATCTGGATGAGCTGATGGCTGCCGAAAGCACCGACTTCAAGGACAGCAACTTTTCAGACCAAATGCTGAACCTTGGCCGGGTTGATGGCGTTCAATATGGCATGCCGTTCAATGCCTCGGTGATCCAGTGGTACTATAACGCTGATCTGTTCCGTCAGGCCGGACTAGACCCCGACAAATTCCCAACCGATTGGGATGGTTTCTTTGACGCGACGCAGAAAATCGACGCGCTGGGGGATGACATCGATCCGATGTTCATGTGGTTGATCAATGGCGACGACTGGGGGTTCCAGACGCTGATCCTGCAGCAGGGTGGTAAGATGATGTCTGACGACGGTCAGGCCATTGCGTTCAATGAAAACGACTATCACATCGAAGCCATGAAGATGGCCCGTCGTTTGGTGGTTGAGGGCGGTGCGCGCACCGATCAGGATCGTGCAACACAATTCACCGCCTTTACCGAAGGCCGTATGGGCATGTGGGGCCTGTCCCCTGCAGGCGCACGCAGCGCTGCCGAGCGGGTTGGCGATGCGTTTGAACTACGCTCCGCTCCATTCACTGTCTGGAACGATGCAGACGGCAAGCTGCCAACTGGCGGTAACGCGGCTATCATCACGGCTTCGGATCCGGAAAAGCAGGCCGCAGCCTGGGAATACATCAAGTTCCTGACCGGTGCCCGTGGCCAGCAAGTTACTGCTGAAATCACTGGTTACCTTCCCACCAACAAGGGCACACTGGGCACCGATTATATGGGGGAGTTTTATGCTCAGAACCCATATTACGCCACGCCGATCAAACAATATGACCGGGCTGGCCCATGGTCCGGCTATCCGGGCACACAGTCGGAAAAAATCTGGCGTGATCAGGCGTCAACAATCCGCGCTGTTATGGATGGCAAAGTCACCCCCGAAGACGGTGCCGCCAAGCTGGTTGAAATCGCTGAAAAACTGATGACGCGATAAATATGAATGGCAGGTGGGGGCACACCTCCGCCTGCCGCTCTGCAATTTTAGGTGTATTATGGCGCGGCTCACTCTCAAAAATATCGGTAAGTCCTTTGGTGAAACCGAAGTTTTAACGGATATCTCGCTCGATGTAGAAGACGGCGAATTTCTTTCACTTGTTGGCCAGTCCGGCTGCGGAAAATCGACCCTATTGCGGATCATTGCAGGGCTTGAGGCCCCCAGTCGAGGAGAAATCCTGCTGGATGGCCAGGCGGTCACTGAACTGGCCCCTAAACAGCGCAACATTGCGATGGTGTTCCAGGATTATGCGCTCTACCCACATATGAGCGTGGCCGAGAATATGGCGATGCCACTTCTAATGTCGCGATTGCCCATGCATGCCCGCCTGCCCCTGGTGCGCCATGTGGCCCCTGCGGCGCGGCATGCAAAACCTGGCATCGTTGCTCAGGTTGAAACCGTCGCCAAACAGCTGCGCATTGATCACCTTTTGGCCCGCAGGCCTGGCCAGCTGTCTGGTGGACAACGCCAGCGTGTCGCCCTTGGTCGGGCATTGGTCCGCAATCCGGGCCTCTTTTTGATGGACGAACCGTTGTCAAACCTCGACGCCAAATTGCGTGTCGAAGTGCGGCGGGAAATTTCCGAACTCCACGCCAGCTCGGGACTGACATTTGTCTATGTGACCCATGATCAAACCGAGGCGATGACCATGTCTGATCGTGTGGCCCTTATGCAAGGAGGGGAAGTACTACAGGTTGCTGCGCCAAATACGCTCTACGGCGCCCCGGTTTCTGTCGATGTTGCACGTTTCATTGGCGCGCCGCAAATCAATATCTTGCCGGTCCAGTCCCGCCCTGATGGGCTGTATCTTGGTGATACCTTTCTACACATGAAAATTGCATGCGAGGTATCTGACCTGCAAATCGGTGTGCGACCAGAGGCTTTGTCGGTTCGAGGGGGCTCCGGGCTGGCGCCACAACCATTGCACTCGGGCGCGATCATTTTGCCTTTCCAAAAATACATGATTGAGGATTTGGGCCCCGAAATTTTGATTCATGGGTGCTTTGAAGCCGAGCCGGAAATAGAGATACGTATTCGCGCACAAAAAAGCACCGATTATGGGCACGCCCGCCAGTTGGCAGCGTCAAAGCGGTTAAGCGTGGCAATCGACCCAACGCAATTGATGGTGTTCAATGCTCAGGGGCTACGGCTTGAGCTGCCCGCACTCATGACACGCAACATGAGTGAGGTTGCCCTGTGAGCCTGATAACGAAAAAACGGGCACAGGCCCGGTTGGCCTATATGCTGGTTCTGCCCGCCGTGTTGCTGATCTTTGGGATCTATGTCCTGCCGATCATCACAGTGTTCGGGATCAGCTTTACCGACTATTCGCTGGTCAGCAATTATTTCGAATTCATCGGCCTGGGTAATTACCGCCAAATGCTGACGGACGAGGCCTTTGGCAATGCACTGCGCAACACGCTGATCTATGCAGGATTATTCCTGCCAAGTTCGTTTTTCATCAGCCTTTTTTTGGCAATCGCGATCCAGGAACGCAAGCAGTTCCGCTCGATCCTGGAAGTGCTGTACTTTCTGCCTGTGACCTCGACGCTGGCCGCGATGGCACTGGTCTGGGCGGCGCTGATGGACAGTAATCAGGGCGTCATCAACCTATGGGCTGGGGCCATTGGATTGGGTCCGTTCAACTGGCTAGGATCAGAAACCATGGTGCTGTTGTCCATGGCGCTGATTTCACTGTGGAGCGTCATCGGCTTTAACATGGTGCTTTTTCTCGCCGGTCTGACCGCCATTCCCGCCAACCTATACGAGGCAGCCGCGATCGATGGGGCAGATCATCCGGTCGACAAATTTTTCCGGGTGACATGGCCCATGTTGGGGCCGACATCCATGTTCGTCGCGGTCACCAGCTCGATCACCGCTTTCAAGCTTTTTGATACGGTTGCCATTCTCACCCAGGGCGGTCCCAACAGATCAAGCGAAGTCTTTCTGTATCTCACTTTTCTTGAGGGTTTTGAGTATTTCAACATGGGGTACTCGGCAGCGTTGTCGCTCGTCTTCCTTGGGATCATCTTCCTTTTTGCGCTGGTTCAGGCGCTGTTTGTGGATCGCAATGTCCAGTATTAACCTTACCCTGCGCTCTTTCGCGCCCCGCTCTGTCTGGTCCTTGATTGGCACTTTGTTCCTGTTCCTTGGCGCATGGGTGATGGTGTTTCCCTTCATCTGGATGGTGTCGTCCAGCCTGAAACCCACCGACGAGGTCTACGACGCTGATTTCTCGATCATTCCACGCACATTCAAAGGGTTTGAGAACTACTACGAGGTGCTGTTTAACCAGCCCTACCTGACCTATCTGATGAACAGTTTTCTTGTTTGCGGCGGCATCCTGATCGTACAATTGATCACAGCTGTGCCCGCAGCCTACGCGCTGGCCAAACTGAAATTTCGTGGCAGCTCAATTCTGTTTGGCACCGTGATTGCGGCTTTGACGATCCCGATTAATGTCACCTCTATCCCGATCTATGTGGGGCTTGCCAAAACCGGCCTGCTGGATACCTATCTGGCGATGATGCTGCCGTTCTTCATCTCGGTCTTTGCCATCTTTTTGTTCCGCCAGTTCTTTCGCAGCTTCCCCGACAGCGTCATTGATGCGGCCCGTGTTGATGGGTTCTCGGAAATGGAGATCATCCTTCGGCTGATCCTGCCATCTGCGGTGCCCGCAATCGCTGCGTTTTCCGTGTTCAGTTTTGTGGCGCATTGGAATGATCTGTATTGGCCCCTCATCGTGGTCACCAGTCAGGACAAGATGACGGCAACACTGTCGATGATGCAGTACCAATCGGATTTCGACACCGACTATGGCCGCACCTTTGCCTCGGCCACCGTAGTCACTGCGCCCATGGTTATTGCGTTTTTGTTTGCCCGCCGCCTGTTTATCCGCGGCATCACCATGACGGGGGTGAAGGGATGACTTTCGTTCCGGTTGTCACCGTCACAGATCGCTTTTTACCTGAAACATTTCGCGCATCTGACACATGCCCGTCCCTAAACACATCCAACGTCCGGAGACTTACCCCTTGTTGAAATTCATCGTCCTGTCCGATCTGCACATCGTGCCAGAAGGCAAACTCTCTCACGGGCTTTGCACCACTGATCGGTTTCGCCAATCAATTTCCTATGTGAATAATAATCACGCCGATGCCGATTATATCGTCATCGCAGGGGATCTGGCGGACCATGGTGAAAAAGCGGCCTATGAACGCTTTCGCGAAACCCTGGCGGACCTCAAACCCAAAACCTATTTAACGCTTGGCAACCATGACGATCGGGCAACGTTCCTGGATGTCTTTCCGGGGTCAGCGGATGAAACGGGCAGCGTCAATCACGTTATTGATAGTCATGACCACCGTGTCATCGTACTGGACAGTAATGACCCTAATGTTGGCCACGCGGGCCTGATCGATCCTGCCCAGTTGAACTGGTTGGGCGCACGTCTGGACGAGGCCAAGGATCGCCCGGTCATCATCGTTTTGCACCACAACTTTACCAAGTTCCATGTGCAGACAGATTTCATCATTCTGCGCGACAACGAAGCCTTTGCAGAGGTGGTGTCAAGCCATCCGGACATTCGTCAGGTGATTTCCGGCCACGTCCACATGACCACATCAGGCAGCTATCGCGGTATACCGTTTTGTACATTGGCGGGCGGGCACTACAGTATCGAACCGACGCTTGAAAGCCTTTCTGGCCCGATCCCAAACCGAGTACCGCGACGCGAAGGTCCGGGCCAATTGGCCGTTGTTCTGGCAGACGCTGACAGTACCGTGGTTCATATGGAAAATTTTCTGGACCGCCATTTGGTCATGCCGCGCGATCTCTTTACCTGGCACGACTGATCGTCAATTCATTGGTTCAGGGTCAATAAGTGGCCCTGGACCAAGATTACGCAACCTGTTATCTGGAAATTCGATTTTGGGGAATTCACGCATCCTGGCATTCCCATTTGATGTAGGCTTTTGTGTCGACGGCCCATCGTTCGTCGATTTCTACCAGCACAGCGCTAACGAGACGTCCAGAGCCTCTTCATTTGGAAAGGCCCTGACCTTGATGGTTCGCCGTTTGCGCTCCTGCTGGATGGCGCGCTCAATCAGGTTCAAGGTCCGCAAACGGCAGCGGTGGTGCTCTGGCAGGGAGAAGACGGAGAGGCCTTCGGGTATGTTCTCTTCCAACCATTCGGCTAGTTTAGGGGCGGTTTCGCGATAGGCTGTCACCAGGTCGGCCAGAGCGGTTTCGGCCTTGGCCAGCGAAGCTGCATTCCAGACCGTGCGCAGCTCAGCACCGATGCGCTTGCCTACTCTCAGACTGGGCGCATAATGCCCTCTTGTCTTATGTTTATCCCGGCTCTCATGTGAAGGTGGAGCCACTGCCCGGCACGTCATTTATGACGGGCAGTGGCAGCGGTTGGGTCGTGTAGGACTTGGTCAGCAA
>Ga0105358_10001916_pt1 | contig 11101 bp, 10 predicted proteins | sample GOMGulsemesocosm_5_FD_83509 | JGI IMG/M metagenome (GOLD analysis project Ga0105358, IMG submission 83509) | Methane-oxidizing microbial communities from mesocosms in the Gulf of Mexico - GOM15C Gulf of Mexico | ecosystem: Environmental > Aquatic > Marine > Cold seeps | place: Gulf of Mexico...
AGTGCTGCAGCTGCTTTAGATCCATTGCTTTATGAGCTTCAGTCATGATTTACACACCGGAGGAATATAGGGAATACACATAGTCCCACTAGGAATAATCAATTATTGTAAGCTAGAAGGTATATTTTGGATAGCAAAATTAAGTAAACAAAAGCAACGGGGCAATCCAGCCGGAAAATTTCATGTTAATCCATGATATCTCGACTCAAGTAAGCTGCTTACCTTTTATAGTGTATTTAAAAATGAGAATTATAAAAATGAAATTCGCCCTACCTCTAGTTGCCGTAGGCTTAATTATAAGCGCTTTATTTATACTAAGGGGAGTTCCGGCGGATAGCATTCCGTACCCTGTATTATTAAAATCGAATGATTCATCGGGGTTTAAAGGTAGGCCTATTCCGTACAATGAAGTTTTAGTGGCGTATCGAAATTGGTTTCACTATGACGTCATCATTTATAACGATTTGAATCACGTACTTACTAAAAAAGAGTTCGAAGATTTAGACATTGCTAAAATAAAAGATGAAACCAAGGCCAGCTTGGTGATAAAAAATGGTCCAAGATTTTGGGTTTTAGACGAGATCATCGGTAAAAGCATACCTCCTAGATGGACGCTACAAAACCATGAATTTCTGGTTCCTGGCTTTGTCCGCCTAAGCGCTGTAAACCTGATAAACCGCAGTCCATATAAAGTTTTGGAAGTAACTAGAGACACTAAATATGTGTATTACAAAAATACTAAAATTTACAAACTAGTGAGCCCATCAGGTCAGGTGTTTGTAATGCAAGCTGCATCCCAAGAGGTTGACCCTAATCTTAAATTATCTGACTTGGAAGACCTTAACGATAGGCTTGTCTTAGCGAAGGGCTGGAAGTATAAAGTGGAACTACTCTCCGAGCCCCTTGTATCCGAGTCGAAAGGGAAAACATTAATTGTCCAGGATGACCTCAGAAACACTTACCAATTGCTTCAAGAGTGATGTTCATATTACCTTGCGCGAACACAGCACCTCAAAAAAAACCGATAAACATTTCGCCAAACTACTAGGTGGATTCTTACAGGGCTAAGACTTCAATGACCTTTTGCTCCGTCACACTGGGAGCTCTAGGTCTGAGACGATAAGCGCCTACCTACCCATCTACCTATCTACGCGCCTCCGCCCAATTCGAAGGGGGCTGGCACTGCCACCAAACAGCCCTGCTCCAGATCTTTATTGACTAATGCCCTGGGGCGATGATCGCGGGGGTGTCGAACAAACATCCGCAAGCCTAGCTGCAACTCTAACTTCTTTAAGCTTTTGGTCAGTGCCAGCTGCCCAAGATACATTACTTTATGGGCTTCAGTCATGATTTTGATACCGAGATAAAACCCAAGAATACATATAGTCGCACTGGGAATAGCTAATTATTGTAAGCTAGAGGCATACCTTGGATAGCTACATTAAGCGACCCAAAAACAGCGAGCCAATCCAGCCGGCGGACACGTTTTAAGGACGCGAAAAAGAGAAAGTCTTATGAGTTTTTTCAGCCCACACTATTGCAAATTATTATTGCTCACCGGCCTAACAATAATGGTCAGCGCCTGTGATCAGGAACCCGCCAAGGTGAAGGTAACGGCAGGTGGTAATGCTGGTAACAGCGCCCCTACCGAGCGCACCATTGCCGCCAACAAAGCGGTACTCGATAGCCTGCCCTTCTCCGATATGCGTGACTTTGATGAGGCCAACCGTGGCCTTGTCGCCACGGCAGACAACCTCGTCGTTAAACACATGCGTACCGGCGAGACCATCTGGGATATGCCCGCTTACGACTTCATCCAGGGTGATGCGCCCGACACGGTAAACCCAAGCCTGTGGCGACAAGCTAAGCTCAACAACACGGCCGGCCTGTATAAAGTGAAAGAGGGTATTTGGCAGCTTAGAAATTTTGATCTATCCACCCTTTCAATCATTAAGGGTAAGCGTGGCTGGATCCTGGTCGACCCCGGCGTCTCCAAAGAAAACGCTATAGTTGCCATGAAGTTTTTAAGACAGCACCTACTACAAGATTTACCGATTACCGCCATTGTGTTTACTCACAGTCACGTTGATCACTTCGGCTCGATAATGGGTTACATCACTGAAGAGCAATACCGATCAGGTGACATACAGATTATCGCCCCAGCTGGTTTTTTAAAGGAAGCGGCCAGTGAAAACATTTTATTAGGCACCGCCATGACTCGCCGCGCCAGCTATCAGTACGGCTCGGTATTAGCACCGGGCGTATACGGAGCTGTCGATCTGGGCCTTGGTAAAGCCGTGCCCTTTGGCACCGCCACTCTTGTACAACCCAACACCATCGTGTCTAAAACCGGTGAGAAGTTATTGGTCGACGGTATGGAGTTTGAATTTCAGATCGCCTCAGGTACTGAAGCCCCAGCCGAATTCACTTTTTACCTGCCTGAGTTAAATGCCTTCTGCGGCTCGGAAGTTATCAGCCGTACCATGCACAACGTCTATACCCTACGCGGCACCAAGGTTCGCGATGCTCTTTTATGGAGCCAAGTTATCGACAGCATACTGCAAAACTATGGCCAAGCTGAGGTGATATTTAACAGCCACCATTGGCCTATTTGGGGGCAGGAACGCATCAAGGGATATTTAGAAAACCAACGCGATGTCTATAAGTTTATTCACGATCAAACTGTACGTATGGTACTAAACGGCATGACACCCAATGAGATTGCCAATGCGATTGAGTTGCCAGAAAGCCTAAACCAACAGTTCTCTTCGCGCGGCTACTACGGCACTTTGCAACACAACGCCAAGGCCGTGTATCAGTTCTACATGGGCTGGTACGACAGCAACCCTGCCAACTTACACCCATTAGCACCGGTAGATTCTGCCCCCAAATATATCGAGATGATGGGAGGTATAGAGGCGGTTGTTACTAAGGCTCAAGGTTATTTTGATGAAGGCGAATACCAATGGGTCGCTGAGCTATTAAACCATGCCGTTTTTGCCGAGCCAGACCACAAAGGCGCAAAAGCTCTATTGGCGCAAACCTATGACCAGATGGGCTACCAAGCTGAGTCTGGGCCTTGGCGCAGTGAATACCTCAGTGCTGCTCACGAGCTACGTCACGGCATTACAGTACAACCTCCGGGCATGGAAGACGCTAGCGGCCTAATCTCCCTAGCCCCCACGGAAGAATTTCTTAAAAGCTTTGCCGTCCGTATCGATCCAGAAAAGGCAAAAGGAAAAGACCTACTGCTTGAACTTACCCTACCTGATGTTAATGAAGCCTACTCCCTAGTGTTGCGCAATTCAGTACTGCATCATTATTCCAAGCACCCCAAGGACCCTAAGCACCAAGCAGGATCCATCGAGCGAGCAGCGGATGTGAGCATCACGTTAAACAAAGAGGTATTCCTTAGCATCTTAACCGGCACCGCTGACATGAAAGAAATACTTCTGGGGGGCGCCGTTGACGTTGAAGGCAGCACACTCGATTTAATTAGCTTTTTTGCCTCAATGGACAAACCCGACAGCGTATTCCCAATTGTCACACCCTAATAATTTACATTAATTGTACTTAGCATTGGCGATTTACGGTCGCACTACTAACACAAGCACTAACACTAACACTAAAAAGGTTTTCCGATGGGCAGCATAATAAAAAATAAATTTACCCTCGCGGCCCTGCTAATCGTAGTGATGGCAGGTCTGTGGTCTGCCAGCTATATCAAGCGCGTCAGCAATGCCTATTTATTCGGCTACCCGCTGGTGATTATGGATCTTACCCGCCAACTCATGGAAAAAAGCTGGCAGCACACCGACAGGCCCAACAATAGCTTTCACCACTTACAAGATTTCCCTGACCACACCTTTAAAAATGTGGTGCGCCCTAACAATGACACCCTCTACAGCATTGCTTGGCTCGATTTATCGGTCGAGCCCTTGATCCTGTCGGTACCCGATACCCAAGGTCGCTATTATGTCATCCCCTTAATGGATGCTTGGACCAATGTATTCGCCTCTGTCGGTAAACGCACCAGCGGTACCCACGCTAGCCAGCATATGATTGTTGGCCCCCAGTGGAATGGTGATGTGAATCCGGACATCGAGCTAATTCGCGCCCCCACCAATATGGTTTGGATAATTGGCCGAATTCAAACCAACGGCAAAGCGGATATCCCGGCCGTTGTGCAGTTGCAAAATGGCTTCACACTGACGCCTCAGTCTGACTGGGACATGTCAGCCTCGAATACCCCAGTCGCTGGGCAAGCTAAGCAAGTCAATTCAGCTTTTGCAAAAGCATTACCCACTACCACTCGATCACAAACCTCAGAGGTTAATGTTACGGAACCCTCTAAGGTTGACTTGAATAAATATTTAGCAGAAATGCCCGCCAGCCAATTTTTTGAAATTTTATCGACGTTGATGCTGACCCAGCCTACTAGCGGCCAGGACAGCGAAGCCATCAAAAACCTATCCGACATTGGCATTACGGCTGATGAAGTTTTTGTCAGTGAGGAGCAGAATTTTTTACACCGGTGGTTAATGGATAAAGCGGTTGCGATTACTATTAGTAAAATTCGCAAACTACTCAATGACAAATCAAGATTAGAAAACGGCTGGAAGATACACAGAGACACCATCGGTAACTATGGTGACAACTATCCCGTGCGTGCGGCAGTGGCCATGATAGGGCTGGGAGCGCTACCAGCTGCTGAAGCTGCCTACCCCAATACAGAAGTGGACAGTGCGTTACAGGAGCTCAATGGGAAGAATGATTACGTATTGCACTTTAAAGCTGGAGAGTTACCACCGGTAAAAGCTTTTTGGTCCCTATCGATGTATGACGAGGATGGTTTCTTTATCGCTAACCCACTGAATCGTTACACCATTGGAGACAGAGATGAGCTTAACTTTAACGCCGACGGCTCACTGGATATAGTAATCTCACATGAGCAACCCATCGCAGCACAGGCTAACTGGCTACCTGCCCCAAAAGGCAAATTTGCCCTTACGATGAGACTCTACTCCCCAAAAGATAGCTTCATCAGCGGCCAGTGGTCAGTACCGACAGTTGAGATGCTGAAGTAGTAAAACTGAGGAATTCGGACATATCAGAATGCAAAAAGGCGGTTAATAAAACTCTTCATGTTTTATTAACCGCCTTAAAACTATCTATTTTTTAGCTATTGTAGTCCCTCTGCTGAAACCACTTAGCCTCGCAAACTAGCCTTCTAATTTACGCGCTTCGGCTTCGAGCATTACCGGTAAGCCTTCTCGAATGGGGTATGCCAAGCCGCTTTCTTCACAAACTAATTCCTGAGCCTGCTCGTCTAATCGCAATGGTTTTTTGCTGACGGGGCATACCAATATATCTAACAATTTTTTGTCGATCATTTTAATTCCTGCTCTTAATTATTACTTCCAACGTTTAAAAATAATGGAAGTATTGATACCACCAAACGCAAAGTTGTTACTCATTATATAGTCGCAATCGATTTCTCGAGCGCTACCCATTATGTAATCCAAATCACCACACTCATCGTCAACCTCAGATAAGTTGTGAGTCGGCGCAAACCAGCCATCGTTTAGCATATGGATACTGGCCCAAGCTTCGATTGCGCCACAAGCACCGAGTGTGTGACCAAGATTTCCCTTCAGTGTACTAACCGGCACGGTATTGCCAAATAATTTTGAAGTCGCCGCTGACTCAGCGATATCGCCTCGATCAGTTGCGGTGCCGTGCAAGCTTATATAACCTATTTGAGAAGCTTCTAAGCTGGCATCTTGCAGGGCCAATTCCATCGCTATTTGCATGGTTTCAGAATTTGGCTGTGTAACATGGCCACCGTCAGAGTTAGTGCCGTAGCCAATAATCTCTGCGTAAATTTTTGCGCCGCGCGCCTGGGCATGCTCTAGCTCTTCTAAAATTAAAGTGCCAGCACCCTCTCCGATAACTAAGCCGTCGCGGTTTTTATCGTAAGGACGCGGGGTGTCATTAGGAGTGTCGTTCATTGTACTGGTAGCAAACAGAGTATCGAACACTGCCGCCTCGGTGGGGCATAGCTCTTCGGCACCGCCGGCCACCATGATGGTTTGTTTACCCGAGGTAATAGCTTCATAAGCGAGACCAATACCCTGGCTGCCAGAGGTACAGGCTGTGGAGGTGGTATAAATTCGTCCGCGTAAACCAAAGAACACGCCGATATTAACTGAAGTAGTATGGCTCATCATACGGATATAGGTGGTGGCAGTAATGCCGCCCATATCGCCCATAGAAAGCATAGAACCAAAATCTTTTATCGCGTCAGTACTGCCGGTAGATGAACCATAAGCAACGCCCACTTGGCCGCTTTTTAAAACGGGATCATCAATTAATCCCGCATCGTTAAAAGCCATCTCTGTTGCATAGGTCGACAGTAATGAAACCCGCCCCATGGTGCGAACTTTTTTGCGCGGGTACTTCGGCAATTCAACATCGCTTACTGGGCCTCCTAGTCGAGTATTCATACTCTCATAGCGATCCCAATCATCCATGCGTCGAATACCGCTAACGCCGTTATCTAGATTGCTACGAAAGGTTTTCCAATCCGTACCAAGGGAGGACACCAAGCCCATTCCAGTAACCACAACTCTTCTTGTCATTACAGCATTCCACCATTTACAGAGATGACCTGGCGGGTAATATAGCTGGCATCTTCAGACATTAAAAAACTGACGGCCGCTGCCACTTCTTTGGGCTGGCCGACACGGTTCAAGGGCACCATTTTTAGCGCCTCTTCTTGCATTACATCTTTGATCATATCAGTTTCAATCATACCGGGTGCTACACAGTTAACGGTGATTTTACGTTTCGCTAACTCCACCGCCAATGCTTTAGTTGCACCAATAATGCCAGCTTTGGCGGCACTGTAATTTACTTGGCCGCGATTCCCCATCAATCCAGATACAGAGGAAAGAGTCACAATTCGACCGGGCTTCTTCCGACGAATCATTGGCATAATAATAGGATGCAGAACATTATAAAAACCGTCGAGGTTGGTGTGCAAAACTCGATCCCAATCGTCGGAAGATAGTGCAGGAAAAGCGCCGTCGCTAGCAACACCGGCATTACACACAACGCCATAGTAGGCGCCGTGCGCTTCAACATCTTGTTCGAGTATTTCACGAGCAGCATTACGATCGGCAATATCAAACTGCAAAATTCGACCGCAACCTCCTGCGGCTTCGATAGTTTGTAGTACCTCTTCTGCCTTACTCATATTTCCACGACAGTGCAATACTACTTCAAACCCTTCTCCGGCCAGGCGCTCGGCGATAGCGCGACCAATCCCCCGGCTCGAGCCGGTGACTAATACAGAATTCATAGCGTCAAAAACCTTTTAATGTTTCTTTTAAATTATCGGGCTGGATCGCCTTCACGTCCGCTTCTGCTTGTAAGTTACCATCAAGGTGGATGGTACAATCAAACATTACAAGATTGTTCGCATCGTGTAATTTACGTTCAGCCCGAACGACCAAGCGCGAGCCCTTGGCAAAACTATCGCTGTAGGCTTTGTACTTATGGCTCCCCAATAAAAACCCAATATTGTTAGGGCGGTTATTCAACTTTGCTTGAAAGCCCGCAAACAAGCCTATGGTCTGAGCCATATATTCGATCCCCAGCCACGCTGGAACGCTACCGTCAGCAGCACTGAAGCAACAGCTGCCATCGAGCTCGACAATCGCCTCGGCAAATTCATCGCCAAGATCAGAGACTTCTGATAAGAGCAACATGGGCGCGTCATGTACCAATAGCTCGGCGATGCTGTCAAATTTCACAGTTGTTGGCATATTCTTTGGATTCTTTCGATAAATCAATCAATTGGCTGTGAATCACAAACCTATATTTGGGCCCTTGGAACAACGTCTTTCCCTGCCACGAACATTCAGAATCATACAGGATCTCGCCAAATAAAGCTTTTTCTCGCCAGATACGACGCCCCTCAGACTTTAGTTCTAGCCGCCAACTGTCACCGGCCAAGGGCTGTTCCATCAGTGCTGCCGGCCAGTGCGACCACTGTAATATCGCTAAAATGCGACGCGGATTAATACCGGCGCCAAGGGGCGATAGCTCCTCTACCTCAACTCCGTTTTCGCCAACCTTTATCGAGGCTAAGCGCTGGCCCATTTCCCCCAGTAGCGCTACGTTTAGCTGTCCATCGACCAGCTCTACCGCCAATTCATACCGTAGAACTTCATCACCCTGCCAGGCTTCCCATTGCTGAAAAGCAACGATATTGGGCATATGGTCCAGAGGCAACACCGGCAATTGGGGTGCGGCCCCGTAACGTAGATAACTGCAAGCTGATAAAAAAACAAAACTCACACTCAGCAGCAGTAACTTCCCTTTAGGCATTGGCCTGCCCTCGCGGTAATAAAGTTATCGCCGGCACTAGCAACAAGTTCAACAGGCTACCGAGCAATACGGTAATACCAAACGCTTGAATCATTGGCGTACTCGAAAATGACAACAAACCAAAAGCCAAACAACTCGTTAAGGCAGAAAGCGTAATGGCTATCAGACAGGTATTGTGGCGTTCATTTGAAGCCATAAGAAAAATACCGTAATCCATACCTAAACCAAACACTAAAAATAAGCCGAAAATATGAAACAAGCTGATACTGACTCCAGCAAGGGTAAGCATCGCCAAGGTCAATAAACTGGATAATAAAGGAACGCCCACCAAAGCCAGCGAGGCTAATTGGCGGCGGCGCAGCCACAGTAAAAGCGCCACTGCTGCATATGCTAGAGCCAGTAGCCAACCAGCTTGACTGCGCTGTTGATGCAAACCTTCACTCAAGCTGTCAATTCGGTCGACAAATTTAACGGCCTCATGAGTATCAGCGGCCTCGCGTAAGCCGGCAATATCACTGATGCCTTGTAGGCTAATTAATGATGCATGGCGACCTTCTAGCTTTCCCAGCCACAAAAACTGAGTTTGTATTCCTGCGAGAGGCAACCACTGGGCTGGGGATAAATAACGCGCTTGCGCTGCTTGCTCTTCTTCTAAGTGCGTCACAATGTGCTTGGCGTCTATGCCCAAGCCGGTCATAAACTGCTTCGCTATATTATCCTCATAAAAGGCATCATGGAGCAGGCGTTGATTTTGCTCTTGGCGTTTAAAAGACGGTAAGTACTGGCTGACAGCCTCGAAGGATTTAAGACCACCGCTGGCCACTAACTCGGATAAATTTACCACTAAGGCTTCTTCCGCTTCCAACAGCGACTGCTCTGAGTCGGCGCTCACCAAATAAAATTGATTCACTGCGCTACGCTGAAGTAACGATTGCACTTGCCGCTCTTCGCCTAACAGCTCTGCAGAGGGAACGTGTAAGCTGCGCACATCGTTGGACCACTGCATTTGGCTCAATACCACAGTACTGAGCAGTATAAGCAGCCCAAAAATCTTTGCGCTAAGCGCCCCCCCAAACCGTTGCCACAAAACACTCGGAAAACTCACTACCGCTTCTAAGCGAGGCTGGGAACGGGGCGTCCGAAAGGTAAACATTTGGGGAAACACTACCACGACAAATAACCAGCTCGCGAATAAGCCGATGGCAGAAAAACTTGCGATTTGCCTTAAACCCGGTAGCGACGATTGCCATAGGCAGGCGTAAGCCACCATCGTGGTAAGTAGCCCCAATGAAATTTCCGGTAAAATATTTTGCATCGCCTGCCAAGCAGAAAGGTGGCTCCCCTGACGATAAAGTAAGACAAAGAAGTGCAGAGAATAATCAATCGCAACGCCGATTAAACTGGCTCCAAACACCAAAGTCAGCAGATGCACCTGACCGTATATTGCGTGTACCAACACAAAGGCCGACGCACTACCAAAGGCTATAGACAATAAACTCATCACCATCGGCAACGGCGAAACAAACACCAATAAGAACAACAGAACAATGCCAATAATAGAACCTATCGACACCAAGGCGACTTCACGTTTGGAGCGCACCGCAGCCTCTGCGGCAAAAAATACCACGCCAGAACGCAGCAGCTCGACGTTTTTAGGCAGCTGTTCATAAATCGTTTGCTCTAACTGAGCGAGACTCTCGTGAGTCGAAATACTGAAAGGTTCTGCTTTTAAACGTAATGCCACAATGACAGCCTGCTCACCATCACTTTCAAGCATTAGTACGCCGTCACTGGGGTAAACATTGACCCTAGGAATATACTGCTGAGAGTACCAACGGCCAAACAGCCCAACCGGGTCGTCATAGACCGGCAACATTTGCGCGGCACTTTCTGAAAAATCAAACAACTGCATTTGCGCCTGTGTTTGAAGCTGTGAGACCTGCCCCTGCTGCAACCGTTCGCGATCTTTGGGGGATATCAAACCAAAACGGTAAGACGCCAATAGTTCAATTAACTCCTCGCCCTTACTTGCACTGAGCTCATCGCCCATCGCGGCAAATAAACCGCTGTCCAATGCTAATTTTTTTATCCCAATCGCGCTCTGCTGAGCTTGCCCAATAGATTTGCCTTTCAGCACTAGTAAGACCTTGTCACCACCGGCCTTTAACAGCGCATCCGCTGCCGCTTCTTCAAGGGGTTTGCTGGCATCACGTGGCATTAACGCCATCAAGTCTGTTTCTACCGATATTTTTTGGGGTAGCATCAAACACAATAAACCAACAATAGTCAGCGTAAATAAAACAAAGCAGCAACGTAAACCATTGCGCGGCCAGCCACGCGCCCAAAAGTCTAGAGCTTGTGTAGCGCCCTTCAAATTTAACGGTTCAGACATTGCTGATATCACCCGCAATACAGTACTGTATTGCTCTTATATTCTTTACCGTTTTTATCGCTTTATCATTACGAGCTATCATTGGCAGCGATCAGAATCCGTTTTAGGCGTTGCTATAATAAATTTTCGACAGGCATCAACAGTAGGTACTGCGCTCTGTTGCATATCGCTAAAATCAATAATGCTGCGGTCGCCACTGGGGGCTATAACAATCGCCTGCTCTATGGTGTCGAGCCCATTCAGCTCTATCGATTTAATACCTTTGGCCACTGCGAGATCTCGCGGCGTTAACTGCAAGCGCCAGCGTTGGTCGAT
>Ga0105358_10001918_pt1 | contig 11097 bp, 14 predicted proteins | sample GOMGulsemesocosm_5_FD_83509 | JGI IMG/M metagenome (GOLD analysis project Ga0105358, IMG submission 83509) | Methane-oxidizing microbial communities from mesocosms in the Gulf of Mexico - GOM15C Gulf of Mexico | ecosystem: Environmental > Aquatic > Marine > Cold seeps | place: Gulf of Mexico...
CCAAATAAGGTGTGATGTGCCTTCCATTGTTTCCCTCTGTTAGTAAGTTTTTCTATTGTTGCAAGTATTGTATTGGATTGATTCGATAACTTTAAGGCAAGATGTTAAAATTTGCACATCTTTTTTAAACCTCAGGTTTGAGTGCTCATTTAAGACGAGGCATTAGTATACTGGTAGGGCGTGGCTTTAGCCCGCCTTTAGAACCTAGGTATTTATCAAGTTTAAAAGCCCTCTCCAGAGGGAGAAGGTTGGATGAGGGGAAATAAGATAAAGCTTTGATTTTATTCTCCTCATCCCAACTATCTTTAGAAGGAGAGAACTATTCTGACTTGCAACTCGTTGTATTTTAATGTCAAAAAGTTGTATAGATACCAATGTCTTTAGAGCCGGTGATTATTGGTGTTGGTGGGCTAAAGCCCCCCTACAGTTTTTAATATGTCTCGTTTTAAGTGGGTAGCTTCAATCTTTAACCGTATTAGAGTTTGTGGATTAAATGGCTAGAATTTTAGGGATAGATCCAGGCTCGCGCCTGACCGGATTTGGTGTGATCGATGAGACAACCACGGGCTATAAATATGTAGCGAGTGGTTGTCTGCGTATTAAAGGTGATAATTTTCCTTTGCGCTTAAAGCAAATTTTCGCCGGCATCAGTGATGTTGTTGAAGAGTACCAGCCTACTGAAATGGCGATAGAGCAGGTGTTTATGCATAAGAATGCGGATTCTGCTTTAAAATTAGGACAAGCACGAGGTGCGGCTATTTGTGCAGTGCAATTATTTGATATTCCGGTATTTGAATATGCCGCGCGCGAGATAAAGCAGGCGGTAGTAGGTAAAGGTTCGGCTGATAAATTACAAGTACAGCATATGGTTAAGGTTTTATTAAGTATCACAGGAGAGCTACAGATTGATGCCAGTGATGCTTTGGGTATTAGTTTGTGTCACTCTAATTTTCAGCAGACGCAACGACGATTAACACAAGGAACACGCTCTTGATTGGATTTTTACGCGGTAAATTAGTGGCTAAAGCACCGCCAATGTTGGTTTTAGATGTGCAAGGTGTGGGCTATGAAGTAGAAGCACCGATGACCACTTTTTATAATTTGCCAGTTATGGGTGAAACCGTTCAATTACATACGCACTTGGTGATTAGAGACGATGCGCATATTTTATTTGGTTTCTCAACAGAAGCCGATAGGGTGATGTTTCGCACTTTAATAAAAGTGAATGGTGTCGGTCCTAAATTGGCACTAACGATTTTATCAGGGCAAAGTTCGGATGAGTTTTATCGTTGCATTCAAGATAATGACACAGCAGCATTAGTACGTTTGCCAGGCGTGGGTAAAAAAACTGCCGAACGTTTGATTATTGAAATGCGTGATAAATTACCTGCTGCTAGCGAACCTAGTGCAGAGCAATCAAGCATAGCAGACGGCTCTGCTGCACCACCTCGTAGTCATGCCAAACAAGAGGCAATTAGTGCTTTATGTGCTTTAGGATATAAGCCAGCTGATGCTAGTAAAATGGTGCAAAATATCGCGCAAGAAGATAAAACTTGTGAAGATATTATTCGTCTGGCTTTGCAGGGTAAAATTAAGTGATTAATTATGATTCTAACTCAAGATGATCTTAAAGCTCAAAAAAATGAAATAATCAGGCTTGCTAAAAGTTATCATGCTGAGAATGTTCGTATTTTTGGTTCATTTGTACGCAATGAGATGACCGAGGAAAGTGATGTGGATTTTCTTGTTAAATTTTCTCCACAAGCTAGTTTATTTGATCAAGTAGGTCTTATTGAGGCGCTAAGTAATTTGTTGCAGCGTAAAGTTGATGTTGTTAGTGAGAGAGCTGTTAGTCCTTATTTGCAGCAAATAATTAATGATGAAGCCGTGCCTTTATGAAGGATAGAATCATTTATATGTATGCAGCCTATGATTGTCTTCAGTCAATTGGGGAGTATATTCAAGGTTATGATTTAGAATTGTTCTTGCAAGATAAAAAAACTCAGGACGCAGTAATTCGAAATTTTGAGGTATTAGGGCAGACCATTAAAGATTTCGGAATTGAAGACCTTCAGCTCGATTTCCCTCGTATTCAGTGGTCACAAATCGCTGGTATGAGAAATATTATTGCTCATGAGTATTTAGGTGTAGATAAAGTGATTATTTGGGAGACAGCAATTAATCATCTGGAGCCAATAAAAATCGTTATTGAACAAGTGCTTGCGCCACATAAAAGAGCATCAGGAAGAGTAATAAATGATTGAAACAGATCGTGTCATAACAGCGCATGGCAATACTGACGAAGAACGGCATGATCGCGCTATCAGACCGAAAACGCTAAAAGATTATGTCGGGCAACAGGCTTTATGTGATCAGATGGAAGTGTTTATTCAGGCTGCCACTGCGCGCAAAGAAGCGCTGGATCATGTATTGATTTTTGGCCCTCCGGGTTTAGGTAAGACTACTTTGGCGAATATTATTGCCAATGAGATGAATGTTAATTTACGCCAAACGTCAGGGCCTGTGTTGGATAAAGCAGGGGATTTAGCCGCTTTATTAACTAATTTAGAAGCGCATGATGTGTTGTTTATCGATGAAATTCACCGCCTCAGTCCTGCTGTCGAAGAGATTCTTTACCCTGCAATGGAAGATTATCAGATTGATATAATGATTGGCGAAGGGCCGGGGGCAAGGTCAATTAAGCTGGATTTGCCACCGTTTACTTTGGTCGGTGCAACCACAAGAGCAGGCTTATTAACTTCACCTTTACGGGATCGATTCGGTATTATTCAGCGTTTGGAGTTTTATTCAGTTGAAGAATTACAATTTATTGTCACGCGCTCGTCAGGTGTATTAGGTATTAAAATTGATCAGCATGGCGCGCATGAAATTGCTAAACGCTCACGCGGTACACCGCGTATCGCGAATCGTTTATTACGTCGAGTGCGTGATTATGCCGAAGTTAAAGGTGATGGCGCAATTAGCGAAGGCACAGCTCAGCAAGCCTTGAGTCTGTTAAAAATAGATCATTGCGGTTTTGATCAATTAGATAGGCGCTTGTTAAAAACCATTATTGATAATTTTGATGGCGGGCCGGTCGGATTAGATACTTTGGCGGCCGCTATTAGTGAAGAGCGAGGCACGATAGAAGATGTCTTGGAGCCTTATTTGATTCAGCAAGGATTTATTATGCGTACTCCGAGAGGGCGTGTGGTCACTGGTAAAACCTATCAGCATTTTGGTTTAAAAGCGCCGCAAGTTCCTAATGTAGAAGCGGATGACGTTTTTACTGATTAATGCTCTGAGCCCCATATTGTATTACTCTAACTTAATGGTAATAACGTTGAGGATGGGAACGAGGATTTATAAATATATGAACAAACAATTTAATTGGCCGGTACGAGTTTACTATGAAGACACAGATGCCGGCGGTGTGGTTTTTTATGCCAACTATCTTAAGTTTTACGAACGTGCACGTACTGAAATGTTGCGCGCTATGGGCTTTGAGCAAGATGAACTAATGGCTCAGCAGAATGTGATTTTTGTCGTTCGCTCCGTGCAAGTTGATTATTTGCAGCCTGCTAAATTTAATGATTTGCTTGAAGTCAGTGCAGGCTTAAGCTTAGTAAAAAGTGCCAGTTTGATTTTTGAACAAACTATCATGCGTAAAGAGGAAGTACTAAGCAAAGCAACAATTCGGATTGCTTGTTTGAATTCTAATACGATGCGCCCTCAATTGATTCCTGATTTTCTAAAGCAAGCCTTAAGCAATGAATAACGATTTATCTATTTTCTATTTAATTAGCCAAGCTAGTTTAGTTGTCCAGTTGGTTATGTTAATTCTCTTGGTCGCTTCGGTGATGTCTTGGACTTTTATTTTCGCTAAGCGTAAAGAATTAAAAAATGAATTTGCAGTGACCGAGCAATTTGAAGCTGATTTTTGGGCTGGAGGTGATTTAAGTCAACTGTATAACAAAATTACCGAAGAAGGCAGAGAGGCGCAAGGTATAGAAAAAATCTTTATAGCGGGTTATAAAGAATTCTCGCGTATGCATAAAGTAGCGGGTGTATCAGCCTCTGATAAGGTAGAAAATGCACAAAGAGCGATGCGCATAGAATTGTCGCGTGAGCTGGATAGATTGGATGAAAGCCTGCCTTTTTTAGCAACGGTTGGCTCGACTAGTCCTTATGTGGGCTTATTTGGTACGGTCTGGGGGATTATGAATTCATTTCGTTCTTTGTCTTCGGCTAAACAAGCGACCTTAGCGCAAGTTGCGCCGGGTATTGCAGAGGCATTAGTGGCGACAGCAATAGGCTTGTTTACAGCCATTCCAGCTGTTGTTGCCTATAACCGATTTTCTACTCGAGTTGATCGTTTATCTGGTCGGTATGAAATATTTGTCGATGAATTTGTCGTCTTATTACAGCGTCAGGCGCATGCATAATGGCTAGACGCAATGCCCGTAGAAAACCCATGGCAGAAATTAACGTCGTACCCTATATAGATGTAACCTTAGTTTTGCTGATTATTTTTATGATTACTGCGCCTTTGATTCAATCGGGTGTTGATGTTGATTTGCCGCAAGCGGACTCTCAGCAAGTTGATCAAGAGGACGCGCCTTCGCCAGTCATTATTACCGTTGATAAGACGGGGCAATACTTTATAGACTTAGGTAATGGCAGTGATGAAGAGCCGGTGAGTGCGAATGAGGTGTTATTATTAACCGCAGCGGTACGTAAGAATAAACCTAGGGCGCAAGTGTATATACGCGGTGATAAAGAAGTGGCTTACGGTAAAGTGGTTACTGTGATGGCTGCATTGAAAAAAGCGGGCGTTCCGAATATCGGCTTAATGACTGAAAATTTCGTAAAATGAGTAATTTACAAAAATACGCATTTGCTTTTATTTTAGCGCTTAGTTTGCATTTTTCTATCATAGGTTTGTTTGCTTTTAATTTTATCAGTGAACCGGCACCTACGCCTAAGGTGCAAAAGCAAGTACCTGAAATTATTAAGGCTTCAATTTTAGATGAGAATGTCGTTGCAGAAAAAGCAAAAGAATTACAACAAGCGGAAGAAAAAAAGTTAAATCATCGACAACAGCAGAAAGACCAGCTTGCTAAGCAATTAAAGCAAGAAAAATTACGTATTAAGCAAGCTAAAACTAAGCGCTTAAAGATAGAGAAAGCTGCTAAAGCAGAAGCTAAACGCCTGCAACAAGTGGCTAAGAATGAAGCAAAAAAATTAGCAGCTATTAAACAGGCCGTTGTATTAGAAAAGCAAAAAAGAATCGCTAAAGAGAAAGCGCAGGCAGTAGAGAAAAAACGTAAGCAAGAGGCTGAGCGAGTAGCAGAAGAGCAGCGTAAAGTTGCGGCAGAGAAACAAGAAGTGGCGCGTAAAAAAGCTGAGAAACAGCAAAAAATAGCTAAAGAAAAACAACATCAAGAAGAACTAGCAAGACAAAAAAAAGCGGCAGCCAAGCAGGCAGAAGTAAACAGAGTACGCTCAGAAAATGCTAGAATTGCAAAAAAAGCAACCGCAGATGCCAAGGTTTTAATTGAGCGTAAAGTGACACAAAATTGGAATCGACCCAGTAAGGTATCAGGGAAATTAGCCTGTACTATTAGGGTTGGGCTTATCCCCAGCGGTGATGTTATGTCCGTTGTGGTAGTTAAAGGTAGTGGTAATCAATTATTTGATGATTCAGCGGAACGTGCGGTATTTAAGGCCTCGCCATTGCCTGTACCCAAAGACCCAAATGCCTTTAGCAAGTTTAGAAGTTTTACTTTTGTATTTTCACCTAATTAGGTCGTATATTGGTAACTTCTTATTCCCAAGCTCCAGCTTGGGAATATATGAAGCAACAGCTCTGCTGTGGCTTTTTAGGTAAGCAGAGCTTACGGCGCATGTGCTCCCAAACGGAGTTTGGGAGCGAGAAAAAATTAGGTCGTATATTAGCAAGATCTGGGTTTAAATGTGGTTTTTGTAGGGCGTGGCTTTAGCCCGCCTTGAAGACTTCTGTTTGACATTTGCGGACTAAAGTCATGTATTTAAAAAATTAATTTTAAAAGAGTAAAAAGTGATTAAATTAGCAAAAAAAATAGCTTTAATTTTACTGGCCTTCAATTTAATGGCATACAGCCATTTATTGCGTGCTGAATTGACTATAGAAATTACCGAAGGCGTGCAAAGTGCGCATACCATAGCGGTCGTTCCTTTTTCTAGCCCTCTAGGTGAGCAATTAAAGGATGATGTTGCTCAGCTTATTGCTAATGATTTAACCAGAAGCGGATACTTTAAAGTCCTGGGTAAAAATCAAATGCTGACGCGCCCGAGCCAGCCAGCGCATGTTAAGTTTCGTAATTGGGAAGCATTAGGTCAAGATTATTTGGTAATTGGTGAAGTAACTAAAGACAATAATCTTTATCATGTAAAAATGAGTTTGTTCGATGTGTATAAAAAAGAACAATTAAAAGGTCTGCGGGTGACGGTTGAAGCTTCAGCATTGCGCATGGCAGCGCATCATTTAAGTGATGCGATTTATGAAAAACTGACCGGAATTCCGGGGGTATTTACTTCGCGTATTGCTTATGTAACCAGTGAACTAAATAGCCGGAATAAAACTAAATATAATTTATATGTAGCTGATTACGATGGTGAAAATGCAATCTCTATTGCTCAATCTAAAGAGCCTATTATGTCGCCGGCATGGTCTCCTAAGGCTGATAAAATAGCTTATGTTTCTTTTGAAAATAAAGTCTCTGAGATTTTTGTGCAAACGTTGGCTACAGGTAAGCGAAAAAGTATTGCTAAATATAAAGGAATTAATGGAGCGCCTGCTTGGTCACCTGATGGCAAACAACTGGCGCTGACTTTATCTAAAGGTGGTAATTCAGATATTTATATTTTGACCTTAGCGAATAAGTCTTTGCGTAAACTAACCAAATCATTAGCAATTGATACCGAAGCGGCTTGGTCACCAGATGGTAAAAAGATATTGTTTACTTCTGATCGTGGCAGACGTCCGCAATTATATGTTATGGCAAGTAATGGCCAAGGTGTTGCTGAGAGAATTACTTTTGATGGGGATTATAACGCTCGCGGTAGTTTTTCTGCTGATGGTAAGTCCGTTGTTATGGTGCAAGGTGCGCAAGGTAATTACCGTATTGCAGTACAAAATTTAGCAAGCCGAGCAACAACAATTCTAAGTAATGGCTCACATGATGAATCACCAAGTTTTGCGCCTAATGGCCAAGTGATTATTTATGCGCGGCGTAAAGGAAATAATGATATTTTAGCAACCGTTACCCTCGATGGAGCGAGTAAACAAAATATACAGCATACTGAAGGTATGGTGAGAGAGCCAGCGTGGGCGCCACGTAAATAAGGGTAGTTTGGTACGTCAATATTTATATAAACCAAGGTTAGGAATATGAAACTTAAAACAGGTATAGTCGCTTTTTTTATTGCAACATTGTTATCCGGTTGTAGTCTATTTAATAAAGATTCTTTAAGTGAGGAAGATAATTCCGCGCAGAATATGTTGAACTCTCTTAATGATCGTTCGGGTGTTGATAGTAGTACTTATGATGCCGATGGTCTGCAGGTAACGGAACTTGGAGTAGATAGTCAGATTAGTGAAGGTATTGATGCGCTTATGCAAAGCCCTGAATTTTCAGACCCTAACCGTCCTTTGTCAACGCGCACCATTTATTTTGAATATGATAGTAGTCAGGTGAAAAATGAGTTTGTGCCAATATTAGAAGCGCATGCAAATTATTTAATGGCCAATCCAAATCAACGCATTACTTTAGAAGGGCATTCAGATGAGCGAGGTACGCGTGAGTACAATATTGCTTTAGGTGAGCAGCGTGCTAAATCAGTATTTAAGATACTACAGTTGATTGGTGTTATGACCAATCAGATGGATATCGTTAGTTATGGTGAGGAAAAACCAGTGGCTTCAGGTCATACTGATGAATCTTTTGCACTTAATCGTCGAGTAGAGGTTGTGTATAAATAATGAAAAAATTACCTTTAATATTAGCCTTGTCTGCAGTAAGTATTGTACAGGCTGAAACTAGGCCTTTACCGCCGATCATCAATAATTCGACTTATGCCAGCGGTGCTTCTTATTCTGGCCGAGCGACATCAAACCAACCTATGTTGGAAATGCTAGGGCGTGTTGAGAGTTTGCAAACCGAGCTACAGCAGTTACGAGGTTTGGTAGAGCAACAAAATTATGAAATTACTAATTTAAAGCAACGCCAAAAAAATATTTATGCAGATATAGATGCTCGCATACAGCGTATGGAGATGGGGAGCGGCACTACAGCAATCAGTACTAACTCTAATAGTTCAGCTCAAGGGAACTTAGCCATTCCAGCAGCGCAAAGAAAGGCGGCGATTGAAGCGGCTAAGCCAAAACCAAGAGTAAAATCAAAAAAGACTGAAAAAGCTGATTTTGATAAGGCGTTTGCGAGTGTTAAAAATAGCCACTATCAGCAAGCAATAAGCTTATTTAAAAAATTCCTACAGGATTATCCCGCAGGAAAATACAGCGATAATGCCACTTTTTGGCTGGCTTCTGTTTATTCCGTTGTTAAGGATAAGGCTGCTGCTAAGAAAAGTTTTGAGGCTGTTTTTACTCAGTTTCCACAGAGCGAAAAAGCAGCGACATCAATGCTTAAGCTAGCAAATATTTATTTAGAAGAAAATAACAAAGCTAAAGCAAAGCAGCTGTATACGCAAATAACCACCGATCATGCCAATAGTACTTCCGCGCATATGGCAGAGAAAAAATTACAGAGTATGGAGCAGTAGGCTTAGTGAGACATAATGATTTACGTATTAGTGAAATTTTTTATTCATTACAAGGAGAGTCTAAATCAGTAGGTATGCCCACTGTTTTTATTCGTCTAACAGGCTGCCCTTTACGTTGCCAATATTGTGATACTAGTTATGCTTTTTCTGGTGGCGAAATGACCAGTATCGCTGATATTATTGCGCAAGTTGAACAATATAAAACGCGATATATTACCGTGACCGGTGGTGAACCTTTGGCGCAGCCCGCCTGTTTAGAGTTACTTAAGCAATTAGCAGATAAAGACTATATTGTGTCTTTAGAAACCAGTGGTGCGCTTGATGTATCTCAAGTCGATCCGCGTATTGTTAAAGTTATGGATTTGAAAACGCCAGCTTCGTCTGAAGAGTCTCGCAACTTATATACTAACTTGCCGTATCTTGAGGCTAAAGATCAGTTAAAGTTTGTCATTTGTAATGCTGAAGATTATGCATGGTCTAAAGATAAGCTAGATGAATATCAATTAGATAAACAGTGCGAAGTTTTATTTTCTCCGAGCATGGGTGAGCAAAATCCGACAGAATTAGCTGAATGGATTTTACGTGACCAATTGCCTGTGCGCTTTCAAGTACAATTACATAAAATCTTGTGGGGTAATTCTCCAGGTAAGTAAATACACACACACCCATTAATATGGGACAAATAAAAATAGTAGGGCAGACTTTAGTCCGCCATTGTTAAAAAGCGGGCTAAAGTTCGCTCTACAAGTTAAGTCATTAGCTAATATATTTAGCTGATTTTTAAACAAATCCAGAAAAAGATAAAATACGTGAAAACACAAGCCCCCGTTATTAATATAAAACCCTATCAAACAGATGAGGAAAATGCTGAGAATACAGCTAAAGATGTTGCTACGTCTTCACCAGCTAAGTCTAAGAGAGCACCTGCAGCAGATGCTGCAGGAGAGCGAATTCAAAAAGTATTAGCGCGTGGTGGTGTAGGTTCGCGTCGTGAAGTTGAGCGTTGGATTACCGAAGGCCGCTTACTTCTTAATGGCATTAAAGTTCAGTTAGGCGACCATCTGAAAGCTGGCGATAAATTACAGTTAAATGGCCGACATTTAAAGTGGGAAGTTTTTGGCGTGCAGCCGACTCGCGTACTGATTTATCATAAACCTACGGGTGAAGTGGTGACGCGAAATGATCCTCAAGGCCGTAAAGTAATTTTTAGTCAATTACCTAAGATTTTGAAGGGGCGTTGGATTGCAGTAGGTCGCTTAGATATTAATACTCAAGGTTTATTATTAGTCACTAATAACGGTGAGTTAGCTAATCGTTTAATGCACCCTTCTTCAGAAATTGATCGTGAATATGCTGTGCGTATTTTAGGTGAAGTGACTGCAGATAATATTGCTCAATTAAAAAAAGGTGTTGAGCTAGAGGATGGTATAGCCAAATTTGAAGATATTCAGTTCAATGGTGGAGAAGGTGCAAATAGTTGGTATCACGTAACCGTTACTGAAGGGCGTAACCGTCTAGTGCGACGTTTATGGGAAGCCTTAGAGTTTCAGGTAAGCCGTTTAATGCGTGTACGTTATGGACCTATCTTTTTGCCAGATGGTTTAGGGGCAGGGCAGTGTTACGAATTAGCTGCAAAGGAGTTGGATGATTTATTAACTTTCGTTAAATTGCCGTTGGAACGGTTTGAGGGGGCTGCTAACCAAAGAGTGCCACAGAATAAAGCTAGAGTAAATAAACCGAGAGAAAACAACGATTCATTTGCTAAGAAGGGGAAAGGCGCACCTGATAGGCGTCATCACGAAAAGAAAGATCCGTTTGAAAGAACTAAAAGAAAGCCAGGGCCGCCAAGAGGTCGAGGTCGGTAGTTAACATAAGTTTATATTGTAGGGCGGACTTTAGTTCGCTTTTTAAAATGTAAGCTAAAGATTGGCTCATCATTTGATAATGTAAACGTTATTTCGAGCCATTCCTAAGTTAGCACATTGTTCAAAATAGGCGGACTGTGAAGTTCGCCCTACGGGTGTTTGAAGTTTCGCGCTGCTCCACATCATTTAATACTCTCCTATGTCCTCTCAAGAACTTATCCAACAAATATCTAAAAACTTACCCAAAACACTCAATAAAGATCGTCAGCCAATCAAACGGCAATTGGATCGTTTGCGTAGTGAATTAAGAAAGAATAAGGACATTAAGGAAAAGCTGTCAGTTCTGGAACTTAAGCTAAAGCAATCTATTGAAAAGCGTAATGCACGCTTAGCTAGCTTCCCCGTATTA